>Ga0209427_10001388_pt1 | contig 27844 bp, 26 predicted proteins | sample DeeMarSWOR136_30_FD_187465 | JGI IMG/M metagenome (GOLD analysis project Ga0209427, IMG submission 187465) | Marine sediment microbial communities from White Oak River estuary, North Carolina - WOR-1-36_30 (SPAdes) (version 2) | ecosystem: Environmental > Aquatic > Marine > Intertidal zone >...
TTGGGTACACTTTCAGAGCAGTAGAAATTGACTGGAAATCCATTCGCCAAAACGAGCAGTTTGTTTCCATTGATAAGTTCGTACTCAGTACCTATATCCAGTGTCTTCTTAGATTCACTCAATAATTCTAGCGTATCCATATCTATTTCTATCTGTTTTGAACTGGCACTCACAAAAACAGAGTTATTCTTTGCTTCTAGAATCTCATTGAACCCCAAAGATTTTCTTCCAGTGGTTCCAATAACAATATCGCAATCTTTTACGAGACTTATGGAATCCATATGCTCAAATCCCTCCAACTGTGCTATCATTGCCTTTTTGATGTCAACCTCTGAAATTTTGACAATCGATTTAGAATTTCTCAAGCATTCTGCGACATTCCTTCCAATAGTACCAAATCCCATTACGCCCACTTTTTTCCCTCTCAAGAAGGTCCTTTTAGAGAGTAATTGCCCTACATTGAAGACGACTGCCTTCCCGACTTCAGGAGCTTCCAGTTCTTTCTTGAATTCAGAAAATGCTACTGTAAGAACTGGAATATTCAAGTCTACAGATTCGTCATTCCAAACGCCTCGAGCTGTTTGTTCCACAGCTCCAATAACAAAAGATGGAATTTCATCAAATAGCTGATGAATCTTTGGAACAATGTAACCGCCATCTTCAATTATCAAAAGAGTTTTGTTCTCTTTTTCACAGCAATTGCAGACTTTTTTTAAAATATGTGAGACAGATTGGTCAATGGGAAACTTAGGAGTAAACACAGCGTGTCTCCTCTCTTAATTGTTCCACACTTTCCTTTCTATTAGAATATGGAATTCCAATAATGTATATGTCTTCATTACAAACCCCCATTTTTGTGAGTGCTTCAAAAAAGTATGTTGAGTCTCCCAGTAGATGGAACACTGAAAGAATTATACTGTTCTGAAAAACGTTATCCCCAAATCTTTCCGTTTGGTAATGGAGTAAAGGTAACTTTTCCATGTATGCACCATGTTTTCTTCTATATACAGCTTTTAAGGTTTTCTCTATAGATTTTAGTTATAATTATTTTTTGAGTAACTATGACCGAAAAGCTTATATAGACCCTATTCATGATATATCTATGAAGTGCTACATGTGCATGAAAAAGAATTGGAGGTGAAAGATATGACAGATGCTACACTGGCTCGGCTCACGCATCCTGAAGTCTCTGCAGATATACTGTTGCAACTATATGGATCACCGCCGCTACGATCTAAGAGTCTTCAGGAAAAGATAACTGATGTCTCTGACCAGACAGTTTACGGAGTCTTGAAAGAACTTGTTGATGCAGGGCTGGTGGACAGAATTGAGCGGAGCAGACGGAACGTCATATATCGGCTGACAGACAAAGGGAGGAGGTTCATAGAAGAAACTCAACTCAACGCTGAGAAAACGCTGATGAGCTTGTCATTGGACCCTAAAAAACAGGAGCTTATCCTTGTTTCAATACTTGTGGAGGGCATGGTAAAAGATTTACCTGAAAGATTCCAAACAGAGGACAAAAAGAGTAAATTGAAAGAGCTGCTGCTACAAGACGTTGATCACTGCAGAAGAAGATTGGAGTACCTAGTAAAGGAGGAGATCACATAGGAGAAGGAGATGATTCTTCTGAGCAGGAAGACATACAGATCATAGATTTTCTGGAGGAAAGGATCAAGCAAGGTAGGGCTACACTGGACAACTATATCAGAAATCCAACAGCCCTGCTTTTTCTTTTTGTATCTGGAATCTATTCTTCTCTTTATGGCAGCATTTCGATTTCCAAGGTGGCAAATTATCTCCACATGGGATGCAGAATCAAGAAAGAAGCTTTGAAGGATGCTCAGAAACTGCTTTTCCATGAAGGATGGATCATACCAAAGAAAAGGGGAATTGGCTGGTATGAGCTGAGCGAGGTGGGAGCAGAAGTCTATCACGAAATGTTAAAAGCTTCAGAAAGTGAAATCATTTCCAAAATAGCAATTGAAAAGATTAAATCCCAATTGAAAAATCGAATTGAGTTATATACGCCACAATATCCAATTGTAAATATGCCGAAACTTAAGAGAAGAAAACAAGGAATTGGATGGGATTTTCTGATAAAAATAGACGAAGGTGAAGAAGATCGAATATTACAAGGATTGAAAGAATTTCAATCTCAAATAAAACGGAAATACAGATATTCTTACATTATATATTCTTTGAATTCCAAATTTTCTTTTGTAAGAAGAATGGAAAGTATCATTCGAAGGATGACCAACGTTAGAGTTGTGTTAATACCAATAGACCACTGGGATATTCAGGATTTCAGTATCAATTTGGAGTTTCTTGCTTTTCCAAGAGAAGGAATTGATATTTTCTTCTCAGCAATGCCTAGAGCAGCTGTTATTTCAATATATTACTACTTGAATGTTAATACACTTCGCCCGTGTAAACAACGATGGATTTACAATAGGGCAAAAAAATATGTATACGATAATGGAGAAATCACCTCTATTTCCACAATTCGAGGAAACAAAGTAGATGGAAATCTAGTCATTTTTGGTGAGGTAAATCCTGCAAGACTTTGTAATTTGGAAATATTTTCAGATAAAGCACTTCTTCTTAGTGGTTCTGGTGCTTCAACCTCAATTGAAAGTCGTATTAATCGCATGTCAAAGAAGATATTGCAGGAATTACCACTGAAGAATGCAGCTTTTGGGGAAGTTGATTACGATAATCCTATTAACGTATTCCACCGCCTTAGACACGATCGACCATCGAAGATTACTGTAAGTGGAAATCGAGTTGTTGCTCTTGGCATAGCTATGTACCACGCATATTGCGCGCTGTATGAAAAAGAATTTTTGCCCACTCTGGTTATTGAGCATGTTCATTCGGAAAAATTCTCTGAAGGAGTTTCAAGCCGCAATGTTTTAGTCTATTCAAATTTCGAAAATAAGAAGGCTGCTCTTGGAATTAGATGATTGTCTACACGTACGATTTTTGCAGAGCCTGAAGTTATTTCCTACAGAACCAGGGTAAAAGGGGAGAAGATATCATTGTAAGGGTGCACGAGGCTATTGCATCTCGGATTTATACTGTAGTGAACCATGTACTTGTAGAGAAAAGATCATGGTAACAGGTGGAGTAGCCTTAAATCAGGGAGTGGTCAAAGCTCTAGAAACCAAAATGGAAAAGGAGACAATAGTTGCAGAAGATCCACAGATTGTGGGTGCTCTGGACGCTGCTTTGTTAGCAAAGGAAGAAGAAATTTTATCCACTTAAAATGATTCTCCCTTTAAACTGCCAAAACATTTAAGAACATATCCCCACTTGAATGTATAATCCCACGACTGTGCCGTTGACCTTGAAATTGACATACACTATCTCTTGAAACTAACAGAAAAAAAGAAGAAAGCCCCTATCTATGAAGACAGTGAAGATCATGAAGAGAAACCCTGAAGATATTGGAGGTAGAATAATGGATAAGAAGGCACAAATTAAGGTTCCAAGAGACAGAATCGCATCATTCTGCAAAAAGCACCACATCCGCAAGCTATCCCTTTTTGGCTCTGTCCTTCGGGATGACTTTGGACCCGACAGCGATGTGGACGTACTGGTGGAGTTTGAGCCTGGACATGTGCCGGGCTTCTTTCGCCTGTTCGACATGGAGGGTGAGCTGTCTGCCATACTTGGCGTAAAAAAGGTGGACCTCCGGACACCGGAAGACTTGAGCCGCTATTTCAGGCAGAAAGTCTTGTCCACGGCAGAGGTGCAGTATGCAGCGCGATGATACTGTTTACATTCGACATATCCTGGATGCGGCTCGTAAGGCCATCTCTTTTGCACAAGATCGAACAAGAAAAGATCTTGACACAGACGAGATGCTCGCTTTTTCATTGATTCATCTGCTGGAGGTTGTTGGCGAAGCAGCGAACTGTGTTTCTGTCGATTTTCGAGACAAAAATCCCTATATCCCTTGGAAAAAGATGATAGGAATGCGCAACCGCTTGATTCATGGTTATTTTGACATCAATCTCGATATTGTGTGGGATACTGTTGTGGAAGACTTGCCGCCTCTCGTGGCAGACTTGGAAAAGACTGATCCCTCGGAGGAGACGCCTTAAAATGCTGGGGGGATAAATCTTGCGGGTATACTGCCTAAATGTAATTTGTTACACGTGTAACAAAAGTGAGAGAACCACCAAGTTGAGCAACCCCAGTCAAAAGAAACCTTTTAAATTTCTAATTGTAGAAGCTTTATGGTGCAGGTTGATTGGAATGTCGTATCAATCGTGGCTGCAAGAGAGCCTGTCATTGAGATTAATGTTGAAAATTTGCCACCATACCAGGATGAGAACAAAAAAACGAATTTAACGATAAAAACTGTTGGAACTGCAGGAACTACATCTGATCTTTAAGGTAATTGCAGATCTTTCCTGGATGCCGCACACATCATTGTATTTCAGCCTTCCTGAAGGGAGATATACACTTTCACCAAAGGAATCATTCTCATGGAATGTGCCCTGGCCTGAACCCACCCCTGACTCTCATACAATACAAGTTACTGTCTCAATGGCTGGAAAGGAATGGCGGTGTCTGGAAAAAGTAGAAAGATGACGTTGTCATACCTTTTAAGGATGATACTGTTACACGTGTAACATCAGGCACATTCATTCCCATGATTACGTTTCATTGACAAATAGAAATTCATGAACCCAAAGAGGTTCTATCTACTGAAACCTTGACAATCCCAGAAAGATGAAGGAGACTGTCAATCTACCTTTCTTTTGAGAATATATATTAAAAGATACGATTTTTATGATGGCCTGCTACTGAAATCCCTTTTTATGTATCTTTTGCTCATTTCACTCGTTTTTTGACTTCTGATGTTAAGATATCGTTCACCAGTTTACCATCTGCCTTCCCTCTTAACTCTTTCATGCACTTTCCCATTAAGGGAGCCACTGCCCTCATGCCCTTCTCTTTGATTGTATCAATGTTTACCTCCACCACTTTCTTTACAATTTTTTCTACTTCTGATACGGATACTGTTTCCACGATGATATCACTCATTTTGTGGCCGTCCGCCAGTTTTGGCAAGATCTCATCGAGAGCTTCTTTCACAATTTCTCCTTTTGCTAATTTTTCGAGGCATATTTTTAGCTCTGTTTCATCTTCTACGTACTTCTGTGAGTTTTCCAGACTTTTGAGTATATCTATGACCCTGATAAACAACGTGGGCTTCAACCTGTATTGTTGAGTTTCTTCAAATAAGTCTTCATACCCAGAATGCAAAATCTTTACTGCATGCTCTTCAGTTAATGCATATTCAGTAATGAACCGGTTTAACTTCACGTGAGGCAATTCTGGTAACACTTCTCCTATTCTATGTATTCGCTTTTGTGTTATCACCAAGGAAGGTATGTCAGTTTCAGGGTACATTCGTTTAGCCCCTGGCAAAGGACGGGCATATTTAGTATTCCCATCAGGTAAGGGGTCTCTGGTCTCTTCTGGAACGCCCTGCAACGCTTCTTCTGCCCTTATTACCACTTCTTGTAATGCTTTTTCAGCCAGTTCCTTCTCATCTGCAACCATAACAAATGCATCGTTGTGGTTCATATCCAGCATCTTCTTTACTGCGTCAACTTCTTCTTGCATTATCCCGTATGCGGGAAGTTCATCTGAATGGAGAATGCCTCCCACTCCTACCACTTTTGCACGATCTGAGAACTCTGTACCCAGACGACGTCCTGGTTGAACTTCTTTACCCACTAATCCAAAAAATCCTGGCAGCTTCACGGCTAAAACGGTTCCTTTCTTTAAAGCTTTCTGGATGATCTTTGCCTTGGTATTATGAAAACAGGGAGAAACATCATAGATATCCTTCAAAACGGAGGCGTTCCTCTTTCTTAACTCCTTCGAAATTTCTATTAGATTTACCTGTCGTTGGACTTCTCTCTCCACGTACACGGAAATTAAATCCAACATTTGAACACCCTTGATCTCACAGCGGGCACCCTCTCTAATGGAAATATTCAGATCCTCCCTGACCGTTCCCAACCCCCGTTTTACCTTGCCAGTGGCTCTCAAAACCTGTCCCACAGCTAAGGCTATTTCCCGAGCTTCTTCCGGGCTGTTAATATCTGGATCTGTAGCAACCTCTATTAAGGGTATCCCTAACCGGTCTAGTCTGTACACTTTCTCTGAACCTCTTGTCTCAATGGCGCGGGCTGCATCCTCCTCTAAACATATGGTGGGGATACCATATTCCTTTTCTTCGATTTTTAAGACACCAGAGGTAGCCAGTAACAACGTTCTTTGGAATCCAGACGTGTTAGACCCATCAATGACGATCTTCCGCATAGTATGGAGCTCATCCACCATGTGCGCCTTCAGTAATAAGGCCACCTCAATTCCTGTGTCCACTGCTTCCTCACACACAGGATGGGGTGGTTCTTCATCCAGTTCCACCAGACAGACAGAATCATACCCCTGGTACACAAAGGTCAATCCCTTTTTAACCTCTGCTAGAGCTGCCTGGTCAATTTCACCTTTTTCTGAAAAAGAGGGTCTTAATCTCCTTTTGATTTCAAATTCAGGATCATCAGTTCGCAACTCTGTTGAACAGTGACAGAACAATTTCCTTTCCGTGTTCAACTGCTGATGAATCTCTAATCCCACTCTTAACCCCAGCTCTTCATACATTTTATCACCACACCATGACAAAGAATATTCCTAAAACAATACTCCCCACACCCACGATCACGTGAAATACACTTCTTTTTTCTGGCTTTACAAAACACAAGAGGGCCAAAACAACAATTAACGATACGTTAAAGATGAAAAAATTCTGCAATCGATCCAGAAAAGGAAACAAAAGCATTCTGTATATCACCAGAAGGTAAATCCCCGCATTGTACACTAAAGAAAGGATGCAGGCTCCAATTCCTAAAGAGAAGAGACTGAACCCACTTGAATCTGCAATTAGTTGATCCATAGCATTCTTAATGGATTCAGGAACTTTCAGAATCTTTACCTTCACTGACACTATTGAGAGAATTCCCATACCAACAGCTATTACTGCTAGTGGAATCCTCAAAAAGATGAGAGTATCCACAATAAATACCACATTTATTAAAGCGAAACACAAAAGTAAGCTCGTCACAAAATAAGCAGCAAGAAACAAACCTGTCTTTGTCTTTAATTTTGAGACCACTTCCGAATTGTACGGGTTCAAACAGGAGAATACACCGGCTGCAACCAGAAAGGGCAGCAAAAACTCAGCCACAGATAACTCGGGCGTGGGTGTGGGGTCTTTGATGACGATACAATCTTTTTCCACAGTCAATGCAATGGTGCACCCTCCCGCTTTCATGCATCCGTCCATTTTTTGCTCTATCAATTTTAGGTTGGTAGCAGTATACCCTCTGAAAGAGTCATTCCCGATGAATACCATGGGGATAGGATGCCCTTTTATGTCCAGGTTGTACACCTGCTTGAAGAGATCATACAATATCTTGTTTTCTTCTTCTCTTATGTCATACGTATGTATGATCATAGTGGGATAATCTGGAGAGAGGTTGTTAAGAAATTCCATTATTTGAGTGCAGGCTGGACAGGTTTCTGTATGGAACATGACCACATCAACTCGCTGTACAGGAATTGCTGCTACCACAGGTATTGTTACAAGTATCAGTAAACCCAACTTTTTCATGTTCATTGTATCACCTCGTACAAGGAGCGCATGTTGATCTCTCCCGCGTAGTTGTGCAGCATCATTTTTTTGACTTCTTCATCATTTTGGGTGTGACCTAAAACCCAGGCTAACTTTAGATAGCCTACCTCTGGAAGCATGTCCTCAAGGTAGATGACACCCAAAGCGAGCATTAATCGCGCATTCGTGTACACGTACGGGTCAACTCTTCCGTACAAGCACTGGGTGGCAAAGGCGATGTGCATTCCTTCTTCTCTGGCGCGCTGTACTGCTGGTAACCATGAGTATTTCTCATCCACTGTATCTGTGGGGAGATGACCCAATGCAGTGGCTTCAAAGAGGATTCCCTTGTAGTTTTTGTCCACGAGAAAATCGAGAATTTCAGGATTACTGTTGGGATATGCCTTGAGAAAGGCAACTTTTTCTTCTATAGCAGTATCAGCGTACACGTCGGAGTATCCCCGTTCTCTAAACGTGTTGGTGTACTCAATGGTGCCGGAAGGCCACACACGAGCTAGAGGTCTTTCATTTATAGGGGTGAAGGTGTCCCTGCGGGTGGAGTGCATTTTTCTCACTTTGGTGCCTCTTAAAACGGAGCAGTACTTATCAGAAGACTCACCGTGCATGACGATGACCACTTCTCCAATTCTGGAGTATCCACTCACGTACCCTGCACAGATCAGGTTTAAAGCTCCATCAAAACTTCCTCGATCAGGAGATCGCTGAGCACCCACCAAACACACCGGGGTTTTCAGGTTCTGCAGCATGAATGAGAGTGCGGCAGAACTGTAGTGCAAGGTATCAGTGCCGTGGGTGATCAAAACACCTTGAGCGCCCTGGTTCAGCTCTTCTGCTGCTAATTCAGCCATGACCTTGTACTCGTTGAAAGACATAGACTCTGAACCTACCCTAAAGGGAGATACAACCTTTTTCAACGATATGATCTCTGCCAACTCAGGAGTGGTGAAAAAGATCTCTTCAGGGTCCATGAGCATGTGCACGCCCCCTGTTCTGTAGTCCACTCTGGAGGCAATAGTCCCTCCTGTGGCAATCATAGAAATCTCTGGTAACCCCTCTTTCTTCTCTAATGTAACTTCAGGAAAAACTTCTAACTGCTCTTCAGTTCCCATGGACTCGATTTCTCCTCCTGCAATACCAATATTGTAGCCGTTATCCAGCTTTAGAGTAATGTGGTCTGAATCTTCCACTTCAGACCTGGGGAGGAGTATCCCCTCAAAGGTTTGATCTCCTTTTTTTACTTTAATACGGTCTCCCACATTCATACAATCACCTTATACGTTGGTGGCTCAATCCAGGTGGAATTACACTGAGGGCATTTGGAGGGTTCTCGTACAGACTCCAATTTGAACAGAAATCCACACTGGTTGCATGTAGGCATTTTCATCACCAATTCCTCTCTTCTGCTCTTTAAGGATTTTCTGATATGCTTCAAATCTGAAAGAATATTCCTTTTTGTGGTATGGAAGTAGCGGGCTAATTCCTGTGAGTTCATCTCTTCCTTTTTTAGCAATTCAATGATGTCTTCCCGTCTGGTCATTCTATTCCTCCTCTTTGATTTTAAATACTACTAATTCTTCAAAGAACAACTTCTGTCTGGCTATAATCACAGATGAAAACCCCATCTTTTTCAGGGTGTGTACCGTTTTCTCTATTCCAGAAAGTGAAGACTGCAACAAGTACACTTTTCCTGCAGGGGCCAAATACTGTGGGAACTGTACAAGAAATTTGTCGATTACCTGTCTGCCGTCTTCTCCACCGTGGTAGGCAACATCCTCCACTGATACCACATTCTCATCTGCGGGTACATACGGTGGATTACAAATGATGACATCAAAGATCCCATCCACCCGAGAGAAGAGATCACTCTCAAAAAAGTGGACATTCTCAATGTGGTTAACGTGAGCATTTGTTACTGCCAATTCCACTGCTCTTGGGTTAATATCCACACCTGTAACCTTTTTGAAATGGTGACAGACATTCAAAGCAATAAAACCAGTACCCACTCCTATTTCAAGTCCCTCGCCTGAAAATTCCTCATTTCTGAGGACTTCCAGCAGGAGAAATGTATCGTCTTCTGGACCATACACTCCAGGATCAGTATGTATGGTGAGCATTGTATCTCTTCTTTTGTGTGTTATAAAGACTTTGTGGTTCAGTTCCTTCTTTCTGCTAACATGGAATAACTTTAAAACATAACGTTCTTTGTCTGGGTCCATCAAATTCACAGAAGAATAACCGCTGCCACGTACCCAATTGGAGCCTCCCATTTTCCACTGGGATGACAGCAGAATTCCCCACCAAAATGGCCTTCAAATGGGAGTCTGCATTGTTGTCTATTCTGTTGTGGCGGTACGACTGCTGGGGGACTAATTGATCCAGTACAGTTAAGACATCTTCTCTTAACCCAGACTCATTCTCGTTAATGTACACACCAGCTGTGGTATGGGTACAGAACGCGATCAATACGCCTGAGTCTATGTCCACTATTTTCTGTGCCTTGTCAGTCATATCTATGAGTTCAACCCTTTTGTTGGTTTTGATTTCAATTTCCATACACACAAAAGGGAGAAGTTCTTAAAATATCTTTCTCATAAATCCAGGATAAAGCCAAAAATACTGTTCAAAAAGTGTGAAAGTGTTCAAATTGTTGTGGTGTACAGAAATATTTCCGAAGAACATAGACATATATGGAAAAGCTTAAAAAGATGGAACCATATTTTTAACAAACTCACCGGAGGTGAAGATGTATGGATTTTGTCATTGAGTCGTTGGAAGAAGTAGCACCCAAGCATCCGTACTGCTCTTCCAAGCCTGTCAAGGTGGCTGCACCACTGCCATATGGTGGTGGGTGTGGCGCACTTCCCTACTAGTCCATTCATACTCTTTTGAGCTGTGAATGGCTATTTTTTTTCTTTTTTTTTATTGATTTCCTTTGCATTTTCCGATTATTTTCGCCTTCTTAATACAAAAATTTCAGAAGAAAAGAACCACATGTTACACGTGTAACAATAAAGACAACTGCCACCACTGAACCAAAGAAAATCAAAAATCTTTTATAACGCTGTGCTATTCTCTTGTCATGGCATCTGAATTGTGGACCTGGGAACGGTGTGGTACTCACATTCTCTCCTTGAAGAATCGACTTGGGTTCGCTGATACAATCTGCTTTCTCAAATACTGCATCAACGATAATGGAACAGTTCACGATAAGCTGAATGAAACCCAAGCATCTGACCATGAAACCCTGTACTGGATGTTAACCCACTATGCCCAGGGTGAAGAAACCCCCCTCACCGGTGAGTTGGTACCCTTCGACAAATTACCCGGGGGATACGCTTTTTTTGGAGCTTTTCGGCACTTGACTATTGATCCGCTCGTGGATGCATTTGGTGAAAGAATAGAAGACTTTGAAAGGTGCTGTCTGTACTTCCACGGCACAAAATGTTCTTTTGGAGACATCTCTTTTCAAGTTCATGCTTTACCTCTGATACCTCTTACCATTGTTCTATGGGAAAAAACAGAAGAATTTCCCCCTCGTTGTTCTTTCTTCTACGACAAATCTGCCTCCAACTACTTACCAACTGAGGATCTTGCTCACTTAGGAGAGCTCTTATCGTTAAGGTTAAGAGAAGTACAAAGGGTTATACTATGATCGAAGTAAAAGTCGTTTCAATCCTGGAAAAAGGGAAATGCCCCTTCGGGCTCAAAATAGGAGATACCTTCCAATTTGATGAGAAGACTCCTCCAGGAATCTGCCACTGGGCGTATGTGGTGATTTTGCCTTTTGCCACTGCCCTCCGGTTTGGCGGCAACATCCCGTGGGAAGAGAAAGGTGTATGCAGAGTGTGCTGCCCAGACCCCAATAATCCAGTCGTATTTGAAATTCGCAGGGTGGACAAATGAATGAAGCAGAAATCAAAAATTTATTTGAAGACCTTCTAAAAGGGAAAGAAGGAATCATGGGTGTGGCCTCCTTTCAGGAAGTTTTTAACAATCTGATGCCAATCCAGCAGAAAAAGCTCACAAAATTAGGAACAGGAAAATCTTTAATTGTTTTAGGAGTTTTTCACTCTCATGAAGCTATCGAATCCATACACATAAGAAAGAATGGAAAAACAGACTACAAAGCATGGAATATATATGCCCGGGAGTACCATGAGTTAAATTCTCTCTTGAACAATGCAGCTCGTGTCATTGCAGACCACGTAACTGGAGTCCCCATTCCCGCAACGTTAGAGGGAGTAGCCTCCCGCATTAACCGGGTAGAAGACTACTACGCGTTAACAGTCTCCCAGCGAGTGGGAGCTGAATTATCTGGTGTGGGCTGGAGGGGAAAGAACGAGCTGATCGTCACAAAAGAGAGAGGGTGTGCCCTCAGGTTTGCCTCTGTTATCTGTCCGGTGGCACTCCCTTCGGGTAAAAAAATGGAGAACTCCTGCAGTAACTGTATTGAGTGTTTAAAGATGTGTCCTTTTTTGAAGAAAAAGCAAATCCTCAAAAATTATAGGGAACAGTGCAGACGGTTCATTGTAGCGCTAGGATTAGATGCTAATGTCTGTGGAAAGTGCGTGAAAGCATGTTACAACCACTGGACAAAAGGATAACCCAGTTATTTTTATTCTTAATTTTTTTAATCCATTAAACCCTATTCTAATGCCATCCATTCAGAGTCACAGAATCTGCACACCTCTTTAATAATTTAAAAAGAGGCCAGGGGAAATCCCCAGGCCGTCCAAAGAAGGGGGGGGTGAAAGATCGCATTCCGGACACAAATGCAATATATGCTTTTTATCCTTCATCCTATATAAACTTTGGGCTTTTCAAATGCCCTTACTCTCCATGTATTGAGATTCTGCCACAAACGTACAATTTTCTTTACAAAAGCACACTCAGACAGAATTCTTAATCTTCTACAATACTTTTCATGACCTTAACCTTGTATGTTTTCCCGTACTTGCTCCGTGAAATAATCTGTTTTGATTCTAAATCCGAGATGATACGCGTTATCTTCGGGCGTGAAAACCCAGTCAACTCTGGAAGCTTCTCCTGTTTGATACCCTCCCCGATGGCTTCCACCACCTTCTGTTCATCTTCAGTCAAAACAAACATGGGGATCTCCCTCTTTTTCACTTTTTTGGATATTTTAAAGTAGAGGTACCCCATTACTAACCCTACTACCCCTCCTACAACTAAAGGAACTGGCTGACGGATCTGGTATATCAGCGATTTATCATCTGTAATTATGGGAATGTCCCTGATCTCAATATCTTTTCCAACTCTTTGAATTTCCAATCCTCTCAGCTTTAATTCTTCATCAATTACTGAAGAGATTTTTGGGCCTACCAAAAAGACTTGTTCCACGTTTAAGGTTTCTAAAGCTTGTGCTGTCGTATCTGGAAGTTCATTCTCTGTGGTAAGCAGTATGGGAGCCTGCAGATTAATGGAAATACTGGATGCAATCAAGTACGATTCAGATACATCTGCATTGGCGATGACTGCATGCTTTGAAGAATCCCACAACTCAATAGCCACCCTGGCTGCAGTACCAATTCTGTCCCAGTCCCACAACCGGTCCACTTGATAACCCATTTCTCTCAGTTCGAGCTCAATTGCTGCAGATATAGCTGTATCAGCGCCACCTATGATTAAGGCAGCGGCTGCTCCCTCCGATTTATATCCCAACAACTCTCTGCGTACATCCTCATCCAGATATCTGGGGTTGGTGGTTACAATGGGAATTCCTTCCTTGTGGGCGTATGCTTGTGCAATAACGTAATCGATGGGGAGATCTGCTCTCACAATGATGACATCGTACGATTGATCTGCAGCCTGGCTGCACACGAGAGAGACAACCGCAAGTAAAAGGAACAACAGAAATGCACATGCAGATTGCGTGTCTCTCATGTGAGAATGTACAGGGTTCACAATTTAAAGTTTTCCTCTGTAAGGGTGTAAATCATAATGGCTATTATTTTGTTACACGTGTAACACTGCTGAGTTCACTAAGAAGAGAAAAGTCTTAACTGAATTTCATTGGTTCTTTTGTAATTTGTGGCATTAACAAATCCTGTCAACTGCCCCATTAGATAATTCTGCCTTTGTCATTCTATTATTCTATATGTGCGGAGGTGTGTAAAAACTGATTCGCGTGATTCAAGTCTCCTTATTTCAGCGCATTTCTTAGTATCATTAGATAGATACCGATAAGCTTTTTAAGTTGAAGGTCTATATTATAGAAACAAAATGGAGGTGGTGCTATTCCACGTTTAGGTTTCAGTCCAGAACCGGATTCTAGTGCAGAACTAGATTTCAGTCCAGAACTGGATTCTAGTGCAGAGCTAAGGGCAGCTTTCGGAGAATACTGGAAACATACGAGGCAAACTATAAACGAAAGACTGTGGTATACCTACATCTATGCTGTTGTGGTGGCAGCCATTTTGGTGTTCATAGGGCAGGCGGAGTTTGGTAAGCAGACAAATTACGGTCCAATTCTCTTGCTTGTCCTCTTTGGTCTTATTCTATCAGTAATTGGATTCCTGATTGTGGTTGCTACGGTACTGGGATATGATCATTATATTACAGACATAGTAATGATCGTTTACCATTGGGACAAAATGGAATTCTACAAACACCCGGGGAAACCTGTCCGTTTCAGTGCTGTACACCGATGGTTCTATGAATTGGCTACTGCTCTCTTTGTAGCACTCTTTATATATTATGCAAATCATAAATTTAACTGGCCCGTTATAGCATTCATTGTCTTTGTCTTCATTGAATTACTGTATCAGCTCAGATTAAAAAAGTATTTTCGAAATCGTTGGTATTTCACAGGGATATTAAGAAATTTGCCTCCGATGGCTTATGAAATTACTTTTGCCATACTCATAACGTCTCTTCTATATTGTATGTCTCCTGAATTGGGATCTTTCACACCATTCCATGAATATATGTTCTGGCCCATTCTGGCATTCTTCGCTACCCTTGCCTTCTTTGGAGTATTGTGTCGACTCAGATGGAAAAAATACTTTCAGGAACGTTGGCGTTTCACAGGCATATTAAAAAATGACTTTGAAGGCCGCTACCGAAACCAGTGGGATAAGTGGTTCAAAAACCCAAAATTTCGCGAAAAAATAACAGGAGACGCTAAGAAAAGGAAGGTCCGGGATTTCATAAAGGCATTTTCACCTGACAGTTTGACAGATGTGCGCTGGCAGAATGTCAGTTCTGATGAAATGTGTGAATTGGGAAAAATGGCAGCAAACCTGCTAAGAGGAAAGAAAATAGTCTTGGGTGCAGATTCCAGGAAAAACTCTCATGAGATGCTCAGAGCATTCAAAAAAGGATACGAAAAAAACAAAGGTAAAGTGGCGGACTGCGGTAACCATTGTACAACACCAATGATAGAATACTTGGGCCGGAAATATGCCCTGCCAGCAGTGATGATAACAGCCTCACACCTTGATGAAACATGGCAGGGAATAAAAATAACACCCGAACCCGAAAAGAAAGCAGAAGACGAAAGAGAAAAAGTGAAGGCAGGGAATAGGAGGAAAAAAGCTCTTGAAGACTACGTTGCAAGTTTTTCCAAAGAAGATTTCAAAAATTTATCGCTGGCCGTTGACTATTTTGAGGGGTCTGTAGCCCGCATGTTCCCGGAGATTGCTAAGAGAAAGGGCATACTTATATCTAGAGCTGAAGAGCTCAATGCAGAGATGAGCGGAGACTATTCACTCTTTCCATCCTTGTCACCTGATCCTACAATCCCGGAAAACCTTGGCTTTGTAATCAAAATAATGAAAACCGATGATTCTGAATTGGGCGTAGCTTTTGATGGTGATGGAGACAGGTATGTTATTATTCTCAAGCGAGGCAAGACAGTAAAAGCAATTGATCCAGTGCTGTTCACTGCTATTAGCGCAATGTACTACGAAGAACCTGGCATTTTCGTCCTCGACCCTTTCGTGGTCCCCGCTGAAAAAGCTGTAAAAGCTGTAAAATCTAGGGAGCATGATGTGGTACGAGTCAATCGGGGAAGGCCCAACATGATCAGAACAATTCTAAACCTAAAATACAAGGGGAAAAAGGTACATAAGGGAGTGGAAGGCTCTTACCACACCTTTGACAGCAAAGATTTCGACGACGGCATACGGCAATTCCTTGAATTCTGTCGTTATTATGGTAAGGGTATTGACATAGAGGAAGCTAAGAACCTTATAGGGTGCGATTACACTCTGGAAATGAGAGTAGAATGCAAAGACGATGAGCTTTTCAGAGAAGTTACCCGTAAATTGGTGGAGCTATACAAAAAGGAGAAGGATGTTGACACAAGTGACGGTGTTTGGGTAAGGGACTCTTTCGTCATGAGACAATCATCGCGAGAAAATGTTGTTTCATTCCTATTCTACGGTGAAGACCCACGGAAAGAAATGGAGCGCGTGAGAGATGTAATCTTACCGATTTACCCACAACTAGCAGAAGACCTTGAAAGGAGATTCAATATCATGGAAGGGCAAAAGAAGGAGCTCTACTGGTAACAAGTCAAAACCTCTCAACAGTTCAGAAAAGTCACCGGTATGCGTATCAATGGAAACCACTTCTTGAAACTCTGATCAATTGATCAACCACAAACCATATATATGGAAATGCCAAATCAAAAAAGATGAACAGAACAGGTATCATACTCATCGCTGTGGTTGTCCCCCATTTATTTTTGGTGCCCACCCAAGAGAAAATAACTGTTATGCAGTTCCACCAGCATTACGAGCTTCTTCCCACAGGGAATGTGAAGGCCGTCTGGGATATAACCATTGTTCCTGAAGAAAATATAAAGAGCATGTTACTACATGTCTTCTTCTCCGCAAAAGCGTACGTCAACGAAGTGGTGGTCACAGATAGTGAGGGGAGTTTAAACGCAAAGATGCTTTCCAAGGAAGGTGTTCCTATCCTGGAGATCTACTTTCGGGAACGACTCACTCCCGGTGTGGAGTACCATTTCAGGTGCAACCTGGACGTGTGGAAAGCAATGGATATTGGAGAGACTGAAGGAAGTTTCACACTGCTGACTGGGTATAACTTCCCTATAGAGAACCTGGAGATTACTACTGTCCTCCCAGAGGGGACACGATTGAGGAGTTTCTTCCCAGCAGATGGCAAGGTATCCTCAAAGGGAGATACTATTTCCTGGGTAATGAGCTCTCTTCCAGAAGGGTACAACATCCAGGTGAGTGTTTCATTTGATGTGTTATCTGAGAGCTTTGCTGACAATCTATTCCACGATGGAGTGGAGTTCTACAATTTGAAGAATCTTGAAAATGCTCGTCAAAAGTTTGAACAGGCTCTTGAGATTTATGAATCATTGGATTTGCAGGAAAAAGTTGATGAGTGCACCACGTATCTGGACCGTATTGAAGGATTAGAGGAAGGACTTCCTCTGTTCACAGAGGCAGTAGACTTGTTTACTAAGGGGGACCATGCTGAAGCACTGACCAAATTCAAGGAGGTTAAATCAATTTACGAGGAGCACCAGTTATCTACTGATGAAGTTGATGAATACATTTCAAAAATTACTGCATACCAAGAAGCGTTCAACGAACTGCAAAAAGGTGAAGATGCCTTACAGGAGGGGAAGAAAGAACAAGCTAAAAATCATTTTATGAGAGCTAGAGAACTCTTTTCTGAAATTGGGGACAACGATATGGTAGAAGAGATTGATTCACGACTTGAACAGATTCCACCGGAAGAAACCCCAGAAAGCGGAAGTGAAAGGAGATTCCCTGTGATGGGAGTTGTGGTGGTTGTCATTGTGGTGATTGTTATTCTAGCAGTGATGAAGCTCCGAAAGCCTACCCCAGTATACACCAAGGAAGAAATCCACGAAGAAATGAGGCAGTTAAAAGCCCGCTTCGTTTATGGTGAAATTAACAAAAAAGAGTACGAGGACAGACTGACTGAGCTGGAAAAAATGCTGAAAGGACACAAAAGTGAGCAAAATCAAACCTAATTCTTTAAAAATGTTGGATCCACTCATTGAGAATTCCTCAGGTGACATTAGTAGAATCATCTTTAATGATGCAACCAAAATTGTAGTCGGGACTGTCAAAAAGTGTGGTGCTCTAAATTTCAAATTTCTTTATACTAAAAATCACAAATAAGTTAAAAATAGAAATAAATTGTTACACGTGTAACAAAATGAGACAAACACCAAAGACGTGACAATCCCTGCTAGTCCAAAGACATTTAAAAAAGGAAAATACATATCCCACATGCTCCCTATCCTTACTGCCATGAGGCCCCACCAGTGGTATAAGAACCTAGTACTCTTTGCAGGATTAATCTTTGCGGAAAACCTGTTTGTATCCTCCCTTTTGGTGAAAGCGGGTGGAGCATTTCTGATTTTCTGTCTCATTTCTGGAGCTGGGTATATTATTAATGACATTACCGACAAACCAACAGATGCTCAACACCCACACAAGTCAAAGAGGCCCATAGCTTCTGGAGCCCTTTCCAGTTCTTCTGCATTAATGATCTCTGTACTTCTGGCTACCATCGGGAATGGAGCGGCCTTTTTACTATCCTTTGAATTTGGGTTGTTAACTGTATCCTATTCTGTATTAACAGTTGTGTACTCACTATTTTTGAAGAAAATCGTCCTCATAGATGTGATCACCATAAGTGTAGGATTTGTGATCCGGGCTGTGGCAGGAGCTGTGGTTATCCACGTGTATATATCTCCCTGGTTAATCTTGTGCGCTTTCATGCTGGCTTTATTCTTAGCTTTGTGTAAGAGAAAGCAAGATAAATCCCCCTTATATGAATCTCACAGGTTAGATCAGCTCTTAACTATAACCACTGCCTTAGTGATCATGTCCTACAGTTTATACACCTTTTTGAGAGCTACCCAGGAAATGATGGTTACCATTCCTCTGGTTCTCTATGGGTTGTTCCGCTTTTTGCAGGTTTCTGAGGGAGAGGGGCCAGCCAGGGCAGAATTGCTCTTCTCAGATAAAGGATTGTTTCTCACATTTGTTCTGTGGATCTTTTTAGTGGTAATAATTGTATACGTGTGGGAATAATGTAAATAAGTGGATTTTCGATTTTTTTAATTCTTTGAATATTTTTATTTTTTAGTTCATTTTTTCATTTATTTCTTATTTACTATCTCTCATAGACATCTCTTATCCGTACGGTATCTTTGGGGTGAGGTGTAGAATACTCATTTAAGATTAGATTTTCAATTGCATGTACACAATGGGATGTTCCCGGCTGAATTCTCACTGTTTCATTTTTTGTCAAGCTGATTTGGTGATCCTCAAATTCTACGTATCCCTCTCCTTTAAAGACGTGGAGAGTTTCATCTTTCCGTTCATGGTAGTGAAACGAGGTACACTCATCCTTTTTGACGTACAACTCCTTGGTCAAATACTTGTCTGTTGACACAATGATCTTCTCATACCCCCATGGTTTATCCTTTTTGTTTCGGTATTCCAATTGCACTGCTGCCAAGTCCCTGGCTGACTCTACCGACTGCCAGAAGACACCATCTTCCTTGTAGCCCCTGAGGAAGCCATCTCTGGCTATCAAAGGGAAGGCCAGTTTTTCTGCATCTCCTCTTTCATGGCTGAGGTAGTACTTCCTTAACGAGTTGCTGATCACGTATATGCCGCCATTGACGTAGTGAGGGAGGACTGGTTTTTCTTTGAAGGAGATCACCTTACTGTCTGAGACCTCCACAATTCCAAAGGGGGAGACCAATGGTGTAACATACATGAGCATTTCCCCCTCTCTGTGGTGGTGGAGCATTTCCTTCAAGTTGAAGTCTGAGACAATGTCCCCATTCATGACCACAGAGTTTGTATCAGTAGTTTTGAACAGGTTATTCAGAGCGTACAGGGTCCCGCCAGGTTCTTCCTCTACTAAATACTCAATATGAAGTCCATTCCACAAATTCTGGTATTTCTCATATATTTTCTCGTGAAGATACCCGGCCAAGAGGTACACTTTTTTGATACCTGCTGTTTTAAAGTGCATAAGCTGCTTATCCAGGATGGTATGCCCTTTCTTCAGTTCAAGAAGTGGTTTTGGGATCTCTTCTGTCAAAGGCCACAGACGAGTGCCGTAGCCTCCACAGAGTATGCCACCTACGTAATCCATGAAAATACTTTCTACAGAAGGTTTATAAGATTTACCTTTTTTTGTCACTTATCCTAGCAAAAAACCCTTTTCTTGCGAAAATTTGGAAAAATCAGAAAGGACAGAATTGTTACACGTGTAACAGAAAGAGGATAAAACCGAATGGCTAGTACCTTCTCTCAGGTAAACCTTTTTAAACTTCTTTGAAAGAGTGCATCCAATGAAGGATAACCCACCAAAGAAAAAGATACAACTCATACTGGAGCATTACTCTGCTTGTGTCATTTGCCAGAGAGACAAAACAAAATTATGTGAGGAGAAAGTCCCTGAAAAAATAAGGCAAACCTATTTCATGACTATATATCCCCGGTGGGAGGATGATATCACAAAAAGGTGCAAGTATTTCAGCCTGCACAAGGGAAAAATGGAAAAGCTGCTCAAGGAAATCGAATCAGAGGAGTGGTGACAGTTATCCATGTGAACAGATGGGGAAATAGGATAGTTGGCTTTTTGCTTTTCTACTTTTATGGAAGATCATTAGCACTTCATACTGTCAGAACTAGAAAACCTGAACATCACAGACGATGTGCCACACACCTGGGGAAAACTTTTTGATTTTTCGTATTTCAGTAATTAAAATGTCTTTCCCCGCTTTTTCAGCTGCTGTGCTCAATCGAGTTTCAGCCCTTTCAAATTTTCCGTGCGGAACAAACTCATGGTAGTGGATGAACCCCTTCTCACAGATTTCAAAGGCCTTCTCCAGGTAGTGAAAAGCTTTGGGATGTCCCATGATGACTCTTTGTGCTTTTCCCTGAAAGGTGCTACAGTCCATGAGGTACGGTGTAACCAAATGGTGTACCTTGTTTAACATGATATTCTCACACAAAAAATGGTAAGCATCTTCATTTTTCTCTATAGCTGAAACGTGAGAATGGCAGAACCTGGCCACAGGTAAGGTGAAGTACCCAATTCCAGCAAACATGTCAACCACTGTTTCATGGTGCGGCAACAAAGACATCCGAATTCTTTCATGGATATTCCCTTTGGAGAACATGACCTTTGAAAGATCCAACTTGTACAGAATGGTGTTCTCTTTATGAATAGTTATTGTGTCGGAGCCTGCAATAACCTCAAAACCAGGAACACGAAATTCCCCACAGATTCTCCCCTTTAGTAAGACAGTTTTTACGTTGAATGCTTTTCTGTAGGCTTCTCCAATGTCTTTTTTATAGGGGTGAAGACTGGAATCTAAGTGGATGATCAGAATATTGCCGATCTTTTCATATTTTTCAGGGAGCTTCTTTCTGTCTTTTTCTGGAAGATTCTGCAGAGACTCGCAGATTGCTTTTCTGGTTTGAGACTCCATACACTAAGTAGGTAAGAGCAATAAAAATGTTGAGCATTGTGCACTGTCTCTCCTTTGTGAATTATTTTAATCTCAATTAGTCTCAAAAATTCTAGAGAATAACTAGAAAAGAGAATTAATTGTTACACGTGTAACAAAGTTGAGAAAAGCATCCAGAAATTGACAACCTCAGATAGAGCCAAGATATTTAAATGAGAAAACCAATAACTATAAATACCTGAATACTAACGAAGGTTGAGGGCCTGTAGCTTAGTTTGGAAGAGCGCCTGGCTCATAACCAGGCGGGCAGGGGTTCAAATCCCCCCAGGCCCACTACCCTTTTTACTGATCGGTAATGCGATTGTATTTTACTGAAAAGTGATTTAAAGATTTCAAGGAAGCAATACGAAGGTCCTTATACGGTTACGAGACAGATTCAAAGTTAAAGATCATTCAAAAGGTTAAAGAACCTCATCTTTGCAGGAGATGGGCTTTGAACCATAACTATATATAACTAACTCCCTAGCCTAACTAATGAAAAAAGAGGAAGAAAAACATCGAGTCCCCTGGATAGATGTCCTCGCTGCCATCATTGCAGCGCTCGAAAGCTTACTCATACCGTTTGTTCTCCTGATTGCGGCTTTACTCCTCTTTATCATACTTTTCAGGATTTTTTTCCTCTAGCATGGATACTATTTTTTGTGAGGGAACTCCAATTTCCATCTTTTCATAACCAGCATCACCTGTTGCTGTGATGTGCAGAAATTTCAGTTTCAAAGTAGTAACAGGGAGCCAACCCCCAGCTCCTTAAATCAAAACATTTAAAACACCACATCTTCATTGGTATGCATGGCCAACATCTTCAAAAAACTACTGGGTGAAAAGGACTCACCATACGAAAAGAAGATCTATCTGGCCCAGCCCTCTATCCTTTACCATACACGGACAGAAAAAGAGTGCAAATCTTATCTCAAAGGCCACTTTGATGCAAAAAAAATTTATACTCCCATGGATTATAGAAAAAGAGATCGAGCCTTTTTTAAACAGTTAATGGTTGAATCAGATGTTGTAATTGGAATTACTATTGAAGATGTGTATACCTATTCAGTGTGGCAGGATCTGGAATATGCAGAATCTGCAGGTAAACCCTTTTTCACACTGAGAGTGGTCAAATCCCCCAGTGGAAAGGATCTTGATCTATTCTTAATAGAGGGAATGGCAGACTTTGAGAAGCTGAGCTGGGAGGACACTAAATCACTCTACATGGAAATACAGAAAAAACAACTGGGGTTCCCTTTGCTTTTTGGCAGGAGACCTGAATACTAATCGAGAAGTTCCTAAACGTAATATCATAGTATCTCACTAAATAATAATATTCTGACATTAATATGCAAAAATAATGATATAGCCAATTCAAAATCACTGGATACACTCTTGTACATGCGCGAATACATATCGATTTTTTTCTTTTTCATCTCATAATTTTGAGAAAGACAATGAAACAATTGGCCATATGAAGGTAATTTCCTGCATAGATTGAAAACTTAGAAGTCTGTTAAGGTTAGAAACTTCACGTCGCCATCTTTTTGAAGAATTATTAGATAACTCCGAGAAAAACGAAAGTTTTATAAACATTGATTCATTATGGATAAAAGGAGGTGAAAACAATGGACAAAAAACAGAGGATATTAGTGGCATTGATTGGTGCGTCCATAGCGTTTCTGGCCATAACTGCAGTCACTGCTAATTCCCGAGCATCAAATACGCCATTGTACACGTACAGGATGGAACAGCAAAGCAGTGAAATGAACTTCTTACCTACAGAAAGAAATACTTTTACTTATGAAACTGAAGGAAGATGCGTGCTAAACTCTTGTGGATGTGGTGATGGTGCAAAACCGCTCAACCCCTATACATGTGGCACATGCGATGAGTATTATTGCGACAACCCCTCATTGTGTTACGGTACATGTCACAGTACGTGCTCCACATGTTCAGGGAACACATGTTTCTTCCTTACATGCCAATATCCTACATGCTTCTGGCCTACGTGCAATTATTGCTGACCCTTGACTAGTTATTCTTTTTTTCTTTTCTTACATTCTTCTCTATAACTGGTATCAATATGATTAACCTGAATTTACCCCAGTTTTCATGAAACTTTATTGGTTTCATAACAGTAGATTCCCGATTTTTCCGTATATCCTTTCCTATTCAAGGGTGGTTATAATAACAAATCGCAGAACTTTGATAGGGAACCACTAACTAAGGGCAGCCCTGAAACCCGAAACATATATAAAGTATAACACTGTTATATTTGCAGGAGATTGCTATGTATTCACAAAAGGTTATCGATCATTTCACCCATCCCCGCAATCAGGGACGTATGGAAAATCCAGATGGTGTAGGTAAGGTAGGAAATCCGGTCTGTGGGGATGTGATGCACATCTACATAAAAGTGAAGGATGATAAAATTGAAGATATTAAATGGGAGACCATGGGGTGTGCAGCTGCTATTGCTACCTCTTCCATGGTGACAGAATTAGCTAAAGGGTTAACATTAGAGGAAGCAGAAAAGATCACCCGGGCCGATGTGGCAGATGCTCTGGAAGGATTACCTCCTATTAAGATGCACTGCTCCAATTTGGCAGCAGATGGGTTAAGAAAAGCTATTGAAGATTACAAGAAAAAGAGGGGGTTATCATGAAGGTTTATTTAGATCATTCTGCCACCAGTGCTGTAGATCCGAGGGTTGTGGATGTGATGCGTCCCTTTTTTGACAAAGAGTACGGGAATGCTTCTTCGTTACATCAACTGGGGCAGGAAGCACATCAAGCCCTGGAAGAGGCCAGGGGAAAAGTTGCGCAGGTTTTGCACTGTGATCCTGGAGAGGTTGTTTTCACATCAGGAGGAACAGAATCCAATAATACTGCTTTGAAGGGGGCTGCTTTTGCACAGCTTGCAAAAGGTGGAGAGAAAAAGCATTTAATTGCGTCAACAATTGAGCACGACTGCGTTCTGAATACGTGCAAATGGCTGGAAAAAATTGGATTTGAGGTCACGTATGTGCCAGTGGACAAGTATGGGCTGGTAACGCCGGAAGCACTGGAGGATGCTATCAGAAAGGATACGCTGCTGGTATCTGTGATGCATGCGAATAATGAGATTGGAACAGTCCAAGATATTAAAGAGTTGGGAAAAATAGCTCATGAACATGGGGCTTACTTCCACACAGATGCAGTGCAGAGTATAACGAAGCTACCCCTAGATGTCAAAGAGATGAACGTGGATATGCTGTCTGTATCCTCCCACAAGATTCACGGCCCCAAGGGAGTGGGATGCCTATACGTGAAGAAGGGTACCAAAATAGATCCTTTGATGCACGGCGGCGGTCACGAGAGAGGGTTCAGGTCAGGAACAGAGAATGTGTCAGGCATTGTGGGATTTGGTGAAGCTGCAAAAATCGGTGAAGAAGAAAGACCTACCGTGATGCCGCACATTACAAAGTTACGGGACAAATTAATAGAGGGTACGCTCGAGATTGAAAACTCCTGGCTGAATGGACACCCTGAAAAGAGACTCCCTATCAATGCACACTTCTGTTTCAGGTTCATAGAGGGAGAAAGTTTGATTTTACGGTTAGATATGAAGGGAATTTCTGCATCTACTGGGTCCGCATGTTCTTCAAAGTCGTTGGAGCCCAGTCATGTGTTATTGGCTATTGGTCTTCCTCCAGAAGATGCGCACAGTTCGTTGCGGCTAACCTTGGGCAGGGATAATACTGAGGAAGACATTGACTACACTCTGGAAGTTCTCCCTGAAGTGGTGGCTGATCTGAGAAAGATTTCACCTTTTAAGGATTCCTACGAGTAATTTTTTGAGGTTGTCTCATAATTCAGAATTTTTGGGAATTTCAACTGTTTTCTATCTTAAATGATGAAATGTTCCTAATATTGTGAGATAAAAAGTCAACTAAAGATGACAAAAACAATCTTGGGACAGCTTCTCTTATTTATTATTTTTGTTGGGAATCTGCGAATATCTCAATTATTATTGCAAATTTTACATTTTAATTGTAAAATAGTGATGTTAACCGAAAAGTTTATATAGGGGTAGTGATCTTATTAGAGTGAAGCACAGCCAACACTGCAAGCAGGAGACAAACATTTCCTCCTTGATCGCTGAGTCTTTCGCCACCCAAAAACTGGCAGAAAAAGGACGGCATTTGAAAGTGAATCCAGCCGGTCTCTGTAAGGGTGGTGAAAGACCAAACGTCGTGGTTCGGGAAATTCCCGGATCACGACAAACTCCTTTTTAACAAATTATTGTAGGAAGTGGGTACTTTTGAAATAACTGGATTTTTGACATTTACAGGATACACAAAGAGTTCTTGGACATAACTAATTCATTCTACCGTGAGATAAATTCCTCCAATGACCAGAATACCTCCTGCAACAATCAAGAGAGTCGGTATCTCCCCAAAGAACAGAACAGCCAATACAGTGGCACCCACTGGTTCTCCCAGTATGGCCACACTCACTACAGCAGCTTTCAAATACTTTAAACAGTAGTTGTACAACGTGTGACCCAGACATGAAGGGAATAAAGCCAATAACAAGAAAATCAGATACTGGTTTCCAGAATAACCGGAAAGCGGCTGATCAAAAACTAATGAGGTAACCAGTAGAAACACAAAAGAGACAGAATAAACACCAGATACATACGAGAAAGTGTCCAGTTTCTTTCTCAAGTCTCTTCCGATCACCAAATAGACTGCCAGCCCGATAGCACCCAAGAATGCGAGAAAAATTCCCATCAAATTCTCCTCCACTGGGTTGCTCAATCCAATCAAGACACCACCTGCAATAGACAACACAATACCTGCTACAGCTTTGAACCTGAGGGTTTCCCTCAAAAATATATAAGAAAGTACTGCCACAAAGATGGGAGAAGAATCGACAATGATAACGCTTGTAGCTATTGTCGTATAAAACAAGGAGGTAATCCAGGTGGCAAAATGAACATACAGAAAGAATCCAGACAGAATCAAGGCTATTGTATCTTTTCTAGTCATTTCCAGTAGTTGGGGTAGTTGATGTTGCACATATGCTGCTATAACCATGAAGAGACTGGCCAATCCCAGACGATACGAAGCGATCACCAAAGAGGGAGCCTCACTCATACGAATCAAAATTGATGAGAAGGATACTGCAGTAATAGCTGTAATGAGAGCGAGACGGGGCGATAACATTATCAAACCTTGATCTTTCTCCATAAAAAGATGTCGTACAACCATAGTTCACTTTCCATTTGTTAGGGTAGAAGATTCATTTGCATTATTTTAAGGGTATACTAGATTTACTCCATCATGTTACACGTGTAACAATTCTTTGCTTTTTCGTTCCACAAGGTTTTAACATATGCTCACTATCCTCATCTACTTGTCTAATTTGCACAAATATTTTTCAATTTGTAACCAAATATTTTCAAGTAAGTTTTTCTCAAGAGACATCAAGCAAATGAGGTGATCAACATGAATGAATTTCTAAAAAACTGGCCATTTGACCCATTAGGAGGAACTGTCGAACCAGAAGGGCCACCTGGTGATCCTGGGTCTGGAGGTGGAACTCCTCTGTAGATTTTACTTTTTTCTCTTTTTTATTTTTCTCTTGAACATCCAAAAGTATTTCTCAGGGATTCTTCCTAATTGGAATTCATCTACAATTTTATTCCAGCTTCTCACCGTTATTTCAGTATTTAAATCTTCAACTATTCCTTTCTTTTCGAGTTCTTCGAAAACCTGAATTACATAACTTGGAAGAGTAGTATTTACAAAAAAGAGGATCTTCTCTTGATTACCAAAGAGATAGCATGTTGCACTCAAATTTTGAAAGATTTCTTTGATATATTCAGGATATTCTGTATAAAAGGAAGATAAGACGCCTGTATAGCTTGTAAATGTGTGAATGTACATTGGATAGTGAATGCAGGTGAACTCTTCAATTAACCTCTTCTTATTTCTCACTGTGGTTCTCGAAACCTTGAGTTGTCGAGCTATCTGGGTGAGACTCAATCTATAATTGATACTTAACCACCAGAATACCTGTTTTGTATCGTAATCCCAGTTAAATTTCTTATTTAGTCTATCTGACAGTATCTGAGATTTTTTGTCTGGTTCTGATTCTAATTTCTTAGGAAGCTCATGATCTATTGTAGATTGTGGATGGATCACGCACATGAAGTCAATTGGGCCTTTTTCTAGTACGTGAGGTACTTCCCCCTTCAGTGTGTTGTGGTATTTTATGTACGCTAACCGATTTTTCTTCCACGAACGAATGTAAAATGCAGCATCTATCGCCTCCCAATTTCTGCAGATGATCTTTTCATACAAATCTTTCCAATTTTCAACTTCAGTTATCATATAATGGTTAGAATATCCTTCACAGTTGCGTATGTATAAGTGTGGGTTCATGATAATTTGACGTTCTTCCATGAGAATGAGGGTTTCCTTTACTGTTTTTCGTGACATTATTTCTGGTATCTTTTTGAGAATATCTCTTTCAAGTATACTTGGATCTTCATTTAGAATGTGAGATAAAAGAAGATATATTTCCGATGAGTATATTTTTGACAGGAAAATGGAAGAAAAG
>Ga0209427_10001391_pt1 | contig 27809 bp, 31 predicted proteins | sample DeeMarSWOR136_30_FD_187465 | JGI IMG/M metagenome (GOLD analysis project Ga0209427, IMG submission 187465) | Marine sediment microbial communities from White Oak River estuary, North Carolina - WOR-1-36_30 (SPAdes) (version 2) | ecosystem: Environmental > Aquatic > Marine > Intertidal zone >...
ATGTTTGATCAGAAAATGGCCCAGAAGGCCGCGGAGAATCTTCGACTTTTGCGGGGAAAGAAACCGCTCGTCCACAACATTACAAACTACGTGGTTATGAACTACACGGCAAATGCATTGCTTGCTTGCGGCGCCTCCCCGGTTATGGCCCATGCAGCGGAGGAAGTGGAAGAAATGGTGTCTCTGGCCGGGGCCCTGGTTCTCAACATCGGGACCCTCACGCCATACTGGATCGATTCCATGATCAGCGCAGGTCGGCGAGCCAATGAGAGGCATATTCCGATTATCTTGGACCCGGTCGGTTCAGGCGCAACCACGTTGAGGACCCAATCCGCAAAAAGACTCATCAAGGAGCTTTCCATTGCGGTCATCCGGGGAAACGCTTCAGAGGTGCTCTCCCTGGCGCAGGAGGGATCTCAGACCAAAGGGGTGGACTCCATTCACTCTGTGGAGGAGGCTGAAGATGCGGCCGTCCTCCTTGCCAAAGAGCTTCGCACCACCCTGGCCATCACGGGAAAGGTGGATCTCATCACAGACGGGAAACGCATCTATAGGGTCATGAACGGGCACGAACTGATGGGCTTTGTCACCGGCACAGGGTGTACCGCCACTGTGATCATAGGGGCCTTCTTGGCCGTGGATAAAGACGCTGCTGAAGCCGCGGCCACGGGTCTTGCCTATTTCGGCCTTGCTGGCGAGAAGGCGGCTGAGAGGGCGAAAGGCCCGGGAGGCTTTCAAATCGGCATGCTGGATGCCCTCTTCAGCATTGATGAAGATGAACTGCACGAAGGGGCCAAGATTCAAATCTAATATCAAGTCTCAGAAATACGGTGAAAAGGCTCTGATTCAGATGAGATTTTTGATCACCATGCTCGGGGATCCTCTCCAAAGACACGATCCAGGTCCTCATCCTCAACGTCGAACACAGTGTTGTGTGGTGGCAGGGGATCCTTGGACATGAAGTCGGGCAATCGGTCCAGGCCCGGCCCCAGGCCGGCCCGGAGGTTGAAGGTTCTTTCCTTCCAAAGCGCATCCTGGGCGATGCGGCGCACCTCCTCCTCGCTGGGCATCTTGCCTGTAAGAGGGCCGATGAGACGTGCAAAAAGCATGTGTTCCGCCCGAAGGCCTGTAAACTGACAAAGCCCCAAACTATCGGCAAGCAGGTTATTGATCTGAGCCGTTCGAGAGCGCTCCGTGTGCCCCTCCTTTGACAAAGGTTCTTCGGATACGAAACCTGCCGTGTGATCTGCCCCTTGTGGGCTGGTGGCATAGGTGACCCCAAGACCTTTCAGGGATCGCGCGCAGTGAGCAGGCAAGGATTGGCCTTTGACCGCCGGCACGCGGCGGATGCCGAAGACTTTGCCCGTAATAACAGCCCCCTGGCCCAAAACTCGCCCCAAAACGGTACCGCGGCCGATCTCTTCGATGAGCTCAATCGCTCTCTTCTTTTCTCCGAAGGAGAAAAGATCCGTCTCAGTGAGTATGCCCAAGGTGGCACCCATCTCAATGGTATCGATGCCATAATCGTCACAGCGATAGTCTATTTGTGCGATCGTATCCAAATCGTCAATATCCAGATTGGAACCCATCATGACAATGGTTTCGTATTCCAGACCGGAAGTCAGGTAACGGCCTTTATCGTCGTTGAAAATGTTGGAACACCGCACCACACAGCCTTTCATGCAAGGATGACCCATGAGACCCCCACGGTCCCCAATCAACGTCTTGAGTCGTTCCGCATTGATCTCGTCCTTCTTCTCATAGGCACCGGCCGTGAAGTTGCGGGTGGGCATGCTCCCCCGAGCATGGCTGGCATCCACCAGACCTGCTGTGCCGTTTTCTCGCCAGAAAGCGGTCCTCTTGGAAGCCCTGAGGATCTGGGTGTATTCTTTGACGGCCTCCGCAAAAGCGATGGGGTCCTCTCCTCGCCGCAGTTTCGTGCCCGCGGGATCGATCACAATCGCCTTGAGACCCTTAGCGCCCAGGACCGCTCCCGGGCCTCCCCGAGCTGCGTGACGACAGGGGCGACCGTTCGCGTCGGTTACAGCCACGGTAGCCGCACCCAGTTTCATTTCGCCACAAGGCCCCACTGAGATGACCACATGGTTCGTCTTATATCGTTTTCTGAGGGCGGCCACGGTCTCATAGTTGCCCAATCCTTCGAGCTCCGGTGCCTCTATGATGTCCTCTCCGTCCTTTCGGATCACCAGGACCTTGGGCGATCGGGAGCGGGACTCCCCCTCAATCACCACAACGCCTATGCCGAGCTGGGCGAGGCTCAGGCCGCCCATGCCTCCCACATTCGCCTCTTTGATGCCTCCGGTAAGGGGGCTTTTTGCAGCGATAGACATACGGCTGGCCGTGGGCATCGTTGTGCCGGCGAAAAGCCCGGGCGCCAGGACCAGTCGATTCCGGGGTCCCAGAGGGTGACAGGTCGGGGGCAGTTCTTCTGATATGATGGCATCCGCAAGAGCCCGGCCGCCCAACCAAATGGTCTCATCCGGTAGATCACGGCGATTCGTTTTTCCCGACATCAGATCAACGGTTAGTCTTTGTCTCATTTCGCTACTCCTGTGGTTGTTACCAAGCTTCCCAGCTCTGGTGGAGGACTCGGATCAGTGCGAGCGACCCGGGCAGTACAGGAAGGATTACCTTGTTGGGTTCCTTTAGCGGGGCTTCCTGATGCCGCCCGTTTTGCAGGATAACACCGTTCTCAGGTGTTCGTCCAGTGATGATGCGGTAGTGCCCATTTTCTCAAGGCTTGAAATTGGCCACAGCCCTTGTAACGGCATCCATGATCTCGTTTGCCGGATTTAAGCTCCCCCATGAGCAAGTCCTTTTCTTTGCCGGTTATTGGCTCCCTCCCTGTTGATCGCTATTTTTGGTTTCTGCCCAAGGTTTTCAGGTGGAGAGGCATAAGCCGAACTGTTATCAGAGTGAGATAACATGTAACAAATCCTACTATATTGTCTAAGCATTGAAAAATATGCTTCATTTTGTGGCTTGGCTATATATCTGATATTACAGTCTAAAATATATAAAAATCTCATTCACCCCAATTCCTTCTGATTGTAAACAAATTTTTCTTGACAAAAATATTGAAAAAAAGTAAACAATATTTCCAACAGGGTGAATTATAAATTACAAGCAATTTCGGGCATTTCTTACAAGGGGGTGCAGATGGACAGAAAAGAGATCTCAGAAAAAATCAAGGCGGCTGGAATAGATACGTTGCGTATTGATTTTCCAGACATGTACGGTGTCAACCGAGGGAAAATAGTCCCAGCAAAGCGCCTCGATGAGGTCCTAGAGGAAGGGATCAACTGTGCCAAGCCAACCTTTTCACTCGACCTGTCCTACAATATTCCACCCGGCACAGGGACGGCTGAGGAGGTCGACTACCAGGATATGACCATCATTCCGGATCCCGACACTTTCTCAATCGTACCATACCAGAAAAATACAGGCCGGTTCATCGGGGACATTTATGTGGAGGGAAAGCCTTTTCCATTCGCCCCTAGATGGTTGCTCAAGAATGTAGTCAAGAAATATGAAGACAAGGGTCTGGAGCCCATAGCAGCCACGGAGTTGGAATTTTTTGCCTTCAAACAGGATGGCGATACGTTTCAGTACTATTGTGACAAACCCAGCAATGTGTACACCACCGGACCGCGCGTCGATCCTGTGGATTTGCTTCGGAACCTGCAGAACATCCTTTTGGAGATGGGGATTGATGTTCTGTATATAAATCATGAGTTTTTTCAGGGTCAGTACGAAATCAACTGGAGACACACGAACGCCCTCAAAATGGCCGATCAAACCTTTACCTTTAAGGCGGTGTGTAAAGAACTCGCTTTCATGAATGATCTTTTCGTCACATTCATGGGCCGCCCCAAAGCCGAGATGGGCGGAAGCGGCTACCACGCCCATTACTCGATCAATGATCCAAAAACCGGAAAGAATCTCTTTGACGACCCAAGCGGCAAGGAGGGAATGTCGGAGATGATGCGCCACTTCATAGGCGGTCAAATGGCCCACGCCAAGGGCATGACCCTTTTTTTCGCCCCCACCGTCAATTCCTATAAACGCTACGTGCTCAATTCCTTCGCGCCGTATTACCTGGCTTGGGGGTTGGACAACCGCACCACCTACATTCGCATTCCCAAAGAGAGGGGCGCGGCCACTCGAGTGGAAAACAGGGCGGCCTGTGGCTCTGCAAATCCTTATCTGGTTTTTGCTGTGGGATTAATCGCCGCCTTAGACGGGATCGAAAACAAGATAGACCCCGGAGATTACTATGTGGGGGATCTCTATGCTGAAGATCCCGACAAGTTTGAAACAGTCCCTTTGTACATGCGTGATGCCATTGAAGAGCTTGAAAAGGACAAGGTGATCTGTGAGGCCGTTGGACCTGAAATCATCCAAAACATGACAACCATAAAGCGGGCCGAGGAAGAGAGGTTTAGGACTTACGTAACCGATTGGGAATTCAATGAGTATTCTTACCACCTCTAGGGGTAGGGACCTTTGACAACCCGAAAACAGGAGGGGTCACATGTGTGGAATAGCAGGGCTCATTGCAAAGGATTCATCCAATCTCGGTTATGACCTCATCAACATGTTGAAACAACTCATTCACCGAGGTAAGGATGCCACCGGGGTCGCGGTCTATGAGGACAGGGATGACATTCAGATTCGGGTCGCCCTGACAGCCCAACAGTACCAGAAAGACCTTGAGGAGATCATAGAAAGGCATGGGTCTATCAGCAATTCGAGGATGTACCAGGGAGAGGGGATCTTCACATTCTACGAGGCCTCCTTGGGCGTGGACCCCGAGAGGATAACTCAGCTTAATTGGGACATTGACACCCACCCTGAGCTCTGCGTTCACTCCCTAGGTCGACATATCAAGGTTTATAAGGATCAGGGTTCGGCCGAGGATCTGCGAAAACGCCACGAGATGCCCCCTGCGAAAGCCACCCATGGCATCGGCCACGTGCGGCTCGCAACCGAGAGTGTGGAAAATATCAATTTCGCCCACCCATTTGTCTCCTATATCCACCCGGAGCTTTCCCTTGTGCACAACGGCCAATTTACAAACTACTTCAACATGCGAAGGAAACTGGAAAGGATGGGCATACGATTCAAAACCAACAACGATTCTGAAATGGCTGCCCACTTCCTGGCTTACCAGATGAAAGAAAAGGGCATAGATCTGGAGGAAGCGCTTTACCTGGCCCTGGATACATTCGACGGGGTATTCACCCTACTGGTGAGTACGGCCCATCAGATCGGAGCCCTGCGTGATAGACTGGGCATCAAGCCGATGCTTTTCTTTGAAAAAGACGGTGGCGCTGTGCTTTTTGGATCAGAACAGATCTGCTTAACCCCAATTGTCTCCGACGTCTATGCGACGGAGATGGATCCAGGAGGCGTAATGACATGGTCCGTCTAGACTTAAAGGGACTCAGTCCAAGGGATGTCAATAGAAAGCTCAAAGAACTCATCAAAACAGAAGAAGAGATTGAGGTGGTGAACACCCACTCCATCCATAATTTTGCCACCGCCCTCGTCGGCCAGGGCAAGATTACCCTCCACGGCAGTACCGGTTTCTATACAGGCGGTTTTTTGGAGGGACCCACTTTGATCGTTAAGGGCAATACGGGCTGGTATACCGGTGATAACATGCTGGCCGGAGAAATCATTGTTGAGATGAACACGGGGAGCAACGCCGCCCCGTCGATGCTGGGTGGTACGGTCGTCATTCGGGGTAACAGCGGGAGTCGAGCCGGTTGGGGAATGAAGGGCGGGAACCTGATCGTGTGCGGGAACGTGGGCCGATGGACAGGCAAGATGACGCTCGGGGGGCGCATCGTTGTCCTGGGTGAAGTGGGCGAGGGCGTTGGGGAATCCATGTACAACGGCGTCATTCATGTGCTTGATCCTGCCGCTGAGGAAAAGCTCGGCGGCAACGTCAAGGTTGCCCCCATTGATGACAAAGAAAAGAAGGAGGTGGAATCCCTTTTCAAGAAGTACGGTATTGAAGTGGGTATGGAGCAATTCAGAAGCATAGTCCCCAAGATCTACGGACGCCATGAGTACAAATTGTTTAAACCGACCCACAAGAAGGGGGGGCAGGCGTGATGGCAAAAGAAGAAAAGAAAGCAAAAGCCAAGGATGTCCAAAGGGGAGTTTGGAATACTGAGGCCGTTGCAGAGATCAAGCATAAGGCCGAAACCGGAAAGCACCGAATTCGGGGTTGCGGTACACCCAGAAAGTTTCCAAATTTCGATGACCTTCTTGTTTTGCCTGCTCAATTGACACGCATGTCCATCGACACCTACCGAGAGGATTGCACGACCCAGACCGTCTTGGGGACCCGGTATGCCAAGAAACCCTTGGTCATTGAAACGCCCATTATGATATCCGCCATGTCCTACGGTGCCCTGAGCAAGGAGGCCAAAATTGCCTTGGCCAAGGCGACGGACATTGTCGGAACCTCTATTAACAACGGCGAAGGTGGTTTGCTTCCTGAAGAGAGAGCCAATTCCTACAAACAGGTGGTTCAGGTTCTTCCCAGCCGAATCGGATTCTCACTTCGGAACATCGAAGCGGCCGACGCATTAGAAATCATCGTGGGAATTGGTGCAAAACCTGGTTTGGCCGGCCACCTCATGGGCAGCAAGATCACCGAGGAAATTGCAGCCTTTAGGCAACTGCCTGTAGGGATTGATCTCCACAGCCACCCCCGCCATGGCGATATCTTTGGGGCGGACGATCTGTGCCTGAAAATGGAAGAACTCAGGGACGTGACGGAAAGCGAGATCCCCATATTCATTAAAATTGCCGCAGGTAGGGTGTGGGAAGATGTCAAGATCGCGGTCAAGGCCGGTGTCGACGGCATCGTGATCGATGGGGCCGAAGGCGGAACCGGCGCGGCGCCGGTGGTGGCAGCCAACAACCTCGGTATCCCTAGTCTGCCCGCTTTGGTTCAGGCTGTGCGGGCCCTTGAAGATGCGGGGGTTAAGGATGAAGTCAGTTTGATTATCTCAGGGGGAATCAAAGATGGGGCGGATGTGGCAAAAGCCCTGGCTTTGGGAGCTGATGCCGTCGCCATCGGCACGGGGGCTATGGTGGCCATGGGGTGCGTGGTCTGTTTACGGTGTCATGAGGGGAAATGCCCTTTTGGCATAGGCACCCAGGACCCAGAGCTGAGGGCGAAACTCAATATTGATGAAGCGGCTCAAAAAGTGGCCAATTACATCCAGGCCATGACCTATGAGGCGGTCATCCTGGCCAAGGCCGCGGGGAAAACCAAACTGCACAGTATGGAGCGGGAAGACTTAAGATCGCTCACCTTAGAGGCCTGCGCCATGACCGGCATACCTCTGGTGGGCTCCAATTACACGTTTGGTGAGATGTTCGGTTTTTGCTAGATCAGATGCTGATGGTTGAGAGCATAGGATTGCGGCTTGCGGCATCTTGGAATCGCGGAGAGATTGGGCGTAAATCGGCGCCATACTAGGTTGAAGAATCATGAGGATCGATGAGCACCCCATTCTGGGGAAGTTTGAAAAAGAGAGAAAGGTGCAATTTACCTTTGACGGCCAGCCAATGGAGGGTTACGAAGGTGAGCCTATCGCCGTCGCCCTAAGAAGTCATGGTGTCATGGTGCACCGTTACACCACGAAAAGAAACGATCCCCGAGGGGTGTTTTGCGCAATAGGGCGGTGTACAGACTGTATTATGGTGGTGGATGGGGTCCCCAATGTTCGAACCTGCGTGGAGCCGCTCAGGGAAGGGATGGTCGTCCAAACACAAGTCGGAAAAGGACCGGAGAAAACGTCGGAGTAAGCCGTGCAAAGATGTGAGATGGTTAGCGTCGGGGCAGGCCCGGCTGGACTCGCTGCTGCCATAGAGGCGGCACGCAGCGGTGTTCAGGTGGTTGTCTATGACGAAAACGATAGGCCTGGAGGCCAGCTTTTCAAACAGATCCATAAGTTCTTCGGCTCCAAGGAACATCGGGCTCAGGAGCGAGGATTCGATATCGGGCGCCAGCTCTTAGAGGAGGCCAGGCAATTGGGTGTCGAGGTTTCCCTGAACTCCGTGGTACTCGGGATTTATGAGAATAGGGCCATGAATGTCATGATTCGTGATCGGATCGAGCAAGTCAAGGCCCAAAAGATCTTGGTCGCCACAGGGGCTTCCGAGAATATGATCCCTTTTGCGGGCTGGACTTTGCCCGGTGTCATCGGCGCTGGAGCGGCGCAGACCTTGGCCAATATTCATGGGATTCGGCCTGGAAATCGTTTGCTCATGGTAGGATCCGGCAATGTGGGACTCGTGGTTGCCTATCAGATGCTTCAGGCAGGGTGCCGGGTTGCAGCGGTCATCGATGCGGCGCCCAAGATCGGTGGTTACGGCGTACATGCCGCTAAAGTGGCCCGTTACGGCGTGCCGTTTCTCATGTCGCACACCGTGAAAGAGGCCCATGGCATGGACAGGGTCCAAGGCGCCACCATCATTCAGGTCGATGAAAAATGGAAAGCCATTTCCGGAACCGAAAAGGAGATGGATGTGGATACCATTTGTCTTGCAGTAGGCCTGAATCCCATGACCCAACTCCTCCAGATGTCAGGCTGTAAAATGGTCTATGTCCCCAATTTGGGAGGGCGGGTGCCGGCTCACGATCTGAACCAGGAGACCACGCTTCCGGGTATTTACGTTGCAGGCGATGTCTCAGGTATCGAAGAAGCCAGTACGGCCATCATCGAAGGCCGGATCGCAGGTCTGTCCATTGCCCAAAGCCTGGGTTACTTGGAGGAGCAAGCCTTCTTGGAACAGCGAGAGCAACAGCTTCAAAGCATGAGAGGGCTGAGGAGTGGCTCCCACGGAGAGGCCCGTGGAAAGGCCAAAGATTACCTCAACGCAGTGATGAAAGGATAAGCGCATGTCCCAAGGACTGTCCGTAACGGGGTATCTCTCGGAGGAAGAAATCAAAAACAGTCCGGGTATCCCTTCCGAGTCCAGGCGACAAAAGGGGCCGGTGGCCGTCATTGAATGTATTCAGGATATCCCCTGTAACCCCTGTGAGGCAAGTTGCCGGGCCGGGGCCATAACCGTGGGCGAGGACATTACGAACCTCCCTTCTCTCGATGAAGAGAAATGTGTTGGGTGCCAGACCTGTGTGCCCATCTGCCCGGGCCAGGCCATTTTTATGGTGGATGAGAGCCTCCCCAATGGCCGGGCGACAGTGATGATGCCGTATGAGTTTTTGCCTTTACCGGATGAAGGAGAGATCGTCACAGCTCTGGATCGTTCAGGAAAAAAGCTGGGCGATGCAAAGGTTACGTCGGTCAGAAAGACCGAGAGGATGGACGAGACCGCCGTAGTCACCATAGAGATTCCCAAAGAATGGTCCATGAGGGCCAGGGCATTTAGATTGAAACGGTAAACAAGAATCAGGAGGTAATGAAGCATGGCTGAACAAGCGTTGGGTATGGTTGAGACCAGAGGTCTGGTCGGCGCCATCGAGGCGGCTGATGCGATGGTCAAGGCGGCCAAGGTGAAATTTGTGGGAAGAGAATTCGTTGGCGGCGGCCTGGTGACCGTGTTCGTGCGCGGGGATGTGGGTGCAGTGAAAGCGGCCACGGATGCTGGCGGCGCGGCGGCTGAGCGGGTCGGCGAACTCGTATCGGTGCATGTCATCCCGAGACCGCACAACGAGGTGGAATATATCATCCCGAAGGCGGAAGAATAGCCTCTGTGCAGTCTCCTTTCTGGGAAAACTGAAACCGGGACGATTCTATCCGTTTTCGTGGATATTCATTCTGTGTGGCGCCCGTGGTGAGCGCATCGGTGCTGGAAAACTTCAGTGAGCCTTCATCACGAAACTTGCAACAAAAACTGCTTTGAGGCCTTATCGAGAGGAGCGCTCGGCAGGCGAGCAGAAGCAAGATGCGCACCACTTTGAGGATGACCCTTTTGGAATATGATCGCACCCAGAGGCCAATAAGGAGGCAGGTGTTCAGGGATCAAGTATGGCAGTGAACATCCAGCTCATAACGCATCCGGGTCCAGGGGTTATCGAAATCCTGATGAGTCGGATGGGTGCTGCGGGCAAGAAGACCCTCGATGTGATCGACTTCAGTGCCGTAGGACTGGTGCAGGGCAGGCTGGTAGACATGATGTATGCCGCCGATATTGCCGAGAAGGCGGCCAAAGTGCATGTCTTTGACCTTAAAGGGACTTGTCCCCAGCATCTGACCATGATCGGCATCTTTGGCGAGGTCGCAGCTGTGAAAGCGAGCCTGGATGCCATCCGCGCCGAAAAAGAACTGTGAGGATGAATTCACCTTCGGTCAAACCGAAGGGAATCACAGCACATGGCAGTTCATAATCCAGGACTGAGGGCAAGCAGCTATGATACTCGGAAAGATCGTGGGCGATGTGTGGTCCACAAAGAAGAATGAGAAGATCCATGCCTTGAGGCTTCTTTTTGTTCAGCCCTTGGGCAAGGACTTGTCTCCGGTGGGTGACGTCTTGGTCGCAGTGGATGAGATAGGAGCCGGAATCGGGGAAATGGTGCTCGTTACACAGGGCGCTCCGGCAATGCAGGCCTTCGAAAAAGACCCACTCATCCCTGTGGACGCTGTTGTTGTCGGTATTGTGGACAGCCTCCATATGGCGGAAGAACAGGATGATCATCCTTAAAAGATGAACAAGGAGATCGTGGATAAGGTGCGGAGCGCCGGCGTTGTGGGCGCAGGTGGTGCTGGTTTTCCGACCCATGTGAAGCTCGAGGCGAATGTGGAAAGGGTTCTGGCAAACGGCGCTTCTTGTGAACCGCTACTCATGAGCGATCCTTTTCTTATGGAACATGAAACGGAACGTGTTCTGCGGGGCTTGCAACTGGCCATGCGGGCCACTGGAGCCCAACGGGGCACCATTTGTCTCAAAGGCAAGCATTCTCAAGCCATGGCATCCATGAAAAAATTAGCGGGGTCCCAAGCCTTCCGGGATGTGGATGTCTTTGAGCTGGGAGATTTCTATCCGGCCGGTGACGAACACGTTTTGGTCTATGATCTCGTGAAACGGGTCGTTCCTGAGGGAGGGATCCCCCTCCAGGTGGGTGTTGTGGTGAACAACGTCGAGTCGCTTCTGAACGTGGCGCAAGCTGTTGACGATGATAAACCGGTCATTGAAAAGTACCTGACCGTGGGCGGGGAGGTGGTTAAACCTTCTGTCATGAAAGTGCCCGTCGGAACGCCTGTAAGCCATGTCATTGAACAGGCAGGGGGCGCCACCCTGAATGGGTTTAAAGTTTTGCTCGGTGGGCCCATGATGGGGCAAGTTATCTCCGATTTATCCGCCCCCGTGACAAAAACCACGAGTGCTGTCATCGTCCTTGCACCGGATCACAATGTGGTTGTGGGGAAAATCACGGATCCTGCCAGGGTCAGGCATATTACAAAGGTGGTCTGCTGTCAGTGCTCGCGCTGTACTGATCTTTGCCCAAGACGCCTTCTCGGGCATTCCCTGGAGCCCCACAAGATCATGCGGCAATTGGGGTCCCCGTCGGGCCTTTCCCAGGAAATCATGGCGGATGCCTTGATTTGTTCCGAGTGCGGCATTTGCGAAAAATACGCCTGTCCCATGATGATTTCGCCCAGGGAAGTCAACGCACAAATAAAACAAGAACTGTTGAAAGAGGGTGTTAAACGATCAGCCAAACAGGAAGACTACAAGCCTTCACCATTCAGAGATGTACGCAAGATTCCAACCAGGCGGCTGATCGAACGTATTCAGGTCCGTGATTACGATGTTCACCCGGAATTCCTGGCTTCAGCAGTGACAGCCAAAGAGGTAACCATCCCGCTGAAGCAACATGTTGGGGCTCCAGCTAAGCCCACAGTCAAGGCAGGAGACCACGTAAGGCGAGGCGATCTCGTTGGCGAGATCCCAGACAACGCTCTGGGAGCCCGTGTACATGCCAGCATCGATGGGGTGGTGGCTTCTGTTGATGACGCGGTGCACATCAAGCAATAGTGAATGGATTAAGAATTATGGAATACAAAGCCATAGGATTGCTTGAGACGAACAGTGTCGCCAAAGGCGTGGAATGTGCTGATGAAATGATCAAGGCAGCTGACGTGGTGCTCCTTATGGCACGCTCCTCCTGCCCAGGCCGCTATATGGTCATGATTGCCGGCGATGTGGCTGCCGTTCAGGACGCCGTGGATGCGGGAAAGGATATGGCCGGTGAATTCCTGGTTGATACCTTTGTCATACCTAACGTCCATCCATCCGTATTTCCGGCTCTGAGCTGTTCAACGGAAATCACCGAAATTGAGGCACTTGGAATCATCGAAACCTATACGGTGGCATCCTGCGTTACGGCCGCTGATGCCGCGGTCAAGGCAGCGGATGTTGACCTGATCGAGATTCGATGTGCTACCGGACTGGCTGGGAAGAGCTTTGTGACCCTGACCGGAGATGTCGGTTCGGTGAACGCAGCTGTTGAAGCCGGTGTTGCTGAGATTCAAGATGAGGGCCTGATCCAGAGCCACGTGGTCATACCTTCCTTGAGCAAGGAACTGTACTCGAGTCTGGCATGATCAAGTCCCTTGAAAAAATTCAGTGGATGGTGAATCACCCTGAACGATGGGATTTTTCAGGAGCTGAAGAACTGTATGCCGGCGTTGATCTGGGTACGTATAAAACCATCGCGATCGTGGTGGATGAGCGGGGTAAACCACGGGCGGTCAACATGCGCCGAGCCGAGGTCGTGCGAAGCGGGCTGATTTTGGATTACATGGGTGCTCTGAACATTGTAAGAGAGCTGATAGAAGAAATCAGACACCACGCTCCCTTGCCCGTGGAGAGGGGTGCCACCTCCTATCCCCCTCAAACGGAATCAGCCAACGTGGACACAACCACCTATGTCCTCCAAGGGGCCGGTGTGGAGGTTTTGAGCGTCCTTGACGAACCCACCGCTGCGAACCAGGTTTTGAGGGTTAATGATGGGGCGATTGTAGATGTGGGTGGGGGCACAACCGGGGTGGCCGTGTTGCGGGGCGGAGAAGTGATCTATTCCAATGACGAAGCCACAGGCGGAATACACCTTTCACTGGTTTTGGCGGGCCATCTGAAGATTGGCTTGGAAGAGGCCGAGGCACTCAAGACCAGCAAACAGAGGAACGGGGACATACTGCCCATTGTGGGGCCGGTCATTGAAAAAATCTCGAGCATCGTAGCCACGCACCTGAAAGCGTTTGAAAAGGTGAACCGCGTGTGGCTGGTCGGTGGAACGTGCGAATTAGAGGGCTTTACTGGGATTGTGGGCAACGCCCTCGGGTTGGAGGCCTCTAAGCCGCCATCTCCCCAGATGGTCACACCCTTCGGCATTGCATTGTCTTGCCTTGATGCGATCGCCGAGGAGAAAAGCAAGTTTCGAATTGAGGGCCACGCCCTAAGATGACAGACATCACAAGAGAAGAGATTAAAAGGCTTGTTCGCGACGTTATGGCGGAGATGACTTCACCCAAGGACTCTACGCCTCAAAAGAGAGCCAGGGCTTCGCAGGGACAGGGTCCAAGGGTTCTGGTCGTCTTCAATGCCGGGGTTCGGAAATTGGAAACGGCGCTGGAGGAGGTGCGCTTGATTGAAGAGGCGGCCGGTAAGTCCGGGATCTTCACAGGCGATTCGGCCCGAACCTGGGTTTGCGGAGAGGATGTGAGGGGCAAAATAGGGGCGCGCTGTATTCTGGACACGGTCAAAGCCGAGGGACTGGAAAAGGTATTAGAGCGGGCGGATGTGCTCGTTCTTCCGACCCTCTGTCTCAAGGTAGCCGGCAAAGTGGCTAACCTGACCTGCGATGACCAGGAATCGAGCATCGTGCTTTCGGCCCTGCTGCAGGGCAAGAAGGTCCTGGCCTCAGATGACGGCTTCTTGGTCTGTGACATTTTGGTCAATGAAAAGATCCGTGAAGGGATAGATCACATCTTGAAGAAGTTGAAAGATTTCGGCATGGTTTTTTGCGCCACCGATCAGTTGAACATCACCTTTCGGAAGCTGGTGGCTAACGACGAAAGCCAAGGGAGCACAGATCACCCACCATCTGATGGGGAAGAGGCCAATTTGCCTTTAAGACTCATCACCGCCAAAGTGATAACCAGGGCCGTGGACAACAAGGTGGCGTCCATTCGGCTGGCCCCCGGAGGACGTGTCACCCCCTTGGCCCGTGATCTGGCCAAAGAGTACTCGATCAAGATCACAGAAACATGAAGAAGAATTCAATCGAGGAGACCTGTGAATGGCTGAACTAAGGGCCTACTGTTATTTGGACCGTCTGCAACCTCAGTTTGCTTCCCTGTTCGCGACAAGGTGCCGAGGCTTTCTTTCCGTGGAGGGGATGGCCTCGCTCTTTGTCGAAGTGGTTCCTGGCATTGAAATAAACCGTTTGACCGATATTGCGCTGAAACTGACCAGTTCTCGCCCTGGTGAAATGATTGTGGAGAGGCGATACGGTATGTTGGAGATCCATTCGTTCGACCAGGAAGAGGTCCGGCACGCCGGTCAAATGATCCTGGATGAATTGGGGCTCAAGGAAGAAGAGCGAATGGCCCCAAGCATCTTGGCCACAAGCATCATCAATAAAGTGGATCCTTACCAAGCGGTTATTATCAACAGGAACAGCAGAGGCATGCTCATTTTGGGCGGGGACGACGTCTATCTCTTGGAAGTAACGCCAGCAGCTTATTCGTCCGTGGCGGCCAATGAGGCTGAGAAGCACTGTAATGTTCGGCTGGTTGATATCCGGTTTTTTGGGGCTGCCGGCCGCATCTATCTGGCCGGGACCCAGTCGGAAATCCAAGCAGCAGCCAAGGTGGTGGTCGAGACCTTAACGAATGTCAAGGGCAGGTCAACCTAATCAAAAGAAGAGGTACCGTCATGCAGGAGGCATTGGGGATTGTTGAAACCAGAGGGCTGGTTGCAGCCATTGAGGCCGCGGATGCCATGGTAAAAGCGGCAAAGGTCAGGCTTTTGGGACGCCAAAAGGTGAAGGCCGGTTTGATCGCAACCATGGTTGCAGGTGAGGTGGGTGCCGTCAAGGCAGCGACTGATGCCGGGGCCGCTGCCGCTCAAAGGTTGGGCGTCATGGTTTCTGTGCATGTCATTCCTAGGCCCCATGAAGGGATTGACCGAATCCTGCCGAAATCACCGGACGAAAAAGGTGGAACGGTCAGGAAAGGGAGGCCGCGCGGCAAAAGGGGATCCAAGAAAACCAAAGAGGTGAACAAGCCCACTGATGGGTAGAGGTAAAATTCGGGAGAATTAAATGGCGCCTGTCTTTGTCTTTGCAGAGGATGTGGAAAAAGCCCTCCGAGAAGGGAAAAAACAGATTGAAATTCCAGAAGGGGCAAGGATCTCAGCTGCCGCCTTAGATCTCATCCGGGATAGAAAAATAAAGATCGTCTACAAAGACGCCAAGACTTCCGCTGCGCAGGCGCTGCTGTCAGCGGACCAGGCCGAGCCCGGGGAAGGCGCTCGGGGGGATGAGGCAGCCCGGGAAGCGCCGCCCACCGAACCTGCGGCAAGAGATGCGATATCAACTGAGATCTCTGATGAGGAGTTGGAGGATATTGTCAACCGGGTCATCAGAAGATTCAGGCAGGCCAAAGGCGAAGCACCACTCGAACCGACAGGCAAAGGCAAGGGACCGGAGGCCGATGATGATCTTGTCATATGCCGGTGTGAGGAGGTTACCAAAGGGGAGATCAAGGAGGCCATTCGAAACGGCATGAGGACCTTGAACGGGGTTAAGCGGATCACAAGAGCCGGCATGGGGCTCTGCCAGGGCCAGACGTGTCAGAGATTGGTGAGCCAGATCCTGGCTGAAGAGCTGGGTATACCCCCCGTAGAGGTGGAGCCGACCACGACCAGGGCTCCGGTGAGACCTGTTCGTTTTTCGGTTTTCGCGTCTGGGTAAAAAAGGGAGAAAACATGGCCAATACAGCAGACGTTGTTATTGTGGGAGGTGGCGTGATGGGATGCGCCACCGCCTATTACCTGGCCAAAGAGGGGCTCAAGCCTGTCGTTATCGAAAAATCGGATATTGGGGGCGAGGCCTCTGGCAGTAATGGCGGCGGGGTTCGGCAGTCCGCCAGGAACCTCAAAGAGATGCCTGTTGCCATGGAAAGCATCCGCATGTACGGCGAACTTCACGAGGAGTTGGGAATGGACGTGGAATATGTCCGCAAGGGGAACCTTCGGCTTTGCACGAGCGAAGAAGAAGTCGCCGCCATGGCAAAGTCGGTGGAGAATCAGAAGGCGGCGGGCCTTGAACTGGAAATGCTGGATCGAAAGCAGGTTTTGGAGATCAACCCCTTCATTGGGGAAAAAGTCATAGGCGCCAGTTACTGTCCCACGGATGGCCATGTGAATCCCTTTCTTGTCACCTATGGGTATTTCAAGAAGGCGAAGAGTCTTGGAGCGCGGTTTTTCAGCCAGGAGGAGGTTACAGGCATCAGACTCAAGAAGAGTCGGGTCGTTGCTGTCGACACAGACAAACAATCCTTGGAAACAGACACGGTGGTCAATGCGGCCGGGGTCGCAGGACGGAAAATCTGCAACATGGTGGGACTGGACATTCCGATGCGCCCGATCTTTTCCGAGGCCCTCATTACTGAACCCTATCCTCCCTTGTTTCCCCAAATGTTTGGGCATGCTAAAGGCCTGTTCTATGGCAGACAGACGGTCCACGGTCCGTTTTTTTGGGGTGGTTTTGTGGGAACGGAGCAATACATTCACCGGGAAGGAAAACCCCTCTTTCACTACATCGGTCCAGCCATTTCAGGCATGGTCCTTGACTTTTTTCCAGTACTCAAAGACCTCCACGTAATTCGGGTGTGGTCAGGTCTCATTGCCGGAATGTCTGACGGCATACCGGTACTCGGACTGACTGAAGAAGTTCCCGGTTTCGTCTTCTGCACTGGATTCAGCGGGCACGGGTTTGGTCTGGCCCCTGTGATCGGTCGTCTCATGGCGGAACTCATTTTGGATTGTCAAGTGTCCCTGCCAATCAACGACTTTTGTTATTCCCGCTTTAGCAAGGGCAAAGACCACGAATGCACCTGCGCGGGTAATGCGACGTGCACGATTAACACGGCGGTCTGTCCGAACAAAAGAGCATTCATTAAGAACGTTTAGGGAAAGGGAGAGGCCATGATTGACCTCAGAGCCTTTGCAATCATCGATCGTCTCCAGAGACAGTTCGTCGGGTACATTGGCAGCACGGCCCTTGGTTATTATCCTGTAGCCGGTCAAGCCGCATTTTTTGTGGAGATCGCTCCGGGTATCGAGATCAATTCCATCACCAATGTGGTGCTAAAGAGAGCGAATGTGAAACCGGGCGCCATGGTTGTAGAGAGAACCTTCGGCATGCTGGAAGTGCATGGCGATTCTCCTGCAGATGTGCGTGAGGCCGCCGATGAGGTCTTGGCCTACCTGGGGGCCAAGGAACTTGATCGTATGAAGCCTAAGGTCCTGGCCTCGGAAATGATTGACCGAATAGATGCCCATATGACACAGATCGTGAACCGCTTTCGCGCTGCAAGTATGGTGCTTGAGGATGACACCCTTTACATTCTGGAGATGGTGCCAGCAGGATACGCAGGGTATGCGGCCAATGAGGCTGAAAAGGCCGCAGATGTAAAACTCATTCACGTTACTGTTTTCGGCGCCACCGGAAGACTCTATTTGGCGGGTAAGCGGTCCGATGTTTTGGCCGCCAAGAGGGCCGCCGAAACTGCTTTGGACTCGTTGGAGGGCAGGGAACACCAAGTTGTGGGCTGAGGCGTGACTTGGTTCTCTTAAGTAGAAAAACACAGCCATATCTTAATGAAAATGACGGAATCGGCCAAGAAAGATCTTTTTGAAAAAATCGTAAGGGTCTATCCCACACTCTCACCCAAGAAGAGACGCGTGGCGGACTTGATCATGAGGGACTATAAAAAAATTTTCCTCATGACGGCCAAGGAGATTGCTCAGGAATGCCAGGTCAGTGAGCCGACAATCATTCGATTTGCATCCGATCTTGGCTTTTCGGGATATGCTGAATTCCTCCAGTATATGAAAGGGTTGCTTCATACGGAACTGACCAGTGTGGAAAGGCTCAGGAAAACCAGACATGTGCCCGATGGCGGGACGACCCTCATGAAGTATTGCCGAAATGCCATGAGAAATCTTGAGAATCTCATGAATTCCATTTCAGAAAAAGATCTCAAGAAAATCGCCAAATCTATCTACAAGGCTGAGAGTGTCTATGTGGTTGGTTACAGGGCTTCAGCTACCTTGGCCCAGCATTTCGGTTATCTTTTAAAGAAAATCCGTGAGAATGTATTCATTGATACGGATCTGTCCTGGCAGCTGATTGATTCCCTAAACACAGCCCGTAAGTCCACACTCCTTTTGGTCATCGCCTTTCCCAGATATCCCCGAAGGACCATCGAACTCATGAAGTATGCCAAGAAGTGCGGCGTGAAAATTATCGGCTTAAGTGACAATCCCAGGTCCCCCGTAGTCACCCTTGCAGATCAATATGTTATGATCGATGTGGAGGGTGTTTCATTCATTGATCCTTTTGCCCACATCATCGCTTTTCTGGGTGCGCTGGTTCATGAGATTACGTTTCTCGACAATAGTAAGGCGATGGCCGGTCTTTCCCATTTTGATCAGGGTGTCAAGATGGCCAATGAATTTTACACGGATGAAGACATCGAGGAGACACTGGAATACCGGCTTGAGGGACCCTATGTTACGTCCCTTTGGCCCCAAAAAGATAAGGATTAAAGAGTAGGCCCATGATGAAGGGTTATCATCATGGTGTCAAACGGCGTTTGTGAGGGTAGAGATGAACCTAGATGAAGCGGTCATTAGTCAGATCGTCGAGACGGTCGTAAAAAAACTTTCCGAGCACCAGGCTGGGGTGTCTCCAGGGAAGACCAAGGAAGATGCCCCGAAAGAGGAAGCCGCAGTTAAGGACGGGGTTTTTAAAGAGATTGAGGATGCCATTAAAGGAGCTGTAATCGCGCAGGAGAATCTTGTTGCCCTGCCTCTTGCCGTTCGTGAGAAGATCATTCAGGCCATCAGGGATGAAGGAATGGCTCATGCAGAGGAGTACGCTCGCCTGGAATTCGAGGAAACAGGTATCGGCTCGGTTGAAGATAATTTGAAGAAAATTGAATCATCCTGCCAGGTATTGGGCATGGAAGACCTTGAACCCGAAGTCTACATGGGCGATCGGGGGTTGACCGTCATTGAGAGGACCCCCATTGGGGTTATTGCGTCGGTGAACCCCGTAACAAATGGCGGGCCCACCATCCTTTTTAATGCCATCATGATGATGGCTGGCGGTAACACGATCGTGAACAATCCCCATCCTAGCACCAAACTCGTATCGGCCCGCGTCATCCGAGATCTGAACACAGCCATTGTTGGTGCAGGGGGCCCTCCGAATTGTGTGTCTTGTCTCGAAGAACCCTCTGTGCCCTCAGCCCAGCAACTGATGACCCATCCCGGTATCGGCCTGATTGCCGTCACCGGAGGCCATGGGGTGGTGGCGTTTGCCACCCAGACTGGCAAGAGAGTGATCGCTGGAGGTCCAGGTAACCCACCCGTGGTCGTTGACGAAACCGCCGATCTGGATCGAGCCGCCCGATGCATCATCGAGGGGGCTTCTTTCTCTAACTGTACAGCTTGCGCGAGCGAAAAAGAGATTTTCGTGGTTCAATCTGTAGCCGACCGACTCAAGGAACTCCTCAAGAAGTATGGGGCCTATGAGATCACAAAGGCCCAGGGCGAAGCACTGGTCAACCATATTTTCAAAGAGGTCAAAGGACCGGGACGACCGGGTGTCATCAATATGGACTTCATCGGCAGGTCACCAAGCTTTATCCTGAAGGCCATAGGCCAGGACGTGGGGCCGGAAGCAACCATCGTCATTCTTGAAACCGACAAAGATCACCCCCTTGTGTGGACAGAGCAAATCATGCCTGTCATTCCCTTTGTACGGTGTCGTGATGTTGACCAGGCGATCCGATGGGCTATCGAAGCAGAACAGGGTAACGGGCATACCATGGCCATTCATTCCAACGACCTCAACAATATTCGAAAAATGGCGAGCATGGCCAAATGTGCGGCCTTTGTAAAAAACGGCTCTTGCGGTTTGGCGAGTGTCGGGGTCTCTGGAGAAGCTTATATTTCCTTTCACATCGCCACAAATGGCGAAGGACATACGCGGCCCAGATTTTTCACTTTGAGCCGGCGGTGCGTCCTCACTGACGATTTTCGCTACCGTTTTGGTGCGCAAATCGGTGTATGAGGTCATTTGAATGATTGGTTGAGGATAGGGGTGAAATAACAGATGGATCTATTGAAAAGAGAGAACTTTTCCTCTGGTGCCCCATTTGAGGAAAAGGTGGGTTACAGCCGGGCCGTTAGGGTGGGGAACAACGTCTACGTGGGCGGCACCACATCCACCAACTCCGAAGGTGTTGTGGAGGGCTCAGGTGACGCCTATCTCCAGAGCAAGATTATCCTGCAGAAAATTGAAGAGGCCCTCGGCCGTGCTGGCGCCAAGATGTCCGAAGTCGTTCGCGTGCGCTTCTATGTCACAGATATCAGCAAAGGACAGGAATACTTGAGGGCATACTCCGAGTGGTTCAAGAATGTCAAACCAGTCATCACCATGGCTGAAGTGACGGCCCTTGCCCGGCCTGAACACCTGGTTGAGATCGAAGTGGATGCGGTCGTGGGGTCCTACTCCCTGAATAGAAGATAAAGCACGTTCAAATTGTGGTCCATTGATGGTCATGGAATAAGGCTTGCCAAAAGGATAGGAGATTTAGTATATTCGGTTTTTATATGAAAAGCGGCTGTATTGCTAACCATAGCGGACCCAACCTCTTGGATTAAACCATGAGACGAGTTTCTGAGATTTATTTTCCCGGCCTCAAAGGGATCAGATGTGTTCCCTTTGAGGCTTCTTGATTTTTGTAGAGGGATCTTGAGAGGCTCTTTGAAGACTTGTATGAATGTACTTTTTTGAAAGATGCCTTTTATTGGCCATGGGGATCTCTTTTCAAAAACGAAGTGCATCGAGGAGCAGTCAAGCAAAAGAAGGGGGTGATAAAAGAGCTGGCTTTTTGGGCATAGCACCTGGGCAAAAAACCTATTTGAAAGGAGGAGGTGGAGTATGAAAGGGAAGAGAGTGTTTCTGTTGGGGGCGTTTGTTTTTGTGATAGCGGCGCTATTTGCCGCGTCTTTGATCATCTGTCCTGTGGACGCGTCAGCAAAGGTCTACCGAATGAAAATCCAGTCTGCGTACCCGCGCGGGGATGTTTCCATGGAGCTTCTCGAGGAATTTGCCAAATCAGCGGACAAGAGAAGCAACGGGCAGATTAAAATCAGCGTTTTTGCAGACCCTGAACTGGTGCCGGCGGAGCAGCTTTTCGAGGCCACCCAAAAAGGGACCCTTGACATGCTGCATGCCGTTGCAGCAATGTGGGCCGGCATCGTACCCGTGGGGGAGGTCGAGTTCGGTTTGCCCTATGCCTACAATATCCCCGGAGATAAGGATATTGTGGAGAGTGGCGCCATAGTGAGGAATTTCTTCTTTAATACCGGATTCGTGGATCTTCTGAGAGAGGAATATGCAAAGCATGGTCTCTACTGGCTGGATATGCATTCCTACGGTAAAATATTCACCCTGGCGACCAAGCCCATAGAATCCTGTGATGACCTGCAGGGGAAGAAATTTAGGGTGGAAGGCTCTTGGGCAAACTACTATGACATGCTGGGCGCTCGCGGGACTTACATAAGCGGCATGGAGGCCTATATGGGCTTGAAGTTGGGTACCATAGACGCCTCACAGTGGGATGTGAGTGCCATCACCGGCCTGAACTGGCATGAGGTCGCCCCTTATTGGCTCATAGGTGGACAAAATGACGTGGTTCCCGGTAACATCCTCGTGAACATGAAGACATGGACGGAACTCCCTGACGATCTCAAAAAGGCCCTCATGGATGCGGCCGAGGATTACTACAATATCCTCCTCGAGACGTATGTCGAGGAAATGGAAAAGGTTTATGGGTTGGTCAGCCAGGGTAAGGTCATCAAGAGCGTTTTGGACGACGAGTGTGAGAAAAAACACGCCGCAGCCGCATATAAACTGTGGGATGAAATAGCGGCCAGGGATGCGGCTGCAGCCAAGGGGATTCAACTAATCAAAGAATGGAGAAAGACGCTTAAGTAAGACATGATCCGTGCCTAAAGTCGCGGTTGCAATTTACCGACGGGGTTGATCGAGTGGGGGACCGCACAGATCCCCTCGCCAACCCCGTTGGGTGTCGTATTGTCGGGTGCGCGACTTAGCGGGAACCGTTTCCCAGAAAAAATGAGGACTTTGAGCATGTCTCACGGGGTTAAGAAGATTGCCGACTGGATAGATCGCACGAGCGAAAGGGCAGGGCAGACTTTTTGCTATTTGGTATTTGTGATCATGCTGATTACCACCATAGATGTGTTGGCCCGGTATGCCTTTAACCGTCCACTCCTTTGGGGGTGGCTCCTCAATCGCCAGTTGTTTGGCGTTTTTATCCTCTTTGCCGGCGTCTATGCCATGTGCAAGCGGGTGCACATCAGAATTGAGATCTTATATGACTACTTTCCCCCGAAGATGAAACTGGTCGCAAAAATTATCGCGTTGGCATGCTTTATCCTTTTCATGAGTGTATTGGTCTGGCAGACCGCATGGATGGGTTGGAATTCTCTGAACATGATGGAAAAGGCGAGCGGAGCATTTCGAATTCCTCTCTATCCCTTTAAATTACTCATATCTATTATCGGCTTTTTGTTTCTCCTTGAAGGGATCGTTATCCTTTCCAGATCCGAAGACTAAAATTATCCAGTTGCGTTTGGGAAGGTAGGGGGCTCGGATCCTATGAGCATTGAGTTGGTTAGCGTTGTCTTGTTCGCTGGTTTGCTGATCCTGCTGGCCATCGGTGTGCCCGTGGTTTTTGCATTGGGTGCTATCAGCGTAACGATCCTCCTCATCATCGGGGGAAGCGCTGATTTGTTTATTGTGGCCACCACCACGTACAGGGAGATTACAGATCCCGGCTTGATAACCATTCCCCTTTTCCTGCTCATGGGTAACTTTCTCATCCATTCCGGTATCTCCGATCGCCTGTTCAGTGCCCTGAATCACTGGCTGTCCGGGCTAAGAGGGGGACTGGCGATAGTCTCTGTAGGTGTTTGTGTTGCCCTTGCCATGTGCGGCGGATTCGGTCCAGGGATCCTTACCATGGGTCTCATTGCGGTACCGGCGATGCTCAAGAACCGCTACAATAAATCCCTGGCATTGGGTAGTGTTATGGCCGGTGGTGTTCTGGGCGAAATTATTCCACCCAGTATCATCATGATCATTTTTGCCTACATATCCCGAATTTCCATTGGAAAGATATTCTTTGGGGGCGCTATTCCAGGGTTGATTACAGCGGCTTTGTACGTTCTCTACATCACCATAAGATGCTACTTCCAGCCGAGTATGGCACCCAAAACACGAGAAGATGTTACATGGAAGACCCGATGGATCTCACTAAAAGATATCGTTCTTCCCGCCTTGCTGGTCGTCCTTGTTTTAGGGTCCATTTTCACGGGCATGGCCACCCCGAGCGAGGCTGCCGGCGTGGGCGCTACAGGTTCCTGCTTGATTTGCATCCTATATGGCCGGTTGACCCGACAAGTCATTACGGATTCATGCATCGAGACCATGAAGATCAGTGGAATGGCTTTGTGGATACTGGTCACCGCCACACTGTTCGGTGTCGTCTATACAAGTGCGGGGGCTCAGGATATGGTCATGGAGATTGTGGAAAAGGTGCCCCTCAACCGTTGGTTGATCCTTGCTGCGATGCAGGTTATTCTGCTCATCTTCGGGATGTTCATGGATGACTACGCCGTACTGACCATTTGTGCCCCGATTTTTATCCCTGTTGCGAAGTACTTGGGATTCAATCCCACATGGTTCGCCATCGTTTTTATACTCAACATGCAGGTGGCGTACCTTACGCCGCCATTTGGTTGGGCGCTTATCCTGATGCGGGGGGTGGCTCCACCTGAAGTCCACACCAAGGACATTTGGCGGTCCATCCCCCCATTTGTGGGCATACAGTTGCTGGTTCTGATTTTGACGATGCTATTTCCCCAACTGGCCCTGTGGCTTCCTAAGAATGTGTTGTGATTTTTTTTTGGTTCCACTGAAAAATGCGTTATTTCTTACAGCGTGCGAAATAGGCCAAATATCATGCCGAGCCCGTGCATCTCCTTAGGGTGTGGAGGTAGGAGACATGTCCAAGAAAAACCTTTTAGAGGGCAAACGCATACTCATTGTGGATGATGAACCGGATGTTCTGGATGTACTGGAAGAACTTCTTTCCACGTGTCATATTAAGAGTGCTTCCAGCTTTGAGGAAGCCAAGGGCTTGCTGGAGACCTATTATTTTGATATCGCCATACTTGACATCATGGGCGTCGAAGGTTATGAGCTCCTCAAAATAGCCAATGAAAAGGATATCATCGGGGTTATGCTGACGGCCCATGCCATGACGCCTGAACACGTCGAGAGGTCTTACCAGGAAGGGGCGGGCTCCTTTGTGCCCAAAGAGGAAATTGGCAGAATTGAGGTGTTTCTAAACGACATTCTGGAAGCCAAGGAAAAAGGGAAGAGTCTCTGGTGGCGTTGGTTTGACCGGTTCGCTGATTACTTTGAGAAAAAGTTCGGCCCTGATTGGTATGAGAAATACCATATCACCGTGAAATGAAGATTTCCTTTCCCCACGATGACAAAGAAAAATGAGGACAGGCAAAATCACGTTGGCCTGTCACGGAGATTGCCGTTTTTGGAGCCTCTTGCCATTTGTCTTTTCAATGTGTTCCAGCGCTATAGGATTCCCTTCAAAAGGAAAAACAGATAAGGATGGGATCCGTGAGACTTCATCTCCTGGAGCACGACCCCTTGGATTTTACGAAGACCAACGTGACCAGATGGGCGGAGAACAAAGGGTATGAGGTCAAGCAGACCTATGTCTGTGATATGCAAGAACTGCCCTCTGTGAGCGACTTTGATTGGTTGATGGTCATGGGAGGGTCACAGCACGCTTGGGAAGAGAAGATACACCCGTGGTTATTCGGAGAAAAGCTGTTCATCGCGGATGCCCTGGAGAAGGGTAAAATCATACTCGGAATCTGCTTCGGAGCCCAACTTTTGGCAGAGGTTCTTGGTGGCCGGGTATTCCCCAACCCTTACAGGGAAATTGGCTGGTACGAAGTCAGCCAGACGGCAGAGGGGAAGAAATCATTCTTGTTTCGGAATATCCCGGAGACCTTCTTCACGTTTCACTGGCACAGCGATCACTTCTCCTTACCCCCTGGGTGCGTGAGGCTCGCCTACAGCCAGGCAACGCCGAACCAAGCTTTTATGTGTACCCATCAACCCATTGCAGGTGTTCAGTTTCACCCCGAATATACCATTGAAATGATCAAGCATTTTTCCCGTGAATACAGTGATGATTGGGCCCCCGACCTTTTTGTGAGTGGAAAAGAAAGGGTTTTGGCCGAGACGGAAAAATTCCCCGACACATATTGGTTGATGGAAGCCTTATTGACCAATATGCATGAAGCATACGTCGGCGTTTAAAGGGACACTGAAAAGGGGTATCTCAAAAAGAATTTCGCCAAGAATGACCGTCGCGGTCCCAATCTCTTTCTTCAAGAGCATCTCCATATGCAACGTCATGGCCTCCACCACCGATGCAGCGTTGATTCGCCGTGCCAGCACTTTTTTTTGAACGCTACCAAGATATGAGAGGAGAAGACATCATGGCGAGAAAATTCATGTTCATCAAGGACGTGGATGAACTCATTGCGGCAGGGAAAAAAGAAGTGGTCCTGCCACAAGGGACCAGGCTCTCGCCTGCTGCGGCTGATCTCATAAAAGAGAGAGGAATTCGCTTGACCTTCGCCGGAGAGCCGGCCGGGCCTTCCAGCACCAAGAGAGAAAATAAGGAGAACCCACCGGAAGCTTCCGTAGCCACTCCGGCGAAAGATTCCAGGGCATCACAAGGTATTGTCGCGGTGGTGTCCTCTGGGAAGACCCCTGCTGACAATATCGGGAATGTGGCTGCAAGGAGTCCTTACTTCTTGTTCTTTGATTCCCGAGGGAATCTCATCGAAGTATTAGAGAATCCATATAGAGATGTAGGGGGGAGGGCCGGGCCTTTGGTTGCAGATCTTATGGCCGAAAAAGGCGTAACCTCTGTGGTGGCAGGAAATTTTGGACAAAACATTGTAGACAGTTTGGATAAAAAGGGCATTCGATATATCGAGCTTTCAGGCCAGGTGGAAAAGGCCTTAAAGTCCCTCTTGGCCTAAGTATACCTCTCGGAGTTTCTATAACTCCCCTATTTTTTCTCGCTCCGTGAGATGCCTTTCATCCGATGTGCCACTATTGCAGCGGCAAGCAAAGCGAACCGAGTCCCGGCTTCTGAAGAGGATGCATGAATGAGAGTAAGGGCCAATGGAATTCGTATGAAATATAGACTCGAGGGTTCAGCGTCAGCGCCGGTCATTACCTTGAGTCACGCTCTGGCAACGAATCTTGCCATGTGGCATCCTCAAATGGAGATACTCAGCTCAAGATATCGGGTGCTTCGATATGACTGCCGTGGGCATGGGGGTACAGATGTTCCGAAAGGCCCTTACACACTCGAGCAGATGGCGGAAGATGTGGCCGATCTCTTGAAGGTCCTCGGAATTGAAAGAACCCACTTCATGGGCATTTCTATGGGTGGAATGATCGGGCAGGTCCTTGCCTTGAATCACTCGGAATGCCTCGGGGCGCTCATCCTGTGCGACACCTCAAGTCGCATCCCTCCTGAAGACAAGCCGATCTGGGAAAAACGAATATTGACTGCCCAGACTAAGGGCTTGGAAACACTTGTAGAGCCTACGATCGAGCAGTGGTTCAGTCCCCGGTTTCGGAGCAGCCGCCCGGGCATTGTGCACAGAATGCGGTTTATGATCCGAGCCACGCCTCCGAGGGGATACATAGGTTGCTGCCACGCCATCATGGGGCTAAATATAACGGACAGGCTCCGGGGGATCTCCCTTCCAACCCTGATTGTGGCGGGCGAAGATGATCCGGGCACGCCGGTTTCGGCGGCAAAGACCATCCATGAACAGATCAGTGGGTCCCAACTCGTCGTTCTGAAATCCGCTTTTCATCTCTCCAATATCGAACAGGCAGATGCATTTGGTCAGGTCGTGCTGGACTTTCTGTCGGATGTGGACCGAAAAAGCTAGCAGGCTCATGGAAAAAGCCCATTTCCCCGCTAAGGCAGAGATTTCGCTGGGCTCAAGCGGCGTTACCCTCATTCCCCGCCCTATTAAATTCTCGCTACGGGAGACGGCGCAGCCGATTTAACAGGGCAAGTCGTTGCGGCGTACGTCCATAGCTTTTGAAGGCATTTCTGGTGCACGCTACTACCTGTCTACATAGCTCGAGATCTTGACATTTACCCGCCTGAGGCGGGTTAATGTCAAGTCTTTGGCGGAGCTGGGATGGCTGTTCCGCAAGACGGGACAGCTGATAAAACAAACCTTACTGAGAATGACCTTCGCAGTCCCAATCTCTTTCTTCAAGAGCATCTCCATTATCTTCGGAGGCGCTGGTTTGATCTTTGAGGGTT
>Ga0209427_10001393_pt1 | contig 27798 bp, 23 predicted proteins | sample DeeMarSWOR136_30_FD_187465 | JGI IMG/M metagenome (GOLD analysis project Ga0209427, IMG submission 187465) | Marine sediment microbial communities from White Oak River estuary, North Carolina - WOR-1-36_30 (SPAdes) (version 2) | ecosystem: Environmental > Aquatic > Marine > Intertidal zone >...
CGTAGAAGCTACACACTACACCGATATGCTTACATTTTATCAACAGCTTGGCATCCCGATTCCTAATCAAAAACACTTTAACTGGGACCAAGCTTTCTAGTAATTTAGAGAATTAGGGGAGTCTCTTCGTAGGCTCCCTTCTCTTCTATCCCAACGGTGCTTCATAAAACTTCATACTATCTTGGAATGTAATTGACCTGGTATACCTCTGCACCATTTCTAAAGATTCCCACCTGCCCAGGTCTTTGATAGTCATGGTATCAATACCCTGCTTCCTCAACAAACAGGCAAAGGTTCGTCTGAATGTGTGGGGATTGCAGGGTAGACCTGTTTTGGATTTTAAATCATCAAGCATACTTTTAACTCCCCAGAAACCTATATCCCAGACTTTTTGGTTTGGCTCAGGATTATATTCATTAAGCCATGCTACCAAGTATCCTTTACTCATATCACCAAAGGGAGCATATCCCTCTTTATTACCCTTCCCTATAACCCTTATTGTATTAGATTCCCAATCTATCTCATTTCTTTTGATATTTACTAGCTCTGACAAACGCATACCTGATTCACAGAATAGAGAGATGATAGCTTTGTCTCTTATGCTATTAGCTCTATCAATAAGTGATATTACTTGCTCTAGTTTTAAACTTGGTAGTATATGTTTCGGCTTTTTAGGAGGATCAATTAAGTCTATAGGATTCTCACGAGAATTGAAATCGAAGCCAGACCTGGCACTATATAACCAATTGTAAAATACGGATATGGCTCGATAATAAGCATGTTTACCACCTACTGAACATGGCAACGAATTTAGGTATTTGTTAAGAGATACGGAATGAGGATATAGACCAAGCACTGGTATAGCTTTGCTTAGATAACTTCTATAAAAAGTGATGGTTTTAGGAGAGATTCCGTCACGTCTTGTCCTTAGAAATAATTCTATAGCTTTGTTTACATCGTGACCGTTGTTTCTATTACTATTATTATCTAATTGTCGTAGTATTTGGATTAACTTTTCAGACGGTGGTCTTTTTCCATTTTTTACCTGAGAAATATACGCCTTGCTTAATTTGCTTAACTCCGCAAGCTGAGTAACTGTTAGTTTGTTAAGCAATTTAGCCTCAATACATGGATTCGAATTCCATTGGGGGCATTTCTTATTCACGCTTCTGGTGTTGACGGTGAGATACCGCCCTTCCGCACTTTCAGGCTCATTTTAAGGGTAGCGTCATTTATGGAGCAGGGCGAATTATGGATTACTACCTCTGGTCGGCTTTATTATTCGTCTTTACCTCTGTTATTTATACCTTGTATATCTTGCAGAGAAAAGAGCGCCACGGCTCCGAACCTGTCTGAGGATCACAGGGCATACCATGCGTCAGCATGTTACAGTTCGACTCCGTAAATCCGTACTCCCACGGTTCTTTTTCCGGAAACCACCAGCCATGCTGGACACTGATAACACCGGGTGCAATGCCATCGGTGAGACTGGCTCTTTGTTTGATTCTGCCGCCTCTCGGGCTTTCAATCCAGACCCAATCTCCGTTTGTAATCGATAGCTCTTTTGCTGTATCGGGGTGAATCTCCACCTTCGGGTCAGGATTCAGTCGGCGCAGCGATTCAATCTGTCTGCCCTCGGAATGGAAAAACACCTGGGTTCTGGCTCCGGTTGTTGTTATTAGCGGGTATTCCTTAAAGAGGTCCGGCGTAGAATACGGACTTTCCGGAGGTTCGACATAACCGGGTAAAGGGTCATAGCCCATTTCTTTCAGGGCTGAACAATAAATTTCAAATTTACCAGATGGTGTTCTAAATCCCGCCTTTTCGTATTTTTTGTACTGCATATCGCCTTTGAGAATGCCAACATCCTGAAATTCCCGGAAAGTCATCCCGGTATCCTTCAACACCCAATCGCAATACTCGATGGCATCGCGCCACGGGAAACAGTCTTCCATCCCCATACGACGAGCCAGGTCGAACAGAATTTCCTTATCGTCCCGGCATTCACCGATGCTGGCCACCTTTGTCCGGGCGGTAACGCACCAGACCATATGAAGGTCAGGAATATCGTCGGTTTCCGGCCAGCTGGCTGACGGCAGGACAATATCGGCGAGTTGTGTCGTGGGAGTCATGAAAAGATCCGCGGCAACAATAAAATCAATTTTGCGTAATGCCTGAACCATTCTCAAACAATCACTGTGCCCGATTAACAGGTTACTTCCCATGATAAATAAAGCCTTTACGGGATAAGGCTTTTCCGTGAGTACTGCATTGATAAATTCTCCGGGTTGTATGGTCGTGCTCAGCTTATATTTGCCGGCTCCAATCATTTTCTGCTTCGAGTCAGGCTGTAGCATATCAGGTAATTCTATATCCGGATTGATGCGCGGTGCCTGTACCACCACGCCGGATGGGGGTACCCAGAAAGCGTCCCCGCCCGGGACATCCATATTACCCATAATGCCGGATAATATCAGCAAAGAGCGAATAGTCTGGAAATTATTAACCCCCTGGTCAACGCCCACACCCCATTGCAGACAGGCTGGCTTGGTTGTAGAGTATAAACGCGCCGCCGCTTTTATATCCCCGGCAGAAACCCAGGTAATTTCAGCCACTTTTTCCGGGGAGTATTCTTTAATCCTTTCAGTAAGCTCCTTAAAACCGATAGCCCATTTATTGACAAAATCTTCATCAAATAACCCTTCTTGAATAATCTCGTGGAGCATACCCAGGGCCAGGGCGGCGTCCGTTCCGGGACGTATTTGCAGCCAGTAATCAGCCGCATCAGCCAGTTTCGTTTTTCTCGGGTCAACGACTATCAGTTTAGCCCCTTCGTTTAATGTCCGTGTCAGCTGGGAACTACACATGCCGTCGGAAGCACCCACTTCAGGAAGATTGCACCCCCAATTGAGCACACACTTTGGTTTGATTCCACCAAAACCATAGTAATCACATACGGGAAGGTCGCCGCAGGTCATCGCGGAGGCGATTAATCTGGGGCCATAGCAGAGATGAGCGAAACCGAGACGATTGGGAGTACCCAGGCTATTAAGAAAACGGTGAAACAATACATAGTAAGGCCTGCCGGTTCCCCTGGCACCGACGATCGATTCCGCTCCGTAATCCTGCTTTACTTTAAGTAATTCGGCACTCACCGTATCCAGCGCCTCGTCCCAGGTAATCCTCTGCCATTTATTTTCACCGCGGTCTCCCGACCTCTTCATCGGATATTTCAGTCGGTCGTGATGATACAAGAGTTCCGGGGCTGATTTACCTTTTACGCAAATATATCCCCGGGAAGTAGGGCTATCAGGGTCACCGGTTACTTTTACCAGCTTATCGTCCTTCAGATGCAGGAGGACACCACATACACCATGGCATCCCCGGCAGGTGGACCTGACTATACGCTCTGACATGATTTGGCGGTTAACTTTCGATTTAAACAGGATTTTCCTTTAAGTAAGATAAACCAATTAATGCCGGTAATATTCTATTGTACTCCCATGTCAATTTCCAATCAATCTCGTTACCCTGGCACTCATTGCAGATTTATCATTTTTCACCTTGATTTGAGTTGTGGTAATAATTTAAACTTGATTTATCAGTTGCTTCAGCAAAGGTTTGTTCTAGCAGCTATTATTATACGGAATAACTTAAATATGGAATTAGTAGTCCGTGAGATAGAGGCTGGTTTCTACAGGTATCAAGGGGGATAGAATGGAAAATATTAAGGATAAGGCAGCCATCGTGGGAGTCGGTTATACGGTGCAGGGTAAAGTCCCGGGACGCAGCTCCATGAGTTTTCACCTGGAAGCTGCTAGAAACGCCATCGCCGATGCCGGGCTGAAAATAGAGGACGTTGATGGATTGTTGATGCAGCCGCCTATGGCGGCCATGGGTGACCCGATGGTGGCGCCAGCTTATCTATCACAGCAGCTGGGAATACGCGTGAGGTTCATGGCAGCTCATGATGACTGGGGGGCTTCAGCGGGTTGTCTCGCCCAGCATGCTGCCTGGGCTGTCGTCCATGGAATGGCCAATTATGTGGTCTGCACCTATGGAGAGAACGCTTTATCAGGCGCCGGTGAGTATGGCAACGCTTTAAACGGGGGAATTGAGTACGGGATGTTCGGGGCGGTAGCGGGCTACGCGCTGGCAGCACGGCGCGGCATGCACGAGTTCGGAACCGGACCGGAAACCTGGAAGGAGATAGCCATCGCCCAGCGCCGGTGGGCTAATCTCAATCCTGATGCTAGGTATTATCAGCAACCGATGACCGTTGAAGATTATTATAACTCGAGAATGATCGTCGACCCCTTTCGCCGGGCGGATATATGTCTTGTTAGTGACGGCGGCCGGGCTTTTATCGTGACAACGGCGGAAAGAGCCAGGGACCTTCGTCATCGATCCGTTTTCATCATGGGCATGGGGCAGGATCATCCGTCGACCAATGTTCCCCAGGCGACCCATCTCGCCGGACCTTCCGGGGCGGTAGTCTCCGGAGCCACAGCCTTTAAAATAGCCGGAATTACCACGGATGATATCGATGCCTGCGAGATATACGATTGTTTTACTTATACCGTGGAATTAACCCTGATGGGCTATGGCTTCTTTGGGCCCGGTGAAGGCAAGGACTTTCTCAAAGCCGAACGCCTGGCTCCCGGGGGCGATTTCCCGGTGAACACCTCCGGCGGACAGCTTTCTGAGGCTTATTTTCAGGGATTCACCCCGCTGGCTGAGGCCATAATGCAACTACGGGGTGATGCTGGTGAAAGACAGCTCGGGCCGGTGACCAACACCAGAGAGCCTGAAATCATCATCGTAAGCGGTAACGGCGGCGTCCTGCAAACGCACAGCACACTCATTCTAAGGAGGTAAGTGGTTATGGTATATGAAAAGCCATTACCGGTCATTAACGAAGACAACGCTCCGTACTGGGAATATTGCCGGAGCCATGAACTCCGTATGCAAAAATGCACGGACTGCGGGTATGTTCGGTTTCCTGTAAGCATTGTGTGTCCAAAATGTAACTCGATGGCTGCGGAGTGGACTCCATTGAGTGGTAAGGGTAGGGTATACAGTTATGTGGTTTATCACATGGCTTATCATCCCTCGTATAAAGGGGATATTCCTTATATTGTAGCTATCATCCAGTTAGATGAGGGGCCGAGGATGGAAAGCAATATAACCGACTGTAAAACCGAAGACGTACGGATAGATATGCCTGTTGAAGTGTATTTCGATGATGTTACCGAAGACATATCGTTACCTAAATTCAGACCAGCAGCATAATAACAGTTTAAGGAGGGTGAAGGTGGCATATAAGAATCTGCTATATGAGAAGGATAACAACCTCGGTTTGATAAAAATCAACCGACCCGATGTCTTGAATGCCCTGAATATAGAAGTGTACCGGGAATTGTACGACCTGTTCCAGGAAATTGAAAATGATGCCGGTGTTCGCGTGGTAATACTTACGGGTAGTGGCCAGAAGGCCTTCGTAGGCGGGGCTGACATCGCTTACATGAAGGATAAGACCAGCGTTGAAATTGAAGAATTTGTAATTGCCGCCCGGAAGACCGGCGATAGAATCTTTACGCTGAGTAAACCTGTTATTGCCGCTGTTAATGGCTATGCCCTGGGGGGAGGGTGGGAATTGGCCATGGATTGCGATATTATTCTCGCCTCGGATAACGCCAGGTTCGGCCACCCGGAAATAACTCTAGGGATAGTTCCCGGCGGCGGTGGCATGCAGCGACTTCTCCGGGTAGCCGGGATATACAAGACCAAGGAGCTCATCTATACCGGGGATATCATTGATGCCAATACCGCAATGGCTATGGGGATGATTAACAGGATAATACCCCGCGAGAATTTGATGGCAGAGGCCAGATTACTGGCGGAGAAACTACTGAGCAGAAGCAGCGTGGCTCTATATTACGCAAAAAAAACTATCAACGGCGGTTATGGCATGAGTCTGGCCTCGGCACTGGATTCAGACGAGAATTTCTTCGCCCGCTGTTTCGCCACCGGGGACCAGAAAGAAGGAATGCAGGCATTTCTGGAAAAAAGGAAACCGGAATTCAGGAATAAATAGAGTATGTTTCTGCGGTCTTCCTGACTGTGGTGTCCTTTATAGAATTAGTCAACCTTATTTATTCCCACAGGTGCGGAATCACGTAATCAAGACCAAGACTCCTTAGCGTTTCCGGTTTTGGTTTACCGGTCTTCTCATCCCAGCCCATGAGAGTATAGTAGTTATTAAGCATTTCATCCCATTTTTCCATGATACCGCGCCCTTCTGCCATGCCATCCGACGGTGTTGAGCCGTATCTTGGTGACGGAGCATCGAGTTCAGCGCCGATACCCTGACGTAAGTTGTATGCTCTCGCCAAGTTCACCGCCCGCCTGCCAACGGTCATCGCTTCCTCAAAATCCAGATTCCATCCGGTAGCGGCATTGACTGCCTGGCACATTAATTCCAGTGCGGTTGCCGTTTGAAACCGGCATGTTACCACGGAATCTTCAAAGACCATCGCACCTTTTATTTTTGCTTCCACGGTTGATATCGTCTCATGGTCGAAGGCATCATATGTTTCAGATAGACCAAGTAATTTGTAAGGTGCCTTGGACTGTGTCTCCAGAGTGCTGGTATTGGAAACGCAGGTATCAAAAAGTTCCAGCCACATGGCGCGATGGTCGTGACTGCGCGGGGTGTTACCTTTCAGAGTATGGATAGCCAGGTTTTCCGCCCCTCCACCTATTTGTTGAGCTGCCCTCATGACACCTTCCGCCAGTATGCTCCCGAAACCCTGGCGGCTGGCAATCTTATTAAGCATCTCCATTATCGCTTCGCCGTTACCCCAGGTCATTTCTATACCATCGGTAGTATCCCTGTTCAGGATACCCTTTTCATAGCATTCCATCACCCAGGCTATAACCCAGCCGGACTCGTTAGTATCCAGACCCAGACGATCAACTTCGTTAGCCAGCACCGTGCTTGTTGTCATGTCATCTATACCAACTAATGAGCTGAAGGAAGCCAGTCCTTCATATTCAGGCTCTTCCACCACGCGACCAGCGTACTTTCCTTCGGTAATTTCCCCCATGTGACAGTGAGTTGAAGAACACGCCCAACACGGACTCGGCTTGGCTTTGAGTTTTGTCCTGATGTTCTGCGGTGTGTATGCATCCAGTTTATCAACATCAATAACGTGAACACCGGTTATATAGTTTTTAACCGGAATAAAGCCCACGTTACTGGCGGTAATGATAGCAGGCAGAGTCCCTTCTTTGTAAATGGAGTCATAAAACTTGTCTGCCAGAGTATTGGCCAGGATTTCCCTGGATAATCTTGATAAAGCCTGCTTGTCTTTGAGTGGTATTGTGTTTTTACTCCGGCTAACCACAATAGCCTTTAGTTTCTTGGAGCCCATTACCGCGCCAACCCCGTTGTGAGCCGCTATATGTCCCATGTCAGCGAAAATACAGGCGAACTTGACCAAGTTCTCACCGGCCGGGCCGATACTCAGGACACTTACTTCCCTCTCCCCTTTTTGTAATTCATGTTTGATAGCTCGATCGACTTCATAAGTGTTTTTACCCAGAAGATGGCTGGCGTCTCTGAGTTCAGCCGTGCCATCATGAATATAAAGGTAGACCCAGTGAGGCGCCGAACCCTGCAGAATAATGCCGTCATAACCGGAAAACCTGAGGAATGCCCCGAAGAAGCCATTAGCCTGGGTGCTGGCGACTCCGTTAGTTAGAGCACCTTTGGATACCACCGCAATCGCTCCGGAACCCCCTATTCTTGTCCCTCCCAGAGGTCCCGAGCATAATATGAGACGATTTTCAGGGTCAGACCAATCTGTTTCCGGAGAGACCTCGTCATAGAGATATTTTATCCCCAGAGTTGCGCCACCGATATATTTTCTCAGGGTATCTTCATCCAGCAACTCGATGGTGTTCTTTTCCTCGGACAAATCGACCCTCATTATCCTGCCATTATAACCGTAGATTTGACGGGAGTTGGGCGATGCCTGTTTTTCTCTATTGGCCATACTCCTAAACTATCCTTTCATTAATATTTCATCAGTGCTACAAATAATGTACCAATGTATCTATAATCTATCAACTGAAAAAGTTATGTGCAAATATATAAAATCAAACAACATGGTGTCAAGGCAGGATTGTGGGTAGATACAACACAACACATTATGCTGACATTAACTCGGTTAATTCATTGATGTCCTTTAGTCTGTCCAGCTTCATTATCAGGTCGATGATATTATCGATTTGCGAATCATCGAGGACGTATGAAGCATTGTTCCTGAATTTGGCCACTATTTGTCCATCGGTCAATTTTGCTCTTGGATTCCAGCTATCACCAGGGATGTCAACCGATTCAGCTCTAAATCTGCCCTTTCTGGATATCACTTCTATCGAAGTAGGGGGCTGACTGAAGATTTTCCCCGGATGCCCGGACCACTCCGCGGACATTCGCAAAGCATCCGGATGTTCTCCGTGGGTGATTTTCCTGGTCATCTCCGCAATCTTGCGGTTCTTTAAGGTCTCTTCTTTTACCCATTCGGGACCCGGCTTTACCCGGTACACGGTGCAGGCCAGGGCATAGGTGATACTATCGACTGCCAGCCAGAGTTCTTTTCCTTTAGATTCCGCCCACTTATCAGCGGCGGCGAACGTGGGTAACGTCAACGCCAGGGGATGAGTATTGGCTATTATCTGGTCTATATCTTCCGGTTTAAGGTCGTGCTCCTTAATAATATCTTTAAGCAGTTTTATGCCGGTATGGAACCAGCGGCAAAGAGGGTAGGGTTTAATGCCGGCATCCATGATATACCAGCGTTCTCCCAGGTCTGCCAGGAAAGTATCATTATCAAATTCAGCAGCTCCCAGCAGGGCTGTCAGACCTCTTGGCCCATCCAGGATAGAGGGGTCTCCGATATAACCATATTGAGTACATAGCGCTGCCATAATCCCGCTGGAGCAGAACCATCCCGCATCCCCGTATTTATTGAAATTACCCGGGGGCGTGAAAACAAATTTACTTTCGATAGCCCCGGGAACAAAATAACCCGCGATGCCCAGTGTATTGATCATTTGCGATTTATCGAATCCAAACATCTTGGCCGCAGCTATAGCTGCAGCAAACGTATTAAAACCCATGCTTGCGTTGCCACTCACCGCAACTCCTTGCTCGGGATCGGGGCGGAAAGAAGAACCGCAAATCCCGCTTCTGGCAGCGAAATCGTAGGCCAGGACGGTAGCCAGGATAATATCCTTACCGGTACCCTTAACCCTCTCGCCAGCGCTTAGAGCGGGAAATACAGGTACGCCGCCGATGTGCCGGTTATTGTACAAAGTCTCATCCATATCGAGAATATTTGATAACTTACCATTGACGTAGGCAGCATTTGCACATTGCAGCCTGTCACCACTCCCTATCACCACAGCTTCCGGTTTTCCTCCCAGGTCCCGACCCAGTGCGATTACCTTCTTACCCCAATCGATAGCATAGCCACCCAGAGCACAGCCGAGGTTATCCAGAATATACAGTTTTGTCTGGTGAATAACCTCGGTGGGTATATCGTTAAAGGAAAAAGTAGCCAAGAAATCCGCCCATCTCTCCGTTATCTTTGCCGTCATTCTATATCCTCCACATGTCAGCTTGTACCTGCAAATTTATAACACCTTCTTCTGCTATGTCAATCCGATCATTCAAATAACCTGATGACCCGATTGAAAGAAACCGTTAAATTTTGACAAAATGCACGATACCATATAATATAAATCCGCTGTCTATTTGGTTAATGGGTTATCAAAGCCAGATTACGGTAATTATCTAGACGGGGGTTAAATAATGGTTCAGGAATTGAAAGGTAAGTCGGCGGTGGTAACCGGGGGTGGCGACGGAATTGGCAGAGCTACTGCTTTAGCTCTGGCTGAGGCAGGAGCAAGCGTTGTTGTAAATGATATTGGCCGTGAAAAGGATGATAAAAGTGCCGCTGACAGTGTAGTTGAAGAAATTAAAGGAGTCGATGGTACAGCGGTTGCCAATTACGATAGTGTGGCCTCGATGCAGGGCGGTAAAAACATCATTCAGACCGCTGTCAGTAACTTCGGTCATATTGATATTCTGGTAAACTGTGCCGGCAACTTTAAACAGATAACAACCATGGAAATAACAGAGGATGATTGGGACTCCATTATGGCCGTTCATCTGAAAGGCCATTTCAGCTGTATCAAAGCCGCCCTTCCCGAGATGATAAAGCAGAAAAACGGCCGGATCATCAATATATCCTCGCGTGCAGCCACCTTCGGGGCTGCAAGTCCTGCCTATAATACTGCCAAAGCCGGGATTTTAGGGTTCACATCAATGCTTTCAGAAGAACAACGGGAAAATGGTATTACCGTTAATGTCATATTACCCAGTGCCCGGACCAAGCTCTTCTCGGGGCCGGCGCCATCAATCGGGGATAATATGCCGATTTCATCTGAGCGTGGCCCGGAGTTCGTGGCACCGGTAATCGCCTTTCTGGCGACAGATCAAGCCCGTAATATCACCGGCAAGTATATTTATTCTTCAGGTGGATACATCTGTATCTACGCCCGACCCCTGCAGTTACCCGGTGAAGCGCATATTCTCCTTGGCAAGTCAGGGAAATGGACTATTGAAGAGCTCGGCCAGGTACTTATTCCGTTGATAGGATGACCAATCCAGAAACAAGAAAACAGAGAATGCCTAGGGTGCGAGGAGCTGTGCCAGGGCACTGATTTCTTTCATCCGGTCAAGCTCCTCCACTCCCTCGATAATCCTGTTAATCTGCGTATCTTCGAGTACATATGAAGCGTTATTCCTGAATTTATCGATTATTGCCGTATCGGCCAGCCTGACTCGTGGATTCCAGCTATCACCCGGAATATCGGTCGATTCCGCGGTGAAATGACCCTTGCTGGAAAACACCTCGATGGATACCGGTGGCTGGCTGAAGAGTCTTCCCGGGTGGCCGGACCAATTAGCGGCCATTCTGACCGCATCAGGGTGTTCACCGTGGGTTATCTTGCGTGTCATTTCGGCGATTCCGGGATCATTAAGAGTTTTTTCCTTAGCCCACTCAGGTCCCGGGAGTATTCTGTAAACAGTACAGGCTAACGCATAGGCAAAGCTGAATTGTGAGAACCACAGGTCCCTATTTGTTGACTCGGCCCATTTATCGGCAGCCACATACGTCGGCAGGGTGATGCCGAGGGGATGAGTATTTACTATTATTTTTTCAATGTCCTCCGGCTTAATATCATGCTTATTGAGAATACCCTCAAGTAATCCTATACCGTTATGGAACCACCTGCAGGTGGGGTAAGGTTTAAATCCGGCATCCATGATATACCAGCGTTCCCCCAGCTTTTCCAGGAATGTATCGTTGTCGAATTCCAGTGCGCCCAGCAGCGCCATTATTCCTCTCGGGCCGTCTAAAATTGAGGGGTCTCCGACATACCCGTTTTTCGCACATAGAGCAGCCGTAATACCGCCGAGGCAGAACCAGCCCATATCGGCCGACTTGTTAAAATTTGCCGGCGGTGTAAATGAAAACTTGCTTTCAATAGCACCGGGGGCCAAATAGGCGGCAACACCGATAGTATTGGCTATTTGCTGGTTATCAAATTTCATGATTTTTGCCGCGGCAATGGATGCGGCCAGCGTATTGAAACCGCTACTTCCATATATACTGGACACGACACCCCGTTCCGGATCGGGACGCCATATACTTCCACAGAGGGCGCATCTGGCACCGAAATCATAGGCCAGGACTGTTGCCAGAATGACATCCCTGCCGGTTGCACCAGCCCTTTCACCAACACTCAATGCAGAGAAAAACGGGACTCCCCCAATATGCCTTGTTTGATACAGTGTTTCGTCCATATCAAGTACGTTTGATAACTTACCATTTACATAAGCCGCATTGGCACAATGCAGCCTGTCGCCGCTTCCGATTACCGTTGCCTCCGGTTTGCCTCCCAGGTCCCGGCCGAGAGAAGTTACTTTCTTACCCCAGTCGATAGCGTAGCCTCCCAGAACACAGCCGATGCTATCCAGTATATGCAGCTTTGATTGATGCACAACCTCGGCAGGAATGTCATCATAAGTAAACGTGCTTAAGAAATCCGCCCATTTCTCCGTAATCGTCATTGTCATATTGGGTTCCCCTTCAAGATAAAAATATTATATCGGTTTACACATATAGTAAATGAGTGTGTTAATTCTACCACTGGTAATAGATATATACCAATTATTATCTCTTACTTCTGAATATGTCTGTATCAATCTATAAATAATTTTACTTAATAAATGTATATATCAGCTCAAAACAGGTATCTCCTGAACAGCGAGCTTCAATTGATATAAACTCTCTGTATATTATATATTTATACTAAATATATCCGAACTCGTGCCTGGGGACAACCAACATAGCAGGAATATTGAAAAAAGAGGGGTAAAATGGCAGAAACCTTATACGGTAAATATATTCAAAGAGAGCCTTTTAAGAGAGGACGTAATGAAGAGGTTGTTGAGCCGATGATGCATCTGGACGGCGAGAAGGATGGGGCAGGAGCTAATCTTACCGTAAGCCAATCCTGGATTACCAAACCTTTTCGCATGATTAAGCAACCTCATTCACATGACCATGACCAGTTTCTAGTATTCTCGGGTACAAATCCGATGGATGTGCGGGATTTTGGAGCCGAGATCGAGATATGTCTGGGTGAACAGGGTGAAAAACATGTCATTAATGGCCCGGTAATTGTCCATATCCCCAGCGGACTGATGCACGGCCCGCTCGATTTCATAAGAATCGATAAACCCATATTGTTTCTGGATATCTATCTGGCGCCAACATACGTCAGAAAATAAATAACTCTTTTACCTTTATCTTCTTCTGAAGAAAAGGTGCCTCACTCCTTGACAACCTTTGATTCCCCTTTATAAAGAGCAATATGTGAGAAGGAAGAATTCTTGGTAGCTCCATGCCAGTGGACCTCGCCGGCTGGTATAAATACAACCGTTCCCGGTTTTACCGTGTATTCCTTTTCTTTAGTGGCGATTATCCCCTCACCATCGGTTATGTATAGAATTTGCTCCGCGGGGTGGGTATGAAAATGGAGTCTGGCTCCCGGACTGAAAGTAACGAAAAGGACTCCAAATCCCCCGGAAGTATTAGCATCGATCAACCTCTGCATGGAGATCGGACCGCGGGCAACCATTGGGTCTCCAGCCGGGCTCGGTGTGGTCTCAACATCTTTCTTATTCACAATTATCATGATTTCCTCCTGAATCGTAAATATATTATTAAGCTATTTCAAGCTAGCTTTACGCACGTACTTTAATCCCGGTTAATTCTTCCAGACGCAGAATCACTGCATCGACATGCTGGTCTCCGAGACCGGCCGCTTCTGCTTCAATAAGTTTCTGCTCCATGACCGCTCCCAGGGGTAGTGGCACATCATAGTCTTTACCCAGTTCCAGTGCCAGTCGGGCATCCTTGCGTCCGAGGCTCAGTCTGTAGGCCGGTGAAAAATCACCCCGGAGCACGCCCTGCTGGTATTGTTGCAGAGCCCAGTTATTGCCGGTACTGATCGTGATTATATCCCAGAGTACCTGAGGATTGATGCCGGCTTTCACACCCAACACAAAACCTTCAGCGGTTATTGAGCTACAGGTAAGGGCAATCATATTGTTCACCAGTTTGGCGATATTACCGCAGCCCACATTACCCAGATGGAATATTTTCTGTCCCATCGTTTCCAGGATGCTCCTGACTTTCTCTAAAGTAGACGAATCACCACCGACCATAATAGTCAGGCTACCCAGTTCTGCGCCTCTGGTTCCTCCGCTTACAGGAGCGTCCAGTACCGCTACTCCCATTTTCCTGGCATCATCGGCAATCCGGCGTATGGTTAAAGGAGAGTTGGTACTCATATCTATGTAGATATCGCCGTCTTTCCAGCCCGATTTCAAACCGTTTTCTCCGTAAACAACCTGTTCAACATCCTGCGGGGTCGGCAAGCTGGATATCACTACCTGGCATGTTTCCGCTATTTCCCCGGGGTTTTTACCCCATTTTGCTCCTTTATCCAAAAGAGCATTTGCTGATTCTTTAATCAGGTCGTGGACTACCAGAGAGTATCCGGCACTAAGTATGTGCCTGGACATATGCTTTCCCATTTGTCCTATTCCTATAAAGCCAACATTCATCTATGCCTCCTTTCTTCACCTGAATGCGGGGGATTTATAAAACATTCAGAAGTGTATCATTCGGTGGTAGCATTGTCAATTTGTTGAATTGACGTAAATATCACGGAAAGAGTACAATAAGTTTTCAGCCGGATTTATTGCCCGCGAATCCGGGATATCTTTCAATTAGCATTGAGAAAGGAAAATCTTAAAATGGCTGATATAAAATATCAGGAATACTTCATCAGAGAGCCGATAGAAATAGGGAAGTTTGCCCCGTGCCTGCGGTATACCAGCGACTTTGAAAACACCAGTTTTGCCATACGATGGCATTACGTTACCGAACCCTGGCTCATGGAAGAGGAACCTCACGCCCACGACTTCGACCAGTTTACCTGTTTTCTGGGCGGTAACCCGAAAGATATTCGGGATTTTGGCGCGGAGGTCGAATTGTATCTCGGGGAGGAAGGGGTGCGACACTTAATCACAACGACTACTATCGTTCATATTCCCAGGGGATTGATTCATTGTCCGCTAAACTTCAAAAAAATTGACCGGCCGATTATGTTTATTAACGTTCCACTCACCTCCAGATACGTCAAGAAGGAGATAGCCTCAAGCCAGACTTAGATTTCAACTGCTTGTGGGGCGGTAATCTCAGCTGTAAACACACTTTTAGAAAAAGAGGCAAGGTGAAACTCAAAGATAAAGTAAGTATTATTACGGGAAGTAGTCGTGGACTTGGTAAAATGCTTGCCACCCATTTTGCCAGAGAAGGTGCAAAAGTCGTGGTAGTTGCCCGCACCGAAGTTGAGGATCAGCGCCTGCCGGGTACCATATACAAAACGGCTGAGTTAATCACGTCCGAAGGCGGTTATGCTCTTCCCGTCAGGTGTGATGTTACCAATGAGCAGAGCGTGGTGGAAATGGTCGAAAGAGTACTTGACGAACTCGGGCAAATAGACGTCCTGGTAAACAATGCCGGGACCGCTTTTCCCGGTCTGATAACAGAAACACCCTTGAAGCGATGGGAATTAGTCCTCCGGGTAAATCTAACCGGGGCTTTTTTATGCTCCAAGGCAGTGTTACCATCGATGGTAAAAAGTAAGTGCGGCAGTATTATTAATATTACATCAATCGACGCTGTCACCCGTACGTCCGGTTTTACTGGCGCTGCTTACGCCGCCTCAAAAGCAGCTTTAGAACGATTTACCTGGTCACTAGCCGCCGAAGCAGGCAAATATAACATCTCTGTGAATGCACTGAAACCTAAAGAGGGTATAGAAACCGAAGGGCTGATGGTGGTTTCACAGGGGGCAGGCAGGGAACGATGGGAATCGCCGGAGAATTTTATCAAGGCGGCAATCTTTTTAGCCAGTCAGGATGCCACCGGGGTTACGGGTGTGGTGGCCTCGGATGAGGAATATTGTCTCTGGCACGGTTTATGATGAAAAAAATTCAACCTTCAACCACCCTATGGACGGGCAAGGTAGTTGCGAATGGATAACTCTGAGGCTCAATCTGCCTTATCTCCCTACCTGATTCTCGACCTGACCGAAGGGGGATGCATGATCGGAGGGCGGTTGCTGGCCGACCTTGGAGCACGTGTAATCAAAATCGAGTCTCCCGGGGGCAGTCCTTCCCGCATCGGTCCCTATTATAAAGATGATATAAATCCAGAGAAGAGCTTATTCTGGTGGGCTTATAACACAGGTAAATCGGGAATTACCCTTGATATTACCAGACCGGAAGGAAAAGAAATATTCAGGGATTTGGTCCTCAGGGCAGATGCCGTACTTGAGAGTTTTGAACCGGGATACCTTGATGGCCTGAAGCTGGGATATAATAACTTACGCGAGATTAAACCTGGCATAATACTAACATCAATTTCGCCTTTTGGTCAGAACGGGCCCAAGTCCCTATATCGAGCCAGCGATCTGACTATCTGGGCCACCGGCGCCTATCTTTTTGCCTGCGGGAATCCCGGGCGCGCTCCTACTTGGATCAGCTTTCCTCAGGCTGGCCTCTTTGGGGGAGCCGAAGGTGCTATCGGGACAATGACGGCTATCTGGCACCGTAATAATACCGGCGAAGGCCAGCACGTTGATGTTTCGATGCAAGAGAGTGCTTTGTCTCCTAACCTGAATGTATTGCAGATGTGGGGCGTTAGCGGTGTAGAATTCCATCGGCTTGGTGGTGCATTATACGTTCCCAGTACCGGTGTTCAGCAACCTATCTATTTCAGGTGTCGGGACGGTTATGTGATGATACTGGTCCAGGGCGGGAATGAACCGTTTATTTCCTCCTCCGCCAGATTGGTAAAATGGATGGAGGAAGAAAAAATGGCTCCAGACTGGTTAATAAGGTTAAACTGGCAGACTGATTATGACGCGACAACCATGGGTCAACAGACAGCCGACAGGGTGGGAAAGATAGTTGAAAGGTTTACCCTGACAAAGCAGAAAGCGGAGTTATACCGAGAAGGGGCTATTAAAAGGAAGATAATGATTGCGCCTGTTTCAACGACCAGAGACATCAGCGAGGACCTGCAACTTGAATCCAGGAACTACTGGGAAAAGGTGCACCACGATGAACTGGATGGCTCCATTATTTATTGTGGTCCCTTTGTAAAAATGAGCGAAACACCTCTAAAGTACAGGAGCCGGGCGCCTATGATAGGTGAGCATAATGACGAAATTTTCGGGCACGAGTTAGGTATTTCGCCAGCACAAATAGATACTCTAAAACAGAAAGACATTATTTAGGAAATGATGAACGAGCAGGTTTTTAGTGGTATAAAAGTGGCTGAATTCGCCTGGGTGATTGTTGGACCGTCTACTTCTCGTTATCTAGCGGAGCACGGTGCGACCATCGTTAAGATTGAGTCGCACAAGCGATTGGATACGTTGCGCAGTACCAGTCCCTTCGCGGGAAACAGACCGACGGTCGATAGCAGTATGGCCTTCGGACGTCATAATCCCAATAAATACAGTGTCAGTATTGATTTGCAGCACCCGAACGGTCGGAAGCTTGCCTGGAAACTAATTCAATGGGCTGATATCGTCACCGAGTCTTTTTCTCCAGGTACCATGGAGAAATGGGGACTGGGTTATGAGGATGTTAGGAAACTAAAGCCCGATATTATCTATCTCAGCTCCAGTATGCAGGGTCGAGGAGGTCCTCATTCCGGTTACGCGGGTTATGGCATGAATGCCGTCAACCTTTGCGGTTTCACGGAAGTCAGCGGTTGGAAGGATATGAGACCGGCTGCTCCCCACGGGGCATACACGGATTATATAAGCACGCGTTTTGACGCTCTGGCTTTGATCAGTGCCCTTGATTACCGCCGCAGGACGGGTAAGGGACAGTGGATAGAGCAGTCTCAATTCGAGACTTCACTACACTTCTTCGCACCACCAATTATGGACTATCAGATTAACGACCGAATTATGGAAAGGGACGGTAATCGAAGCCCAGAAGCAGCACCTCACGGGGTTTTCCCCTGTAAAGGGGATGATAACTGGATAACGATTGCCGTCCTGGATGATGAACAGTGGTGTAATTTCTGTGACGCCATAAGCCAGCCAGGCTTGGCCAAGCGGAAAGAATTCGCCACCCTTGCTGATAGAAAAAGGAATGAAGATGAACTTGAAAAACTTGTTTCCGACTGGACCAAACGTCTGATGCCCGACGACATCGAATCGCGATTACAGGAGGCAGGAGTCCCTTCCCATATCGTTGCCAGACCCAGGGATGTTTATGAAGATATTCAGCTTAAAGAGCGCGCCTACTTCGTCCCTATTGACCACCCGGTAATGGGTAAGCAATCTTTTGAGCCGCAATCGTCTTTCATCCTGTCCAAGACTCCCCGCCAGATAAGCAGGCCCTCTCCTTGCCTCGGCGAGCATAATGAATTGGTCTTTAAAAAATTCCTGGGTATGTCCGATGAGGAAATAGCCGAACATATTGCGGATGGGAGCATCACCACGGAACTGCCCGGACAGTTTAAAGTCAGTATGTAGCTGCTTTAAGGTAAATTAGATCAATCCCTTGAATAAGGCTTTCCGTAAAGGATAGTAGTGGGTGACACTAGATGTAATTAAAATTTGAATTTACATCAGTGGATTCGAACATGTCTTATCATCTATCACGTCCCACGGCAAGCAGTTTTGCCAGTCTATTTTTATCACGGTTTCATCGGCTATCTATGTATCGCCTATATTTTTAGGTGAATAACCTTTGATACTATCAGTGGCATATTGCGTGAATTTCTGAATCCACTCGTAAATCGTTGCGATAGAAGGTGCGTTGCCGTGTTCCTGCAATAAGTGCCTGCGAATCGGTTTAATCGGCATACCCTCATAATAGGCATTGAGTGCCGATGATACCTGATTGGCGGGTGTTTTCATATAAACCAAAGTTACGTCATTCTTAAACTTACTCCCGCAGTCATTACAGAAGTAACGCTGAACACCTTTATATAAACCGTATTTTCGTACACGACTTGAGTCACAAAGTTTACACTATATATGATTTTCCATTTTCTTCCCCCAATTCCTTAATATGTTTACCAATATTTATACGTATTTCAATAAAGTGTTCTCTAACATAATCTTCAAATTCAAATATTCCTGAAAACATAGGTAAAGACAAAATATCAGTCAATCCGTAACTCCGGTTTTTATAATTTGCCTTTATTTGTAATGGCCTCTCTTTTGTTAATATGAGATTATTTAGTGTTTCAGAAACAGCAATGCGTTTTTTAATTAGATTGTTTAATTCTATATCCGTTACGTAGTTTCTGATTGACGTTAATTCCTTCATCAATTTGGAATACGCACCCTTTGTTCTATATTGCTATTATCCGAAGTCAGCACTATCTAAAGCATTACTCATATTATGAGCAATTTCCAATATCTTATCCTTACCCTGTTTATTATATTTTTGAGCTAAGTTTCGCTGAATATGTGTTAACCGCGAACTCGCTTCTTGGGGAGTTGAAACCTTTTCTGGTTTTATTCCTAATATCTCTATATTTTTACGATTGTTCAGTCTCATATAACGCTGAACATCAATTGGTCTTTTCGCTTCCTCTCTAGCGTCCTCATCAAGTATTGAATCCATCTTCTCTAGAACAGGTACAATACTTTCAATTCCTTTATTACTAGCCAATTTAACGTCACTATGTATTTTTAAAACGCTATACAGAACCAAGCCGCAACCGATTACCAATCCAATGATATTCAGGGAAGTTAAGGGAATCATCTTCCCAAATCCCTTTTGAGCAAGAAAAATGACCACCGTGAGAATGATTGTTCCGTAGCCCCCTAAAGCAGTGGGGTTAAATAATATATTACGCATAACACCAACCCCCTTAGCCACTTTTTAAGGGGATTATAATACTCGATAAAAAACCCAACAACCAAATGAAACCTTTTAATGGTTAATGGAGGAAGGAAGAGGAATTTAAAGAGAAAGTCGCAGCTCAATCACCTATACATACTTTTTTTGTTCACTTACCTTCACTTAGCTTCACTTTCTAGGCTGCACAATTTGACAGTTTTTTCGATATTAATAAAAAGGTTCTCTTTTTTCTCTTTTCCCGGGAAAGCTTGAAAGAAGTGCCGGAATAAGAAATCCTGCCTCGTGATACAGGGTTGTCGAACCAATTTAGCTTCTGACAGGAGTTGACTGAGTACCTGAAATAGGAATGAGCGGGGCGTATAATCCACATCGTAAAATCAGATAACGTATTGTAAGGTCACCGATTAATCCTGAGAAGATAGCCGTATATAGAAAAGCTACAGGTGTTGTTTCCAATCCCATTGCATAACTACTGATTATCGCGGCTACAGGCACGATTATACCCACCAGGACTACAACACCCCAGAATACCTGCGACCATCGACCGAGTAACATATACCTTATCGAAGCCTTTCCGGTAACCGACGTATATCTGGTACTCAGTAAATAGATAGGAATTAGAATAATATAGCCTATCATTAATATACGAATCCACTCCTCAATAGCAATACCAGAGGAAATCTCGCCGCTGGCCACGGTGATACCTAGTACTATTTCAGCGCCCCCCAGGAGACCACTGACGATATATAACACAGGCAGCAGAGCGGTATTCCATAGAGGGATACCGTTAACGTAATTCATAGCAAATCCGCCGTATATAATGGTCAGAAAAGCAAAGATGTCGATAACAACCAGCAGGGCAACACCTGAATCGGCCCATGTTGTCAGGACCAGGTGTATCAAACCGAGGATAAGGAAAAGAGAAACAAAGATCAGCCCACGTGAAATCCAGGAAGTCTGCCAGCCCGAGGAAACAATTATTCTCCAGAATCTCGCCGGTTTTCCCAGAAAGACAAAATGAAATCCGCCCCCCAGTATCGCGCAAACAAGCCATCCTGCCATCATTGCCTGTATATTATCGAAGAATGAAGCCATGAAGAATATACCGGCACCCAATTCGATAAAGAAAAAGGCCAGCCATAGCAGCACACCTCGCCGCTCTATCCATTCGGACTGCGGCGTATACTTCACCATCCAGTCATATGTTTCCATTAGTCAAACACCTCGGTCAGCCAACATAGTACACAGAAGGTTCCGTTCCATACTCGGGATGTAGTTGCACACCTTTCTCCTCTCGTAATTTTCTAGAAACTTCGCTATTCGGGTCATCAAGGTCGCCAAAGACTCTTGCTTCGGTAGGGCAAGCAATCACGCAGGCCGGTGTTGCTTCACGATCAGTCCCGGGCTTCAAACCCTTTTCAATACCGGCATCTATTCTCTCAGAACAAAAATTACACTTCATTACCGTACCCGTCTCCAGAGGATATAGTCTCCGGCCGATTTCTTCATACTCCGTAAGACCCTGACCCGGAAAGTATTCTTTTTCACCATCGGTATAGAAAGTTCTCTGCTGAAAAGGACAGGCAATCAAACAATACCGGCATCCCACACATTTATCATAGTCAATAATAACAATCCCATCATCTCTCCTGGTGGTAGCACGTGTCGGGCAAGCCTTAACGCAGGCAGCTTCTACGCAGTGATTACAGAGTACAGGGTATATTTGTTTATTCACTGCCGGGTATTTCCCATCTTCACCGATTATTACCCTGTTCCAAAATACGCCAGGCGGTAAAAAATGCTCTTGCTTGCAGGATATCATACAGCTATAGCAACCGATGCATTTTTGCAAGTCTATTATCATTCCCCAATTAGTCATTCTGTCACCTCTATGTCTTGCGTACACTTACTCTGACGCTTGTTTCAATGGTGGTACAGATGGGGTCTAGATGCTCCTGATCAAGCTCCAGTAAAACATCGAAATTGCTTCCTTTGCCCCGGGCAATAGGTTGTCCTTTTGCCCAGTGTCCGCTGTTAGCAGCAATGCCCACTACTTTAGGATGCTGGCCTTCCATGAGCTTCAACCTTCCTTGTGTCTTTCGACCTCTGTCGGTCTCGACTTCAATAATATCACCCTCTGTCAGTCCCTTCTTCTGAGCGGTATCACGGTTCATGGTTATGTTGTAAGTATAAGGATTCATCCGGCTGGCTTCATCTATCCAGGGTTGTTCCATGGTCGAGGAACCGGTGTGAATAATATCGCGGTATGAGAAACAATAGAGGTCATATCGCGGGTCATCGATACGCTGAACCGATGTAGGTTTCCATGAAATAAGGGGAGTATACTGGGATAAATCAAAACCAAGGCCGGTCTCCTCATTAATCGACTTTATTTTTTCTCCGATTTCCACCAGGTATTCCAGATAGATCGGTACCCTGGCATCAACGAAATGCCTCCAGTAAGCTTCTTCCACTTTTTTCGGCCAGTGGATGAAGCCGTTTTCGCTGAACCATTCCCAGCCGTGCTCATCACCGAAAAGCTGTTTTGCTACCCGGTCTACCAGCTGTTCCGCTGAAAAATCGTCATCCGGCTTGAAGGCATTATTACTTCTCAAACTCAGAGTATTATTGATGGTCTGAAGAAACTGCTCCTTTTTCCCCAAGCAGCAAGCGAGTTCGTATAAAACGGTCTGCCACTTTTTTCTTTCTCCTTTAACCTCAACGACGGGTTGGACTATATGGCAGAACCATCCATCCATACCGTAGGCATGATTGAAGTTCTGTCCGGCAAATCCTGAGCCATCGCAATCCTCTAAATAGCAAACAGCGGGTAGCACGATATCTGCAAATCCCTCGGTCAGTTCGTTATTGAAGATGTCATAAACAACAATGAACTCCATTTCTTTCAGGGCATTAGCAGCGTGTTCATGATTGGCGGTACTTAATAACGAGTTACTCCCCCAGGCTATCATCATTTTCAGCTTATCCTTGGTACCCATTTTTTCCCATATCTCATGACGGTCACTCTGGAAATTAATATTGGTACCGATATGACCCACCGAAGTGATACAGTTAGGATTGAGACCGTGATTGTTCTCCGGCATATTTGTAGGCCAGGGACCATGACTTGCCATCACCCCAGCCATGGGGCCGAAATGGTTGGTCTCCAGAAAACCGTCGGTTCCTTTATAAGGAGACCATGATAACTCGCCGGTACTGGGATAACCCAGACTTCTTGCCGGCCAACCGAGAGTACCGCCGGGAACATCGGCAGAGCCGACCAGCTGATTAAGCAGACAAACGGCAAAACAGGCATGGAAACCGTTTTCATGCCCCTGTCCGCCCCGGAAAATAATGGCCGATGCAGGCCTGAAAGGTAGAATATGACCATCGATAGTTATGGTACTGCCGATACTGGCTGCATTAACAAACTCGGTGGCTATACGTCGTATATTTTCCCCCGGGATTCCGCTTAACTCGGCGGCTTTCTCCGGCGTATAGTCCTTGAGGTGTTCCTTCACCAGTTGGAAAACGGGATGACATTTTATACCCCTAACCTCATAATCGCCATCTAAAGCATATTCCTTGATGCCGGGGTCATCGTATACTTTTGCCCTGTTATCAATGGTATCCCATACCAGAGGTTTATTGGTATCGTCGTCACCGATATATAGACCTGGGCGCGCACCACCTCTGACATACTCGGATTGACTGATTTTAAGTCCCCTAGCCGGACCTTTTTCCCTGACGTATTTCATATCCAGTCCCACAAGATAAGGCGCGTTGGTCTTGTTTTTTAGATAATCCACGTCGTATTTCCCGAGTTCGTTAACCAGCACATTACACATTGATAAGGCTATCAGTCCGTCAGTACCCGGAGTTACCGGCACCCATTCCGTTGCTTTACCCCCGGAGAAATTACACATCGGGTCGAAGGATACCACTTTCATACCTCGATGCCGGGCCTCAGCGGCGAGTTTTGCAGAGAACATAGCCGAGTGCCCCGAACCAACTCCCTTGCTGCTGCCGAAATATATGGCATAGTTGCAGTATCTAAAATCAGGCACGATAGACCACGAAGAATGTACCACACCCGCTGCTGAATGCGCGGCCTTGCCGCAATGCAGCCCCCCGCCGCCTGCTCCCATAATATCGGGAATTCTCCCGCAAACTGCCTGAATGAACTGCATCTCTCCGAAGGCGCGGTACTGGTCGCCTCTCGAAGTAGACCACTGGAAGAAGAATTCATTTGGATTCTCTTCCAAAACCTTTTTCATTCTGGGGACTATTTCGTTATAAGCTTCCTCCCAGCTTATCTCCTGCCACTTGGGGTCGGCGTACAGACCTTTCTCGGGATTGGTTCTTTTCAAAGGTACATTCAAGCGGTTGGGATCGTAGAGTACTTGCAGACCGGCAACTCCCTTACCGCATATACCACCACCCGAACCATGCATGCTATCCGGCTCTCCTTCGATTTTTACGGCTACCCCATTAACCACGTGAACACGGATTCCACACATGGCATAGCATCTACCGCACATAGTCTTCACCCATCTGTCTTCGTAAATCTCAGGTCTTGATGCTTTCATGAGAGCTCCTTATCAACCTGCGAGTTTAAGGACTTTACAACTTGGCGATATATCTTATGGTCTACATTATATGGGATACATTTCTCCTTAATCAATGCCCGGGTTGAAATTTCCGTACCATTACTACGCCTGAAATTTCAAGGGAATATAGTTTTACCGGAAGTCTATTTATCTGTTTCCACCCGGGTGTGTGATAAAAATTACTAAAGTATTCTTGACTAACAGACTCCTTTCATATTATCGACAAATACAGATATAATATAGGATAGTAATTATCTCAATTATGCGTATCAAGCCAAAAAAGGAAGTATTAAATGGTTGAAAATGATGGTAAAAATCAGGCGCCGCCTGAAATAGATAAAGAAAAAGTAATCAATACTTTCTGTGCGCTATGCGGCCCGGGAGCAAAATGTGGTATAAAATGCTATGTCAGAGATGGTCATTTAGTCAGAATAGAAGGTATGGAAGAGTCTCCAATTAATAGAGGTAAACTCTGTCCGAAAGCCCATGCTTCGATACAGTGGCTTTACTCTCCACAAAGACTAAAATACCCAATGAAAAGAATCGGAGAAAAGGGAGAGGGGAAATTTGCCCAAATATCCTGGGATGAAGCCCTTGATATCATTGCCTATAAGCTAAAGGAACAAAAAGAGAAATATGGTCCCGAATCACTCGCTATACTCTCTTCGCAATTTCGTTCATATTCCGATTACTACATTCGCTTTTTAGCTGTCCATGGCAGCCCTAATTTCGGACACAGCGGAATTTGCCATATGCAACGGTGTTTCAGTTTCGCCTATACTCTGGGCGTTCCCATGCTAGGTCAGGACTTTGAGAATTCAGACTTGATAGTAATCTGGGGTGCTAATCCGGTTTATTCCAGTATGTCAATGGGAAACATGAAAAGAATTCTAGATGCCAAGGATAGAGGAGCCAGATTAATGGCAATCAAACCGGAAATGCAGCCCGATGCTGCCAAGGCAGATATCTGGGTACCTATCAGGCCTGGCACAGACGGCGCGCTCGCGCTGGCCATGCTCAATATCATCATCAATGAAAACCTGTATGATAAAGAGTTCGTTGACAAATGGTGTTACGGATTCGATAAGCTGGTACCTCATATACAGAAGTTTACCCCGGTCTGGGCGGAACCGATTATAGGACTCCCGGCAGAAAAAATCATCGAGATCGCCCGTATTTTTGCCAAGGCTGAATCGGTTTCAACATTAATTGGCAATGCCTTTGACCAGATGGCTGATTCCAGTAATGCTGTCCGCTCCGTTGCCATACTAATAGCGATAACCGGAAACCTTGATAGACCAGGTGGTAATATTATGCCAGCCGACGGCGATATGCCCATGCCCAAGTCAGTTATGCTCAGAGAGCGGTATAACCAAGAGATGATAGATAAACTTGTTGGGCCCGAAATGCCACGTTGCTTCCAGCCGTTTCTTCATGGTTTGCACTCTGCTTACTATCGCTGTCTTGACAGTATCCTGACTGAAAAACCATATCCTGTTAAGGCGATTATCGCGCCGGGTACACAGCCAACCGTTATTACACGCAATTCACGGCGTGTCATCCAGGCTTTGGAGAAACTGGATTTCTTTGTTCTGATCGATGTTATGGAGAATGCTGCCATGCCATGGGCTGATATCGTTATTCCGGTGACTACAATGTATGAATGCGATCATCCTTTTGAGATTTATACCCAGGGTAGTCAGAAATGGATAATGGCCCGTAATAAAGTAATCGAACCTCTCGGAGGCTATAAGTCCGATTTCCAGTTCTGGCTTGATCTTGCTGTAAAGATGGGGTATGGGGAGGATTTCTGGAACGGTGATATTGACCGGTGTATGAATGACCAGTTACAGGATTTCGGTATTACCATCGATGAGCTAAGGCAGCATCCGACAGGTATTGTGTATGATTCGAAACCGATGGTTTATGAGAAATACGAACAAATATTTTCTACTCCCAGTACACGCCTCTCTAAATCTCCTTTTCTACCCCAGAAGAAAGTAGCCATTTATAATACCACTTATAAGGAGAATGGTTTCAGTCCCCTGCCTGAATTTGTAGCACCACCTGAAAGTATTACCGCTACACCGGAATTGGTGAAGAAATATCCTCTTATCTTTATTGATACCCATACTTCCGATGTTTATCATCACGGCTGGCTGCGTAACGTTCCCTACATGCGCGAAATCCATCCCGATCCGTCGATTCACATCCATCCCGAAACCGCCAAGCAGAGAGACATTAAAGACGGCGACTGGGTAATTGTGGAGTCACCGCACGGTTGGATAAAAGTCAGAGCCGAATACTTCCCGGGTATACGCCCTGACACTATTATGGGACTTCACGGATGGTGGCAAAGCTGTGAGGAGCTCGGTTTACCGGGGTATTCACTGATAGATGGAGGCGCCAATGTAAACATTTTGTATAATACTGAGAAAGCCTTTGATCCTCTGGTTACGGCGATGCCTAAACAGACCCTTGTACAGGTCCGAAAGGCGTCTGAAGATTAATCCATGACCAGAACACCATTAAAGTGAACCAGGTAGTTTAAAAATGTCAAAACAATATGGTTTTTACTTCGATAAAGTCAGGTGTGTAGGGTGTTTTAACTGCGTAACAGCCTGTAAAAGTGTAAATAATCTCCCACCAGGTATGCAGTGGATCAGCCTCACTGAATCCTGGGAAGGGAATTACCCTGATGTCAGTCGAAATTTCATGGTAACTCCTTGTCTCCATTGTGAAAATCCACCATGTATCACTGTCTGTTTGCCCGGGGCAATCTATAAGCGCGCTGAAGACGGTATTGTTGTCGTTGATCAAGGAAAATGTAACGGCTGTCGTGAATGTTTAACAGCCTGCCCGTATGCTGTACCCAAATTCGATTCAGACGGTTTAATGCAAAAGTGCGATTTCTGCTTATCTGCCGAAACAGCACCGGCATGTGCAGTCTCTTGCCCCGCTGAAGCCCTTGAGTACGGTCCTATGGATGAGTTAATCCGGATTGCCCGTCAAAAACATAAGCAGGCTAAATTAATTGGTGGAGAAGCAAATCCAGCCATGTTTGTCGTTATTTAATAGGGAGTATTGAGAGACGGAGTAGAGTCGAACTTATATCTTCCTTTTTTATCTGAGCTCGCGGTATTATTTAGTTTTCAATGGTTCTTCTTTGCCCCTGTGGTTTGAATATCCCTAGCTAGAGATAAGGCGCAACAAGAGGATTTTTTAGCTTTGAATTCAATCTAAATATATATATAAAATATGATCCCTTGTTATGCAGCTAAACTCATGTGGGTAGTATACAGGAATTTATAATCTTCAGTGGTTTGACAATAGTTGAACCATGAGTTTATATTAATTTGACTCTTTCCATGTTCCTGCACTAATTTACTAAACGAATGGGGTAATATGAAAGTAAAAAAGATAGACAAAGCCAGTGAAAAAACTTGTATCAAAGCTACTGGTATGAGTAGCTTTGGCGAAAACTCAAGTGTGGCGGCGGTAGATGTGAAGGACGGTAAAATCATCAGAATCAGGCCATTCCACTTCGATTGGAAATACAAACCCGAGGAATGG
>Ga0209427_10001395_pt1 | contig 27786 bp, 23 predicted proteins | sample DeeMarSWOR136_30_FD_187465 | JGI IMG/M metagenome (GOLD analysis project Ga0209427, IMG submission 187465) | Marine sediment microbial communities from White Oak River estuary, North Carolina - WOR-1-36_30 (SPAdes) (version 2) | ecosystem: Environmental > Aquatic > Marine > Intertidal zone >...
TCCTGCGCGGCCTCACAGAGCTTGTCAATAACAACTTGTGGGGCCCGGTCGGATGGATTGCCCATTCCCAGGTCGATGATGTCGGCGCCTTCCTGCCGCTTGGCCAGTTTCAGCGCGTTCAGCCGGCCGAAAAGATAGGGCGGCAGGCGTTTTATTCTTTGTGCCGGCGGAATCTGTTTGTCGGAGATCCGCCTGTTGTGGATTCCCATCTTAAACTCAGACATAATCTTTCCTGCAAATAAAAAGGTTTTACTCCAGTACAATCGGACAGTCTACTGTGAACTGATAAATTTTCAAACCATTTTATCCGACGACTGTTATTGCTGGAAAATCACGGCTTTCTGAAAAATTTCAATTTTATCTGACATATCTGACGTAAAGACCAAGGTACGGTAGTACAACATAACCTCTTTGAAGGAAGTGGCTTACACAATCTGAGCAAGGTCGTTTAGATGCATTTCCGCAAAAAATATCAAAAAAATTTATTTTTTTGTTGCTGGTAGTAGCGTGGTATGGTATTTTGCTCTATAGCATAGAGTGCTCTGTAATATAGAACTTAGTAAAGGAGTTTTTATTATGGATATATCAGAAAAGGAGGCCCAGGATTCATTGGACCAAATTCAGGCTGTTTCGACCCGCACTCGAAAGACAATCGCGGCCGGCTATGACAGTGCAGTACTGATTATGTGGGGCCTGATTGGGATACTCGGTTTTTTAGGAACTCATTTTTTTCTTCACTGGGCCTGGCCAATATGGATGGTTCTTAGCGGTATAGGTTTTATTGCCACCTTCGTTTTTAGCTGGAGGCAATTTCGTACAGGCAATCCAGTGAAAGTTTCTGCTGCTGAGAATGTTGGTTGGCGGATATTTTGGTTTTGGATTTTAGTTTTTGTCTATTTGTTTATCCGGCTTTCCATTCTAAGTCCTCTTAATGGAATACAGCTAAACGCATTTATGATTACGACAATCATGTTCGCTTATGTGGTGATCGGCCTCTGGTTTAAGTGCTATTATATGGTCTGGCTTGGAATAGGTGTAACCTGTACGACGTTGGTGGGTTATTACCTGATTCCGGAAGGCTATTATTGTCTATGGATGGCATTGACCGCAGGCGGGGCAATATTCGGCACGGGATTATATATGCGAATGTTTTGGAAATAGCTATGGCACAGCTCGATAACATCATACACCAGCCTGCCCGGCTGCGGATAATGGCATCACTTGTTGCTCTTGATCCGGGCGAACAGGTAGATTTCGTTTATTTGCGTAAAATACTCAATCTTACCGACGGCAACCTCGGTGCCCATCTGGCCAGGCTCGAAGACGCAGGTTATGTCAAGATTCAAAAAACTTTTATCGCTCGAAAGCCTCGCACTTTCATCAACGTCACCGGAAAAGGCAGGGATGCTTTTGATGAACATATCAAGACACTGGAAGCAATCATCCGTGCCAAAAAAGAAGCCGACAAATAACGATTTAGGGAAGCAAAAATGACTAATTTAATACCTCTGCAAGTAAAGCTGGAACGGATAACACGACGGTGGTGGTTCTTTGGACTTTTCGTGCTAATGCAGTTTACTATTCCTCCGTATGCGTCGAAGGGCTACAAAATAGAGGATTGGGGAAACGTAATAATGCACGCCCTCGGCAATGCTATCGTTTACAAGCATTCCGAAATCTATCCCTTTTTCAAGGTGATCCCGATCATATTACTCGTTTGTATTTTCGTTTTTCGCAACAAAGTCGCCCGCTTATTCACCATCTATGTTAGTATTTCGTATATGCTCTTTGCCATCGGTCAGAATATTGCCATAACCGAAAAATATGGGATCACGATCTGCACGATTAACTTAGTAATGTTTCCCCTGGTTGCCGCCTTCTGGGCATGGGAAGCGGTGGTGCTGAAGACCGACTACACTTTCAGAAGGCTGCCCATCTGGCGATACTGGGTTGTGCCGCTGGCAATACTGGCTTTCTGGGCCCCATCAGGCAGAGGTGGCGGGCCTGGTTTTAATCCCGTTTTGCTGTTTACAAACGGAGCCGGGCTGGCCTTTTGCATGATGACGCCGGTTTACGTCGGGCTGCTCACTCTGTACTGGCCGAGAGTCAACCTGCCGGCTATGCGAGTGACCAGTCTTGTCGGACTCATTATCGGCTTGTACAATATGTATGGCAATTTCGGCATTAATCCCGCGAGACGCTGGTGGAACGGCGTTCTTCACATTCCCTTACTTGTCATATCCCTCTACGGCCTGATACTCTCGCTAAAACGCCCAAAGGCTGAAAAGCAAGCTGACGAGAATATCGAGTCAGCCGAGAGATGAGAAGCGCGATTATGCCGCTGCCAATTACCACCATTTTGGATTTTTTTGGATGAATTCGATTACTGCCTGATACTTGGGGGCTTCGGCAATCGGCTGGCCGTGGTATTCCATAATACCCCAACTTCCCCACTTGGAGTATTTACCGGTGGATGAGAAGATGGCCATTGTAGTTCCGCCGTTTTGTTTCCAGCCGGAAAGGTATTCGAGGTAAAGCTGCTTCATTCGTGGATGACGGTTGGCCGCGTGAAACAATTCCTCCATCTTCTTGTTGTTCTCGGCGCCGCCGTGGCCGACAAGGTGTTGTCCACCTTCATAAGCGACGAGGCGAAGATCCCGCTCGGCGGCCATCTCTGCCTGTTTGGCTATGGTCTTATTGTTTTTCTCTATATATCCCTTGCAGGCATCGAGGACATCATCAATGCTCATTTTGACGGTTTTATCCTGATTTTTGGGATTGCCTAATGCGTGGCCGAAGTAGGGGGCAATTCCGAGGACGTCGGCGTTTTTGTAAGCGGCCTCGAAATCCATCACCTGTTCGCTTGTCCACGGGTTTGCGCTTTGAGCGGCCAGCACCCGAACGAGACGATTTGGGCCGCCGAACACTTGTTCCCAGAGCTTGAAAATCTGGACGGAGCGTTTTGAGTAGTAGCGAAGCTGCGCCTGATAGTCATTATCGCTTAGGTCCAGTTCTTTGCCCTTGTCCTTACAGTACCGGGCCTGTGCGAACATGCTGTTCCAGCATTCGTTTGAATATTCGATGTAAATTTTGAGGTTGGGCTTTAGCTGCCGTTTGACCATTTTCGCGAATTCGCGGATGTAATCGTCGGTGGCCAGGTGCGGCATACAGAACCACGGGTCGGCGTCTAAAGTATTTGCTAATTGAATCATATACTCAAGGGCGACTCCTCCCCGGTCTCCCTGAGTCTGCATCGCGGGGGTAGGGCGGTCGGAGAAATTGGTCTGTCTGGAATTGTTGGTTTTCTGAAAGTCCATAAAGCGGAGGACCTTGAACTTTTCCCATCTTTTGAGAAAGTCGGGATGGAAGGGCTGTTTGTCATAAGTATCCTCAAAGCCGGGTAAAATGAAGCGGATGTTTCGCACCGGGTCTTTTGGGTCGGTTTTGGTAATGCCTAAGGTGAGCAGATTCTGTTCGGGCTTTACCTGGACTTTTATACGTCCGGGCTTTTCGTCCACTACCGATGTTCCATAAGCAAACTTGAGCTGTCCCTGCCCGTCATAAAGGCAGGTATACACGCCACCGGGATAGCGTTCGTTGATGCTGCTCAATATTATTGAATCTGCAAACTGGCCGTTATCGGCGAGCGACCGCACCCAGCCGTCTTTGGTCAAATCGAGCGGTCCGCCCTGGCCGTACTTTTTGCCCGGTGCCTGGCTCTTCCACGTCTGGGAATGTTTGAAAAGGTCGACAAAAACAATTTCTGTTGACCAGTACGTAACGCCACCGAGGTTGATGCCAAACGCCGAATTCTCGTTTGGTTTCCCTGCTTTTTCACCGGCAGTCCCGATTCCCACAACAAATATGAGCAGGGCGAGTAATACTGTCAGCGGAGCCGGAAAGCGTCGCACCGGGCTCCATTGCATTTTCGTTCGGAATAGTATTTTCTTGTAATCCATCGCCAACTCCTAAGAAATCCGTATACGTTAATCAATATTTCATCCCACTTTTTTTGAGCTTAGGGCTTCGAAGTTGAGCTTGGCCGAAGCGCTAAGCCCATCAATAAGTTGTTGGTCTTTCGGAGCCCACCTCCATGATTGACAGCAGAAAATAGTAAATGGTCAACTGTTTTTACTTGTTCCACCGTAGATAAATCGCATCTGCCCAATATTTGGAATCCACCTTAACGTAACGGCCCAGTACATTATCGCCGACAATCGATTCTGATAGCTCTTCTTTTCAAGAAATGTTTTGAGGCTTTGTGGCCAGGGAAATTCATAGCCGCTGGGCCAGTAGACGAAAACAGCTTTGCCGACAAGGTAGTCATGTGGCACAATTCCGGGTCGATAGACAGGTTTGCCGTTTATTCCGATGCCCATGTTGGACCAGCGTCGGCTGTCATGGCTTGCGGGACTGTTGTCGCCGAGAACGAAATACTCGTTAGGCTTAAGCTTAAACGGCCGACCTGTAGACGCAAAGGAGGGTTCTCCGGTGTCCTGTGGCGGCGTCGTATAATAAATATCTCGGAAAATAGCTATGTGTGAAATCGCCTTTTTACCTGAGCCGAAAATCCTCACTTCCGGCTCAATATTACCATTCACCAGGCCAGCATCTTCCGGTTTGAGACCTAAATCGTAAGCCAATGTCTCGTGGCCGAATTGGAAGATGAGTTGATGGTCAACGTTTACAAATTTCACAAGCGTGGGCTTATTCAACACAGGCCCCCGGATCTTTGTGCCGGCCAGGGGCTCCCAATCAACGCCATTATCGCTTTTAGCGATCGTCATGGCCCCAGCCGCATCTACCTGTGCTTTATAACGTCTTTCGTATTTACTGAGTTCTATGCCGACAACTCCTTCTATTTTGCTAAAATTTGCGTAAAAGCGGACCATCAAGTCACTGCAGTACGACACCCCTCTGTATGTGTTGCTCGGATTGTACGCGCAGTTCTTTGCGCCGAAATTGTTGCCCTGAATAGTGTCATAATACATGACATGAATATCATATGGATCGCTTTCCAACTCGAAGACCGTAGGATTTTCTGAGTTTAAGTCCCATTTTGAGCCGTCCATATTTTTGAATGGCTGCTGCCACCTCTGACCGTTGAAGAGCCCAAGTTCTGGCCGAATTGGTTGATAGTCGTTGTCATAAACGGGCAGCCAAAGCTCCTGCTGGATTTTGGTAGGCTTTCTGGCTATTTCGCCGTTTATATAGATGTCCCCGTCGATTATCTGAATCTCTTCTCCCGGCCTGGCTACCAGGCGTTTTATAAAATTCTGCCCGGGCTCACCGGGATTCTTAAAGACAACAACGTCCCATTGTTTTGGTTCGAAAAACTGATAAATACACTTTAGAACAAGTATTCTATCACCGTTAGCAGCCGGCCTTTTTGTGCCGCGTGGCAGAAGATATCCACAGCTCGGGCACCGTGATTCGGATTCGATACGGACATCGTGATTTGGGACCAGCTCGCTGCCGAAATTATAAGCGTATTCGTATCCGCATTGAGGGCAGCCAAGCTGCCAATGCGCACCTTTTAGCGTATCGGCCATACTGCCGGTAGGGATGCGGAATGCTTCCATTACAAATGCGCGAAACACAAAGGCCAGCATAAATGCCGTTATCAGCCATTCGAAGGTATTGGCAATTTCAGCCGCCCGGCCTTTTCTCTTTTCTCCGGTCTCTTTGGGACTGCTTTTATCGGTCTTAGCCTGTTGCATAAAAGATGAAAACTATCTCACAACGCAACGTCATTCCCGGCACAGCCAACAATCTCTTATTTTCCCCTCTCCGGGAAACTTGCGAAAGTTTATACTGAGCAGGGACAGCAATTTTGAGATAGTTTCTTTAAAAATTAAACCTTGTTCCTTTTTACTTTTATCGTTTTATTTTTTCCTTTAGTGCAGATTATGCCTTTAAGTTCGGCTCCGGTCAATAAACTAATTGCAGTTAAAGCTATTTTCCAAGCAGTCACCGAGTGTTGTAACCTGATAAAAACCATGAAAACCGTTTTTACTCACCCCCGGATTCGAACTTTTAACATACGGTTCATCAACCTCCTTTTTTTCGACAAAGCCACAGACCCAGGCGTCGCCATATTTATATAAGCTCTTATTTTTAAAGACTTTACACTTTTTTTGTTGAGAGGTATCGCATGTCAATGCTTGTTCTTTCTCATGCCTGTTGCTTAGTTTGCCCACTTTGGAGGCGTTGTTATAATTGACAACATCCTGGCATTTCTACTAATTCTGCCTGTACCCGGAATTGAGCTAATTTTTTTTTAAGAAGTTGTAAATTTTTATTTGAAAATCGCTTGCAGCATAGAAGTCTTGACTGTATAGTAACTTGCAGTTATTGAGAGGTTTTATTTTGCAGGCTTGTTTTGTCACAATTTTACAGAAGTTTGTAACGCAAGCTATCGCAGAATCAGATTTGAGAGTATTGACTCGTCGTTTTGTGGTTTTGCAGAGGTGCGTGGTGTGCTGTTGGACACTCCAGCAGGGTAATAAATTAGAGGATTCTGGAGGGCGGCTTTCCTAAGTGTAGGCAGAATTCAGTTTTCAATCCTTGTCTTCTTGAAATGAGGTGGTTTATGGCGACTGTTACAAAGAAAGAGCTTATTGACCGGATTGCAGAACGAACGCAGGCAAAAAGGGTTATAGTCAAGAGTATATTGCAGGCGTTTCTTGAAGAGGTAACCGCGGAACTGTGCAGGAATAATCGTTTGGAATTCCGTGATTTCGGAGTCTTCGAGACCAGGAAAAGGGTCGCAAGAATCGCACAGAATCCGAAGACACTTGAACGCGTTGAGGTCCCAGCAAAGCGAACAGTAAAGTTTAAGATGGGACGGCTGATGAGGGAAAGTCTTGGTGCTGTACCGGCCGCAGAATCGGCAGAAGCAAAGTAGTTGTCTTGAGCAAAAGCCGCGCAGCCGGCAATCTGCTTTAAGGTATCAATTTAAAGCTGTAGTAGATTGTTGGCCTGGCGAGAAATAGTGTTCTTGACAAGGTTCGTAAAAAGGAGCGTTTTATGTCAGAGGGAACAGTTAAGTGGTTCAATCCACGGAAGGGATATGGATTTATCACTGCTGAGAACGGCAAGGATATTTTCGTACATTACGCAGACATTTCAGGTGAAGGATACAGAACTCTTGTTGAAGGCGACACGGTAACATTCGACATAGTTGAGGGAGAAAAAGGATTAAGGGCTGAGAATGTAGTTCACCAACCTGGTCCGGCAAGCAAACCGGAAAGTGAGCCGGAAAGCAAAGAGGATGCGTAAAGCTGTTTTATGTTGGGCTTGAGGACAGGTGAGCCAGTTCTTATTTTCCTCACTCCCTGACCGCTTAATTTATATTCAAGGGCGCAACAGCGGCAATAGCGGTATCGGGAATCTGTGCCTGCTGAAGCATAGTATGGGACGCCATGTATGGTTATTGATCAATATCATTCCGGTCTGAGCTGTAATGTTCTTGTTCTGAACAAGCATTATATGCCTATCCGTATTATCGGCGCAAGACGGGCCTTTTCTTTGCTGTTTAAAGACCTTGCTGAGGTTGTTTCTCTTGAGGAGGGCATATATTCGAACTACGATTTCGAGAGCTGGTGCGAGATAAGCCGGTTCAGGCGTGACTTCGAGCCGGACGGTCACGATTGGGTTTCCACCGTGAATTTCTATATCGCCGTTCCGCGTATAATTCGCCTTTTATTTTATGACCGTCTGCCGCGAAGCGAGGTGAAATTTAATCGACGAAATATCTTTGCGCGGGACAAGAACAAGTGCCAGTATTGCGGCAAGCGCCAGCCGACCAGTGAATTGTCACTTGACCATGTTATTCCAAGGAGTATGGGCGGAAAATCTGTGTGGGAAAATATTGTCTGTGCATGTACCAGGTGCAATGTGAAAAAGGCCGGGAGAACACCCAGACAGGCTGGCATGACCCTTTTCCGAAAACCCGTAAAGCCCAGGCACAATCCTCTTCTGCATTTTTACCTTGGCCACCACCGCTATCGAAGCTGGAAGCAGTTCCTCGACCACGCCTACTGGTCCGTCGAACTAAAATGACACTTGCTGCGAATGGGGGAGCTGTATTCAGTTCAAGGTTTTATCGTAGTTTCTTTGCTCTATCATTTTAACGGCCAGCCGATCGGGCAATAGCAGAGCCACTCTTCTACAAAAAGTTTAAGATCTACTCTGTTGACACCATCGAGCTGGTTCAGGTCAGCTCCACCACACCAATTATTTCCTTCGTTGCAAGGCTTATCCAGCCAGTGTTCGGCGAATCGTGCAAAGTGCTCGAAGTTAACAAAGCATAATGGTCCGCCGGGCCAGAAGCCGCCGAGCAGTTCGTAGTTTCCACCTGCGCTCCATGCCGCATCCGGCTGGCCAATTGTACCGACAAGATTGTATGTCCCGCCGCTGCTTCTGCCGCCGCCACCGTCAATGGTGTACCAGTTTATTTCGTATTCGCCGCTTACGGTCGAGGATACAAACATCGTCAGAACAAGTATCCCAATGGCCGACCGAACAACAGCTTTAACACTCTTCTTCATAGCTAAGTCCTTATTTTGTCGTTTAACACTTATTTTATATTCACCATTTATCAAATCACTTTTGACTGAAATACCTTCATCTGTTATTTAGTAAAGTCTCAAATTTCCATTGTTGTAAAGGCTTATGCCGCCGTTGTTGAGACGAATTCCTTTTGAATTATCCCCGCGGGTGAAAAGCCGGCTCTCGCTGGTGCTTGAGCCTTCAAATTCTATAGTCCCGATAGAGCGAACCACGATATTCGGCAGAAACTGCAGCTTGTGGCCGGGCCGGAAAACCGCATAGCTCGATGTGCAATCCCGGTCGAAATAGCGGTACGGAAACGAAGGCACGGCGTAAACACCGGAAAGAGAAGGCCCCAGAGACGGTGCGGGGTATATGTTGATCATTATCACGTCTGTAGTTTCGCCGCCTCCGGGAATTGCTTCCAGCAAGTGCCAGTCTGTGATACTTTGGTCTACCCAGCCGTAGCAGAGGTGAAGATATCTGTCCGGGCCTGTGCCAACTTCCCACCAGCCATCGGCAACAATCGCATGGCCCGGATATGAATACTGGACAGGGCGATTTATATTGAGCTGTCCCTTAATTAGATTGAACCAGGTCTCATTTGTATAATTGACTCGGAACAGTTCGGGGCTGGCGGTGCCGTAGCGGAAATAAGCCTCAATGGCATTTTTGACTCTTGTGAAGTTGGAGCTTGTTGCGCACCCACCTCCAATACAGTAATCGGATAAAATCGCATCGGCAACTTCCGAGCATAACTCCGCGACAGCTACCTTTTCCGAGATAGGTGAAGTAGAATAGGCCCTGTCCGTCATGAACCACCATGCGTATTGGTTGTTGTATGGCGCAACCGTTCCATAAGGGGGCCAGTTCCAGTAGCGCATAATCTCGCAGGCCGAGAGTCCAACGCAGCCTACCGTACAATTGTCCTCTGTACAACCGCTGCCAGGAGGTGGCGTCGGACACCACATGTTATAGGGATAAAACTGGTGCCACCGCGAGGTTAACAGTTCCTGTCCTTCCTGATAGTTTGCCAGCGGTTCGATGGAATCGAGGCTGCCTTCAAATTCCGCCGGCTCTACTGTCAAATTCTGCCAGCTTTCCCTGTGGGGGATTGGAATAATACTCTGCAGTTGTTCTGTAGTGGCTTTTTCAATTGGACCTGCCTGCTTTTCAATCGCATTTAGGTTGCGCTCGATACAGTCTTTGATAAGGTCGGCCATACCCTCGTCATTTTCGGGGTCAAGGTTGCTCTCATAAGAAAAATCAGTGACCGGTGAAAGCTCCTTCAGCGACGAGAGAACAATATAACCCTGTGGATCTACCTGACAGAAATAGCCCAGCTTTCGATTGCCTCGTTTCAACGGCTTGATTTCCCTGACGGCCGCAGAATCCGAGCCGCCCCAATCGCCTCTCTTATGTATGACAAGGTTGATCCAGTTGTTTGCCGCCACTAGAGCCTCTTCGGTATTGACAATCTCGGCCCGGGATGGTATCGGCAGAGCAGGTACCAGTAGAAAGGCAAATAATATGTTGAAAAACAATTTATGTAAAAATGGTACGTTCTGTTTCATAGTTAACATCTCATTTTTTTAATTATTCTTAAAGCTTGTTCTTAATTTTTAACGGTCTTTTTTCTAATAAAGTTTTACGCTGCCTCCTGAGGTCAGAATCATTGTACCTCTGTCTAAACGGATTCCCGTGCTCGGATCGCCTCCACTGAATAATCTTGTGTATAGTGTCGCAGTACTTTCTATTCGGACGTATCCGGAGGCTCTTAGCCGGATGCCATTAAGGAATTGCAGGTAATTGCCGCTTGCGAACGTTGTGGTGAACGAGGCTGTCGCATCCCGGTCAAAGTACCTGTAAGGAAATACATTCCTCGGATAGGTGCCCGATACAACCGTGTCTCCTATTGCCTGAACCGGGAAATGGTCTGCCAGCAAATGTTCGACAGACGGATCTGAAAACGAATCCAGGGTATACCATGTATCTCTGCTGGTGCTCTCCCATCCCCAGTTCATGTGGTACTGCTTCACGAGAAAAGGTGAAGGCGGGATAATGACTTCCTGCCAACCGTCACAGGCAATCGCGTGTCCCGGTATTCCGTATGTCATCGGGCGGTTCCGGTTGAGCTGCTGCTGAATCAGGCTAAACCATCCGGTCGCAGTGTAGTTGGTGCGATATGGGACACTGCTGCCGGAATTATATCTGAAATGACTTATGTAGCCGGGTCGCATGTTTTCTATATGTCCGGCCGTGGCACAGTCCGATACGCAATAGGCCTGGTTACCTGCGAGTCCGACTTCGTAATTCAACTCGGCAGTTGCATAAATCTGTGCAGCAGGCGAGCTCTCATCGATAGTATTGGGCATGTTCCACCATTCGTAAGTGTCCGTGTAGGGGCTGCCATTTGCTCCGTAGGGCGGCCAGCACCAGTGACGCAGGACCTGTGCACCGGCAGTAGCATTACAGCCAACCGTGCAATGGTCCCAGGTGCAACCATTACCATCAGGCGGCGCCGGACAGTACAGGTTGTAGGGATGTCCCTGCCACCAGCTTGTGTTAAGCAGCACATCGCCTTCCTGATAGTCTCCACCCTGCACGTAGTCTGCAGAGGCTTCGGTACCGACGTCTGCTTTTGCAATCGGAAGCACTCCCGCCTCTAATTGTTCCCATGCCTCTTTGTAGTCGACTTCGAACAGGCCGCTGACGTCCTCCGATCGAGCAGTGGTCACCGAACCGAACTTTTTCTCTACCCTGTTGAGAATTCGCTCCATTCTTCCTTTCAGGTAATCAGCCATACCTTCATCTGTATCCGGCTCAAGCTCGGAGCGTGCAGAATAGGCTTTCACCGGAGCGAATTCTTTCCGCAGGGAAACGATTATGTATCCGACAGGCTCCACATTGCAGAAATATCCCAGGACGCGTTGGCCGCGTTTGAATTCCTGGATATTGTCTACGTGGGCGCTGTCTGCATCGCCCCAACTTCCCTTTTTCCGGATGATTGTGTTAATCCAGTTGTTCGCTACCACCAGGGCCTCGTCGGTAGTTACAATCTCAGCTCGGACTTCTGGAATGCACGCCATCACTGCAAAGGAGGCAATCAGGATTCTAAATATTATATTTTTCATAATAATCCTCTCTTTCCCTCTATTGCAGAGTGACAAGAACTAATATCTGTCCCTTTTTACCTTGCTCAAGTTTTTGCATGGCCTTTCCCAAAATGGCGCCGCGGGCCCGGTCATAATCTGTTGCTTTCATGGCATAACCCGGCGTAGCGGAAGTCGTAAGCAGGTCACCGGCCTGTATCGCTTGCTCTGTCGCATCTACGTTACAGTAAACCCGGCCGGCAAGGGCAACATCGTGATCAAACTGACCGATTCCAAGACGCACACCGGAGCCGAGTCCCTTGGCGCCGGCCACGATACCGGCAACCTTGCTGTCGTAGGCCGACCGGCTTACTGTCAGCTTGCCGGGATTATCAGAATCTATCACGAGCACCGTACCCGCTTCGATATCAACATTTTCGGTCACATTAAAACCTTCGGCATAGTCAAGGCCCTCTCCGATTTCGGCCACACTGGCACCTGTACTACTCTGTACTAATATATTTCCCCTTACGGTAAGTCTTTCCGGCGGTACTTCCGTTCCCATTCCGATGCCTATATTACCGCCGCTTTCAATAAACATTCTTGTCGTTGCATTTGTCTGCAGACTCATGTCTGCCCATCCTCCACCGCCGGCATGCGCATTGATGATTAATCCGCCTGAATAATCATGTCTGAAGTCTCCAAAGACGTTTGCATGCTGGCCGGTCGTGACACGCAGGCCGGTCGTGCCTACAATTTCCAAATCCGTACGCGGATTCGTAGTCCCCAGGCCTATATCGCCTGTGCCTTGTTCGGCGAATAAAATGCTCGAATAAGAAGCATTACGTATGCTCAGACCGTCCGCGGCTGATTCATTGAAAAGGTGCCAATTGACAGCGCCTCCCTCGTAGAGACGAATGCCGGTATCTTCATTGGGGTCACTCTGTAAGGTCATAAAGGCGTTTGGCCATCCGGTCCCTTTCAAATGCAGCCCCGTGGCCGGGCTGGTGGTGCCGATTCCGACCCTTCCCGGTGGAATCGAGTACAGATTATTGCCGGAAACCATCCAGTCGTTATCCGTGCCAGCATTGGCGGCATTTGCGGCGTAGAGCGAATAGGGTGTCGGAGTCACTTCCTGGCGCGGACTCAGGATAGTATGGCGTTCCTCACTATCCCAGGGCCGAACACCAATCTGAAGCCATCGGGCATCGCCTTTGAATGCGACGTTTCCAAAGTCCAGTTCCACCGTAAAATAACCGTCGATGATGTCGATGTCGTTTACTTCAATTGGTGGTCCTACTTGACCGAGGTTAAGGACCGGGTCCGGGAAGAGGGCGAACTGTAAGTCATACAGCCCGTCCGCGGGCACGTTGGCATCCATCAGCCGTCCCTGGTAGGTCCATGCCGTACCCATCGGTGCTGCTTTGCCGACCTGGGTTACACTAACCATCAGGCACAAAGCCAAAACCAACATTATTGACATTCTTCTTTTCATTTTGTGCTCCTTTCAAAAAGTGTTAATATTTGAGGCCCACACTCTAATGTGCCTCTTTTCTTTGACGAACAGATGTAATTATCGATTTCTTTCCAATACTTCTATCCTTCGCTTTAACAAATCATTTTCCTTCTTCAGTTCCTTTATGGCTTCGACGAGAAGTGGTGTTAGCTTGCTGTAGTCCATCCCGCTGGTATATATTCCGTCTTCTTCGTATCGTACTATCTCCGGCAGGACCTTGCCGACCTCTTCTGCTATCATCCCCACATCGTGTTCTCCACCGTGCTCTTGGTCCCAGTCAAAATAAACTCCTCGCAACTGAAGAACTTTGTCGAGCGGATTATCGATGGCCTGAATATTGCTTTTCCATCGGATAGAAGAGGCTGCTCCATAATTCGTTCTACCGTGGTGAGCATAAAAGTCATATAGTTCACCTTCGCCATAGACGCCGATACCGCTGCTGCCGGTTGCTAAGGCGTATACACCACGTTTATTTGCCTCAAAGTAGCCACCATAGTTAATTTCATCATCGTCATTAAATGCCCCGCCATAGACACCTCTACCTTTACCACCTAAGGCTTTAAAATAGCCGCCGTAGTTGGTTGTGGAAAGTGTATTACTGGCCTCGCCGTAAACACCCCTGCCCTCTAAACTCGCGGCCGTAAAGTGACCACCATAACTGGGACCGACCACTGTTGAGCTTGCAACGCCAGTGACGGCCCGAGCAGAATGGGCCACCATCTCAAAATAGCCAGCTGTCTTAAAATAGCTTTCATAAGAGTCATCGATAACATAAAGCTTGTAGTTGGGATCTGCTGTTCCGATGCCTACCTTACCATCAACAATTAGGTTTGCTGTCACCCTTGTTTTTCCCTGAAAGTATCCGGCGTGGCCGCTGCTGCTGCTGCCATATACGCCGCTGTTACTTGTTCCAAGGTAGCCGTAGTTGCCGCTACTGTTGTGGATACCATAGACACCGTAGCTCGAAGTTGCCATACCCCTGCCGTACACACCGTGATCACCGGTCGCAAGGCAGCCGTAGTTGCCGCTGTTAAATTGCTCTGCATATACTCCGGAACCGCTGATTGATGTAGCCCACATACCATAACCGCTGCTGTTCTGGCCCATAACACCGGCCAGACCACCCCAGCCGTGAACTCCATCAGTATTACTCCCGAGGTAACCATAGGTGCCGCTATCGCTGTTCTCCCCACGTATGGCTGATCCATTGAGCAAATGATTTTCAACCAGCAGGACTGAATAGGGAGCGGCAACCGAACCGCTTAGCTCCAGAGGTGTCTGTACGGTTTCAGAAGAACTGGCGTGGACGGCATACGGTGTCGGCGTGATTCTCTGCCGGGGACTCAATCTTGTATATAAATTCGGATCGTTCACGTCACCCGGCCGAACACCGATTTCGAGCCAGAGGGCATTACTGTCGATGACGTCCATACCGAAATCCAATCCCACCGTAAAATAGCCGTCAGAGACACCAACGTCGTCTCGATAGATTGTATTACCCTGCTGCATCCCCGCAGTCATATCATTATAGAGTTCGAAACGAAAATCATAAACATCGTCCGCAGGATAGTCAGCGTCTATTAGTCTTCCCTGATAAATAAAACCTGTGCCGATTACCGATTCAGTAAGTACCAGGCTGAAATCTCCCCCCGCGCCGATTGCGACGAAATCTTTACCAGTCGGCGGAGTTGTTTGATTATAATTGTCCCTTCCCCAGCCGATAATGGTGCCATCGGCCTTTAAGGCCAGATTGTGCCAGTGACCTGCCGCGATGGCTATAAAGCCGTTACCTGTGGGTGTGTCTGTCACCTGGCCGTAGTCGTCGGCGCTTCCATCGTTTATGCCCCATGCAACAATAGAGCCATCGGTCTTTAACGCGATATTATGATACCACCCGGCAGCAATGGCCATATAGTTGCTATCTGTGGGAGCGTCAGTTACCTGTCCGAAGTCGTATGCACCTTCGTTGCTAATACCCCATGCGACGATGGACCTGTCGGTTTTTAAAGCCAGACTATGACGACCCTCAGCATCGATTGCCGTATAGTCGTTGCCGGCAGGTGGAGTTGCCTGACCGTAACCGTTCGAACCCCAGCCAACAATTGAGCCGTCTTTTTCCAGGGCAAGGCTGTGCCATCCGCCTGCAGCGATGGCTACATAGTCGCTTCCGGCGGGTGGTGTTGCCTGACCATTGGCATTTAAACCCCAGCCGACGATAGAGCCGTTTGCTTTCAAGGCGATGCTGTGTGCCAAACCGGAACTTACGGCTACATAATCATTGCCGGCAGGTGGTGTTGCCTGACCACTATTATCCCAGCCCCAGCCGACGAGGGAACCATCGCTCTTCAAAGCCAGACCGTGGTGTCCACCGGCGGCAGTAACCACATAATCACTGCCGGATGGCGGCGAAGCCTTATCAACCCAGTTGTCTCCCCAGCCGGTGATGGTGCCAGCAAAAGCCACCTGTCCAATGAAGACTACCAGACACGTTCCTGCAACTAAAATCGATAACAATTGTGTGATTCTCATTTTCTCACCCTTTAAAAACTTGTCTTTGCACCGGCAGTTAACTTTTGATATTTTCAGGCGCAAACTGTGCGCACCAATACTTCTTCGAAAAATTCCGCAGAATTGACACGATATAACCGTTTTTTTACACCACACCTCCATGTCACAAAGCTACTCAAAACAAGCTAATTATACGCTTCTGTGACGCGCTGTCAAGGAAAATCTGCATAATCATAGAACTTATGCCTGCAAACGCCAAAGTGAGAATTACATCAAAAATCGTTGTTTTTGCGCGATACATACAACCGATACTATATAAAAAAGGCGCAAAAACAATCAGGGAGGTAAGATATGACCGCCTCAGCATTGACAATAATAGCTTCAGGCGATTGGTGGCAAAGGACTATCGGTTACAAAATCATGGGTAACGAGGTTTGGCGGTTTCTGCTCATTTTGACTGTCTTGCTGGTCGCAATGGCGGCAGGTAAACTCATCCAGTTCGCAATCGACATCTTCACAACACGCAGGAGCAAAAAACGAGGTATAACAGCCCTGACACTATTTTTGCGATGCCTGATAAAACCGATTTCAGTGGCTCTGCTCTCTTTGGGATTATTCGTTTGCAAAGCGTTTTTGATCTTCGACGACAAGGAAGCTATCCGCAAGGAAGCTATCAGCTTTGAAGTCGGTGTCTACTGGACGAAAATCGTCCAGGCCCTTGCCGCGATTGCATTAGCTTATGCGCTCTTTAGACTGGTCGATGTCGTCGAACATTATCTTCAGCGATGGATAGGCAAAACAAAGACAAAGCTCGATGATATGCTTGTGCCCGTGATACGCAAGTCGCTTCGTGCGACTATCACTATTATAGCCGTGCTGTGGATTGCCGATGGGATATTGGATGCCGAGATAAGGGCAATTCTTGTAAGTGCGGGAGTCGGCGGCATTGCTATTGCGCTTGCCGCCAAGGACACGATTGCCAATTTCTTTGGCTCTGTAACGATTTTTGCAGACAGGCCTTTTCAAATTGATGAGCTTATAAAGATTGGAGACCATCTTGGCCCCGTTGAGCAAGTCGGATTCAGAAGTACGAAGATCCGCACGCTTCAGGGACATCTCGTAACCGTACCAAACAGTATTATTGTAAATTCCGCCGTGGAAAACATAGGAAGACGTCCTTATATTCGAAGGATTTCCAACATCACGATAACTTATGACTCGGGTCAGCAGGGAGCGGAACGTGCGGTTGAGATTATAAAAGAAGTATTATCCAAGGTGCCTGAAGTAAATACCGATCCCGAAAAACCTCCCAGGGTTTATTTCAGCGATTTCAATGATTGGTCTTTGAATATTTACATAAGCTACTGGGTCAAGCCCCCCGACTATTGGCTTTATCACGAAGTCAACGAGCGTGTCAATATGGAGATTATGAAGCGATTTGAAGCAGAGAAAATCGAGTTCGCATTCCCCAGCCAGACGCTTTACATCGAGAAAAATTGAGATGCTAAAGAGTTGATTTCAAGTCTTGGGACAGCATCCGCGCCGCAGTATCGGTGAAGTTAAACTATCTGCGTTTGCACCCTGCAAATATCAGGCTGCCGAGTCCGAGCATAGCTATAGTCGTCGGCTCAGGCAGCGTTGTAACGTAAACGGCATCGACGTTAGCATTGGTAGAGAAGAGACTTTCAGCAAAGTACAAAGTTGCGATATCTGTTGTCGGATTGTACTCAGCCAGGCTGCCATTTGCGAACGTCAGCCCGTCGAGCGTCGCAGCACCCTCAGTTGAAAGAATAATATTGCCATTGTCAAGGATGTGCACCGCATCGATGTTTTCAGAGCCATCGAACAGGTTTCCGTCAAAAAATAAAGTGGCTACATTGGTTGTCGGGTTGTACTCGATAAGGTCACCTCCACTGTAGCTCAGCCCCCCAAGTGTTGATGCGGCAGTAGTTGAAAGAATAATATTGCCATTGTCAAGGATGTGCACCGCATCGATGTCTTCATCGCCTCCGACAAACAAATTTTCGCTGAAGTACAACGTTCCCACATTGGTTGTCGGGTTGTACTCGATAAGGTCACCATTACCGAATGTCAGCCCGCCGAGTGTTGCTTCGCCCGCAGTTGAGAGGATAATATTGCCGTTGGAGAGCACGTGAACGGCGTCGATTTCCTCGTCACCGACAAATAAGCTTTCGTCAAAGTACAGCGTTGCGGTGTCTGTTGACGGATTATACTCAGCTAAGGCGCCGTCAGTGAAGGTCAAACCACCTAATGTTTCCGTTGAGTCGGTTGAGAGGATGATGGTATTTGCACCTACCGGCGAAGCGAAAAGTATTGACAACGCTGCTGCCGCGAAAATCACCAAAACAGCATTTGCATTTACACAGGCGGTTTTTGCTTTTCGTCCGTCATGTTCTGCATAGTGTCGAATCTTGTAGGCACAATCCCTCATCACGCCAAGTAGTATACCAAAGCGGCCCTCATCGGCGAGTCCGGCTTCGTCGTTGGCAAGATCCATTAAGTCATCGGCTATTCTTAAGGCTTCTGAAATGTATTCGTTGCTTCGATTATCCATTTCCTTCTCTCCTATACGTGTTTATCAGGCACACGTTAAATACTTAGCACAGGCTGATGTAGCAGAGTATTGCAAGAACAATGAAACGTCTTTTACCCACGGTTTTTGAAAACAACATCTTGTAATATAAAGCTATCATCATTTACCCCCTTTTTATTTCTTATTTCATTCATTAATATATAGAGCAATGGGTGTGCCAGGTTGTGGTGCGGGGCTATGGAATAGTTATAAGCTCATAAGGGACAAATAGTTACGTGTGTAAAACTTTTAGGGGAGTGTAATTGGAATGTCTCACTTGAAAGTTGTTAGCGAGACATTAATTGAACATGCTGCCTGTGGTTATGGGGCTTTGGGCTTGACCTGTTGTAAGCTATTGTCGGTTAAAGTCTTATAGAAATGTAATCGGCGGGCCGAAGGCTAAAGTGCCTCATTTACTTTAATGAGACACTTCGTTTTGTATTGGACACTTTCGGGGTTAAAATCATAAATTATACAGCTTTGATTTTGCCCGTTTTTTCAGTTTCCTCAATGAACCGATAAAGTGTTGCCCGTGAGACACCGAGTCTATGTGCCGCCTCGATTTTATTGCCCCCGGTTGCTGCCAGCGTTTGCCACACCGTCTCTATATCGAGTTTATGTTTTCGCTTTTTCTTCTCTTTCTTTGGGCGAGGCACTGTCAGTGTATCCGCCTTATAAATGTTTGAGGGCAGATGCTCAGGCAGCAGTATATTGTCTCTGCATTTCACAAGTGCATATTGAAGGGCGTTCTCAAGCTCTCTAACATTACCGGGCCAGTCATAATCTATCATAATACTGGCAGCTTCCGGAGAGATGACAACATCCTTTCGTCCCATTTCTGTCAAAGCTTTTTTCAGCAGGTGCTCGGCAAGGAGGGGGATATCGTTTCGACGCTCGCGCAACGGCGGCAGATGAATCGGAACCACGCATAACCTGTAATAAAGGTCTTCACGAAATCTTCCTGCCGCAACTTCTTCAGCGAGATTTTTATTCGTGGCGCAGATAACGCGTACATTAACATTTATGGACTTTTCTCCTCCTACGCGTTGAAAAGACATTTCCCGTGAAGCAAGTTGAAAGCTTTTTACCTTCTTCTGTCCTTCAAGGCGCCGGACAGTTCCCTTCTGCAGAACCCGAAGCAGCTTCACCTGCATCGCAGGTGGAATTTCCCCGATCTCATCCAGAAAGATTGTACCGCCGTCTGCCAGTTCGAAGCGGCCTTTTCTGTCACGAATAGCCCCCGTAAAGGCCCCTTTAACATGGCCGAACAGCTCGCTTTCCAAAACTCCCTCCGGCAGAGCCCCGCAATTGACAGGCACAAAAGGTTTATCCGAAAGCGGACTTTCATTATGAATAGCTTCGGCCACCAGCTCCTTGCCTGTACCGCTTTCACCCTGAATCAGTACAGGCACGTTGGTCTGGGCAACCTCCCTGATGGTCTTGAATAGTTCCATCATTCTGGCATCGCGACCCACGATCCCGGTAAAAGAATGTTCGGTCTTCAGCCGGTGATGCAATCGGTCCATCTCAACAACATCCAGCTCCAGTTTCTGTTTTACCGCCCTGAAAATATCTGTCTGAGTAACCATGCCGCAAAGATGCTTGTCCTCGGTTACGACCAGCCTTCGGATATCCAAATTTTCCATAATCCTGCCGGCCGTGAAAACAGGGCAATCGGGCGGTACACTTATCACCGGAGAAGACATCACTTTCTCAAGCCTGATGTCAGCGGGGTCCTTTTGTTGGCCGACAACTCGTTTGAGCAGGTCTCTTTCCGTGAGAACGCCCACCACCTCATCTTCTTGGAGTGTAACGATACATGATATCTGGTGGGAAGTCATAACTTTCGCTGCATCAGCGACACTTGCCCTGCACTGTAGCCCAGCCACATCCAAACTCATTATCTCAACAACGTTCTTCCACAGTACTGATGATGCCAGAAGTCGAGTCAGGTTGGTTTGTGTTATGATGCCGACCAGCCGCTTCTCCTCAAGAACGGGGAGGCGCTTGATGTGCTTTTCCTCCATAACTCTGATTGCCTCGAGGACGTACGAATCAGCCGAGACAGTCTGCACTGGAGATGACATTGTCTCGGCAATCGTTATCTTTCTGTAATCCTTCTCTCTGGAGGCAATCCGTTTAAGCAGGTCTGTCTCGGTGAGGATACCTGTAAGAGTGTCATTGTACAAGACCAGGATGCAGGAAATGTTTTTCTCGCACATGGTCATGGCGGCTGAGAGCAAACCTTCAGACGGGGAAATCGTAATTATGTCTTTGCTCATCACGTCCTGTACTGTTAGCTGGATGCGCAATGAAGTCATCAGACAATCAAACGAAGAATCCCTCATCCTGGTGTTGGTCAAATCGCTAACCTGCTCCTTGTTCTTCATCAGCTTTTCCTTCATCCTGTTAATGTCGCTGTGTACTTTTGGTAAGAAAAGATGAACCGAGTATTTCGAACGCCGGGACCGGATAGTCAAACCCGGACCCGGCGTTTCATTCCTTCCGCCGACTATTAATCGGTCTCTCGTCTAAAATTTATGAGCAATCCTGTTAACAGGGATTACTTTTTTTAATGAATCGTATGAGTCGTTTCTGGTAGTTTATCTTTCATTTTTTCATCGGCCTTCTCTGCTCTGGTTGAAACCGGCGCCGGCCCGTCGAATTCTGTTACTTCAAGGGCCCGCTTTTCCGCTTCAGTCAGGGTCGGCTGTTCCACGATCCTGGGAGTTATGAAGACCACAAGTTCGCTGTTGTCAACGTCTTCGCCCTCGAACCTGAATAACAAGCCAAGGATAGGTATGTCGCCGAGCAATGGCACCTTGTTGGTCTGCTGGGTAACGTTCTTTTTGCGCAGGCCGCCTATCACCACCGTCTGGCCGTCTTGGACCAAGGCTATCGTGTCGACTTTTCGGGTATCAACGATGGGGACGGTGCCTGATATCATCGGAACATCGCCTACTTTGACACCAAATTCCGGAAGGATGTGTAATCTTAACATACCATCCCTTGTCACGTGGGGCGTGACCTGGAGCTTTGTGCCTATCGGTTTAAATTTAACTGTTTCTGTGACCGTGTTGCCTGTTATGGTCCTTTCCACGTAAGGATATTCCTGCACGATGTCAAATACCGCCTGCTCATTGTCAAGCACCAGGATTCTCGGATTGGCAAGGAGCTTGGCATTGATATCTTCCTGCTCTGCCCGTATTGTGGCATCAATATCGAGGTCATCACTCCAAATCCCGAAGTTTAGAGTGCCTACTGAAGCGTTTGCTGTTTTGTCTACTGCGCCTGCAAATGCACTCCCAATATAAGGCTGCCTGTTAGTGGTAGGCAATCCCGTAATAGGGTCCCAGTAGCTTTGTCGGTTCGCAAACCATTCGATGCCGAGATCCAGCTTATCCTGTGCTTTGATGTCGTAGATTCTTGCCTCAACAAGTATCTGCGGTGTCATACGGTCAATTTCGGAGACAAACGTGTCTATTGCCTTGATTCTGCTTTCCGTGTCGGTGACGATTATATTGCTCGTGCTTCTACTGGACGATAACGAACCACGCTTTGAAAGAAATTTCTCCAGAGTTTTCTCGACGTCATCGACACTTGCGTAAGTGATTCGATAAATCCTGCTGACAAGGACCTCTTCCTTTTGGGCAAGCTCACTCAACGGTGCGATTCGTATCACATTCTTGTCGGCCACATAGCCGTAGCCGTGTGCGGCGAGGATGTTGTTCAGGGCTTCTCCGAGGGGAACGTCCGTCAGAGTCACCGTTACTGTTCCGGTGACCTGGGGACTTTTTATGATATCCACATTCGCCTTCTCGGCTATTGCCCTGATTACATCATCGATGGGTGTGTCCCTGAACGTGATGCTTATCGTTTTCTCCATCTGCTGCTCGAGCTCGGTCAGCACCTCTTTCTTGTCCGCTTCCTCATTGGTCCCCGCCGCAGCGACGGTTCCGCAGATTGCCAGGACAAGTGCAGCAGTTACCAACAGCTTTAGTCCGCTACATTTTGTTACAAAACCTTCCATAATAGTTCCTTTCCAAGATTAATGAAATTTTACCTTACTGTTTTTGTCCGTACTCACTTTTAATTTCCTTGTTTTATCATTTGGCCTTTTGGGTCCACTTTTTACCGTTCATTTCGAACTCGACATTGTCTTTATTAATTTTTACTATAGTTGCACCTAATACCTTGTCGCCTTCGTGCAATATTTCCACCCCAATAATAACTGATGCATTCTCCTCGTCGTAAAGAATGCCTTTGATTTCTATTTTCTCTGTTTTGTCCGGATCGTTCGGTGTTGGTATTACCTCAGCTTTCTTGAATTGCATAGGGTCACGAAGCGTTTTCGGGTAGAGCTCCGGAATCTTCCAGTCAATCGCGCCCGAAGCTGTGGCAATCGGATTTGACGGCGTGATTACATTTGGCGCCGGTGTTTCACCCGCACCGCCGCCCAGCACCTTGTAAAACGCCGCTACCATACCGATAAACATAACAGGAACCAATACTACCATCGCTTTTTGCCTTGCAGAACTCACACCAGGTTTTGGGGCAAACAGCTTGTCTTTTATCCGCTGTAATGCCTGTTGCAAAGCTGACGGACCGGAGGATTTTATCTCAACGGGCGCCTGGGCCGGAGCGGGCTTTTGTTCCGTTTCTTTGGGTTTTTCGGTGGGGGTAGCTTTCGTTGATGACTTCATGAGCTGGTCGGGTAACAGCGTTGCACCACTTAGGTGGCTTGGAGGGCCATAGGTGGGCTGCTCTTTGGTTGCCGTGGAGGTCGGATGCTCGGTTTTGTCCTCTTTTGGGATCGGAACGCCGGTAAATATCGAAGAAACCTGCTTGTGTAGTCCTGCTTTATTTTTTGGCATTGCGTATCTCCTCAGTCAAGGGTATTAACCTGATCCTGGCTTCCCACCTCAGCCAGGTCTTCCTTGTCGGGTTCCAGGCTTGTTTCCTCCCTGGTTTCCTCGCTGTCTTGCTCAACTGTAGTTTCCTTTTTCGGTCCCTCTTCACGGGTGATTATCTCTTCAACCAGAGCCATATACTCGGCCGCTCCCTTGCTGTTTGGTGCGAAAGTCAAAATTGACTCGCCGGCACTCGGGGCCTCTGCAAGCCTTACAGTTCTATGAATTACCGTATCGAATACCAAATCACCGAAGTATTCACGCATCTGCTGTTGTATCTGTCTACTCAACAGCGTCCTGTCTTCGACAAAGGTCAGCAACAGGCCGAGAATTTTTACGTAGCAGGGCTGAAAGTTCATCTTGATGATGTCCGCTGTCTCGAGCAACTGCCTGAGCCCTTCCATTGCGAAGTAATTTACCTGCACCGGTACTATCACATCGGTGCTGGCGACCAGTGCATTGAGAGTAAGCAGGCCCAGAGAGGGTGGGCAGTCCATTACGCAGACGTCATATTGGTCGTTTACAAGCCTGAACTGCTCGCTCAACACGAATTCTCTTCCGGCCACATTGGCGAGTTCAAGCTCGGCCCCTGAAAGCAGGATATTGCTCGGCGCCAGATTAAGGCCTTCCATGGTCGTGCCTATTATCACTCTCGGAAGTGGAATTTGGGCATTCGTAAGGGCGTGATAAACCGTTTTGTCCAGGGTTTCAGGATCATGCCCCAAACCCAGCGTGCTGTGTCCCTGTGGGTCGAGGTCCATTATCAGCGTCCGCCTGCCGTGTTTGGCATATGCTGCTGCAATGTTGACCGCTGAAGTTGTCTTTCCACAGCCGCCCTTTTGATTTGCTATTGCTATTGTTCTCATTTTGTTTATCTTCTCACTACCTGTGCTGTGGTTCCATGTTCACACACTTCAACTTTCCTGTTGTTTACGTATAAAAACGGCCAGCTTCATATTCACCTTATGTCCCAATTCATCCCGCTGTGAGCGTGATATTTTGAAGCTGTCTACAAAGACGACCGGCCGGTTTCTTTCCAGAGTATTCAGGAAAGTCGCAAACTGATTGAAATCTCCTGCAAAGTTAATATCAATCTCGTTCTCTTTTATATACTTAAGGCCGAGTCCCGCTGAAGCTTTAATGTTCTCCTGGGTCTTGATGCTAAAGGAGTCAACCTTTTTCTCGTTGGCAATTTGGCTTATATCGAAGGTCAGATTGGGCGCATCTTCGGAATCAGCGGTAAAATCCTTTAATTGATTTTTGAGACTTTCGAGCTCTTCTTTGAATTTGGCCTTGGTCTCTTCCCGGCTCATTTCTATTACGGAGTCGTACTCCCGTTTAGTCTGGGCGTACTCGGTTTCCACCTGTTGTTTGCTCTTTTGCTGCGGCAAAAGCAGTACTACATAGGCAAGCGTAAGCAGTACGAAGCTGACCGCCCAAAATATAGCTACTATCATAAAAAGTTTTTTATTGGTCTTCATAAAGGACATGTTACATTCCCGGCTTAAAAATACAGTCAATTTGATAAGTGACTACTTCCTCTTCTCCAAGCTTACCGACTCCCTGAGCAATCCTGATGTTTTCCAGCCTTGGCCCGAGCAGGCTCGAAGAGCGAAGACGCTCGCTGAAATCCCTGATTTCTTCGTCGCTGTTGGATTCGGGCCTTCCGGCGACTGTCATCTGTAAAGTCCTTACAGGAACAGAGGCTTCAACCATTTTTTTGGGGTCGTCCTTTTGTGGAACTTTTATTCTTGTCGAACGCTGTCTGACGTCAAGTGCTGTCAGTACTACGGATTCCGGCATGTTCTTCACCACCGTCACCAGAACAGGTGACCATTGTACGTGCCTGTCAAGATTGCTCCAGACTTCTGTTAAGCAGTTGTTGTAAATGGTTTTATGTTCCTCGAATGATTTTTGGAACTCTATGGCATCCGACATCTTGGAAATTTTTGTCTTAAAGTTCACTACAGCGTCTTTCTGAATTGATATAACGACCTTGTTGCGAAGATATAGGCTGAACATCGCAATTGCTATAATAACCGGCACAGCGGCCGCGCCTGCACCGATTGCAACGTTTCGCGGTCGACTCTTTGCCGGAACTGCCTTACCCTTTAGCAAATCTATTGTAAACATATCAGATTGACCTCATAGCAAGGCCCGTTGCCACCGCCATGGCAGGGCCGTCTTCACGCAGAATTTTTTCACAGCTCTTGTCCCCCACGCACAAAAGTTTCTCAAGAGGATTCCATAATATAACCTTGGACGGCAGATGCCTGTCGAGCAAATCAACCAGGCCCTCGATCATGGCGAAGCCGCCGCACACAAATATCTTTTCAACAAAGCTTGATTTGTCCTGTGCCGTGTAATAACGCAGCGATTCCGTAACATCGACAATTAACTTGTCGCAGGCCTTTTCGAAACTTTCCTCGAATGCATTCGGTCGTTCCTTCGCCTCTTTACCACCGAGAAGTATCTCCCTGACGGCTTCTTCCGGCATATCATTTTCGGCTGCAACCGCCGTAACGATATCGTTGCCCGCATACGAGACATTCCTGATAAACGGCAATGCCGATGCATCGCGGCCGCCAAGAACGGTAAGGGTAGTATAAGAGCAGCCAACATTCAAAACGGCTGTTGTTTGCTCTGCAATGTCTTCACATTCACTTAGACAATTCAGAAGTGCCAATCCGTCGACGTCCATCAGGACGCAGTCAACTAAAGCTTTTTTGGCAAGTTTTGTCTTGTTGTTTATCAGCTCATTCGTTGCCGCCACCAGAATCCCTCTGACGTCGTCCCTCCCTCTTTCTATAAGCTGGTAATCCACAGTTGTATCGTCTGCGTTAAAGGGACAGACCTGTGCGGCTTCGAAGTGGATTGCAGACTCAATTTCCTCCCGCGACAATGAAGGAAACTGAAAATCACGGACCGCAACTTCAGGACCCGATATCCCGCAAACCGCCTTGCGGGTACGAATTCCCGTCGACTTAAGGCACTGGCTGATTGCGTTAACCGTGTTTGTCTGGTCGTCTTCCTCCTGGTTCGGCGCAATTGTGGCCCTGCCGGCGGCCTTAATCACCCACTTTTTGCCCTTTTTTAATAATTGGACCGCATTCACTGAAGATGAACCGATATCCAATCCAAAGACTTCTCTGTTCTCAATCTCCAGCTTGAACGACCTTCTTAAACTTATGCCCATAATGCCTCCATGATAAAAAGCGGCTATAAGCTTTCCAATTCGCCTCTTATGGCTGTTCTTTTCACTTTGATAACCGAATATTTCAAAGCATTTAACATTTCATTTTCAACGTTACGCTTCTCTTCATCGGCTCAAATTCGCCCCCGTTTTACGTATAAATTATAAAATTAATATAGATTGATTTGAGAAATCAGCGTGTCTGCTTTGGAACTGTAAAGTCCAATAAACATCAAGATTCGCATGTAAAGATACAGATTTGAAACAACCGGCCGGCTTTGTTTAAATTAAAACCTGCACTATCAAAGGGGATTTGAGAAATGTTTTGATTAATTATAGGACATCAGGAAAAACAAAAAAACAGGCGGACAACGCCTTGTTGACCGCCTGCTCCTATTGGCCCCTCTTATATCTTAATCCGGATTCGGCTTACTTATCGCTCACTCCACCGCCTTATCACCATGTGCACGCCTATCTCACTTAAATCTACTTCTCTAAGTAGCATATCATAGTGAAAGTTCGCATCCACGTCCTGAGTAAAGCTTTTGCCTACAACGGCACCGTACACGTTGAAGCCGTTATAAAGGTGAACGTCCGCCTCCGGTGCGTAAATCGCCCCGTAAAAGATACCACTGTTCTTAAAATCGATGTTTGTACAGGTATCAAGCCCGTATATCTTAAATTTTTTCGGGTCCTGTGTCAGGTTGTTTATGGTGCCGCTGTTGTCAACGTAGAGATTCCCCCCTAAAAATACAATCAAAGAGGAATCAGGTTGTATCTCCACCTCGTCACCGTTACCGATTTGTAAATCGCCCATAACGTAAATCTTAATGTGTCCGTCAACTGTGACCTTATCGACTTTGTTCGGATCTTTATTGACGCCGAGAAGGTTGATACTGTCGTATTTTGCCGGGCTGCTTATTGTTGTAGAGCTGTCTATAATGCCGCTGGAAAACATATCCAGCAGGGATTGCGGCACGTTGATGGTGGGGGTCTTGTTTTTGATAAGCGATGCATAAGTTCCGCCTGTGATGGTCGATTCTTTTGTGTCGTTGATAACAACATCCGGATCACCGCCGGGACCTATGACTATATCGCCGTCTATTGTCACCCCGCTTTTGCAGGTAACGGCCCCTGATTCGGTGCTGTTGGTGCAGATTTGCAGAACCGGGTCATCGGCGCCCTGGTTGTAGGCTGATACCGAGGTCCCGCTTTTGAGGGTTAGATTTTCTGCCACGTAGATTGCATACTCAAACAGACCCTTCATCTCCAAAGTGCAATTGACTGTTTTATGTGCCCGGCCGCTTCTGCCGGTACTTTGAATCGTATATAAATCGTTACCGTCGGCTAATGTTATTTTTGAAACGTTGTAGCTGTAAGTTGAATCACAATTTGGCAGCGGCTCATCCGTTGTGTATGGC
>Ga0209427_10001399_pt1 | contig 27753 bp, 41 predicted proteins | sample DeeMarSWOR136_30_FD_187465 | JGI IMG/M metagenome (GOLD analysis project Ga0209427, IMG submission 187465) | Marine sediment microbial communities from White Oak River estuary, North Carolina - WOR-1-36_30 (SPAdes) (version 2) | ecosystem: Environmental > Aquatic > Marine > Intertidal zone >...
GAGTAGAGTATCTATATATATCTGAGGAAATCTAGGTGCCTTGATTACCTGCTCTTGAGCAACGGTAATAAGGACAAAGTGAAATTTGATATCAGCTTTTAAGATTTCGATATATTCAACCAAACCACGGTTAGCTACTTGCAATTCACCATCAAATTGATATGCTTTTGGATGTGATTCACCATGTCTTGCAAGTTTTGCCATGTTAACAGAACCAATTAGTTCTGATATATCTTGTGATTTTGGGTCAGATGGTTGAAAAGTACCGATACCAGTTCTTCTTTGTTCGGAAAATACCATAGTTTCAACTTGCATGTCTTCCCATTTTATTGAACCATCTTCGTCAGTATAGTCATTATCAAGACGATATTGACATACAGGGCAAAGATTACCTTCAATCTTTACACCAAGTTCTTCTTGCCACATTGGTCTATCCCATCCAGGAATAAGATGTAAAGGATCTTCATGCATGGGACAACCTTTTATTTTATATGCAGGAATATCGAATAATTCAAGTCCTCTTTTCATCCAGTAAGCAATAGTGCTTTTACCAGATGCAACAGGACCAACAAGCATTAAAATTCTTTTACCTGTTTCAGTTCTCTTTGCAGAAGCATTGAGGAACCTCATCATATCATGAATGGGTTCATAAGAACCATATATTTTGTCATTGAAGAAATTGTATTTAACGATGTCTTCATAACCTCTAGTACGATGCTCTTCAGGTAGGTCTTCAGTACCATAAGACATCATCATGCTATAGATACGTCCAGGGGCAAACAGAGCAATCCTTGGATCTTTCTTCACCATCTCCAAGTATTGTAAACAAGTTCCTTCCCATTGTTCTCTTTTATATTTCGGTCTCTGTTTTTCGATTATTTCTCTTAGCCTATCCATATCAGCCATTATCTTCTCCTTGTTCTAGTTGTTTCACATCAGGGGCAGAACCCCCACCTTTGCCTTCTCTGAGTATCTTTAGAATACTCTCTCTATCAGTCACAAGTATTTGTTGTGTGCCTGATCTACCACTACCGATTTGCTTGATTTGAATTTCCTTTTCCTTTAACCTTAACACACTATTTCTGATTTGTAAATATGCTTTGTTATATTCGTCAGAAATAATAGAGTTAGCAGCATTAGTTACAGCATTGATAAGCTGTGCCATAACCTCTGCTTTCCTTGCACTTATTTTTCTTGTTTCCTTGGCATCATCTTCTAAGATATCTAGAATACGGTTTGCTCTGGAAATGTTATCAGAAAGGACTTGATCAGGGTTTGACTCACTCTTAAACTTATTTATAGAAAGACTGCCTGTAATCTCAGCAATCTCTGCTTCTAATATTTCCATTTCTAGTTCTTCAGCTAGTTTTTCTTCATTAATTTTCGGCATAAAAATTCTCCTTGGTCATTTCTTATTATTTATTATAATACATGGCAGTATCTATGTAAACCTAGGGGAGAAAATAAAAAACCCCTGTGAGCCTAGACCCACAGGGGTAAACTTACGTGATGTCAGTTAGACATTACGGAAGGTTGACTACCTTAATGTACTGATAGTAGTTCTGTGAACCGAATAGCAAGTCAGTGGTACAACCACCGTAAATTGCATATCTGCTCATCAAACCTACTGTTGGTTGGAATGAGTCTTCAAAGGTTGCTCTCATTGCAAGTAATTGGATATAAGGTAGATAGATAACACCAGCATCGTACTCAGACGGACCCTTGTAACCTACGATAACTTCGTCTTGGGTTGCAAAGGTATCACGGTAAACAGTGATTCTACCGTCAAGAGAACCAAGTCTTGCTACTCCGGTTGGAGCAGTGCTTGCATCACCAGGAACAGGAGCAATGGTGAAGGAAGGCATGGTTTCAAAAGCAACTGCTACGTTTGGTGAAACGATTATAAAGTTACCGGAACCACGTCTAGTGTTAATTGCAATTTGGTTAGTCTTTCTGATAACCAAATTCCAGAGGTTTCTGTATTTCTCAGCTTCCCACCTACCGTCAACTGTTACAGTATCATTGTAATCAAATTTTGCTGAAGTTGCAACGGATGCAGTTGCAGCACATCTGATTTCATAGATCAATTCACGGTCAATTTCCTGGGTGATTTCGTAAGCCAAGATATCCATCATTTCCTCTTCGATATCGAGACCATGCATAGCCTTGAGGTCTTGTGCAACTTCAAGGGACCATCTTGATCTCAACTTACGAGTTTTTGCTTCTACCTGTTTCTTTTCAACTGTCATGTTGACTTCTTTGATAGCTGTACCAGCACCAATACCAAGACCTTGCCCTTGATCCCAAGGGGTAGTCATGTTGGAGCCTAGAGCTTCACCAGCAGTTGTTACAACTGAACCAGTGTAAGTTCTATCAATGGTATTGTACCCTAGTTCCACACCAGGAGGTGAAGGTGTACCTGCATAGGTTTGACCTGCTCTGAATCTCAAAGCAAATGCCAATCCAACAGGACCAGTCAATGGCTGAACACCCACGATTTCATGAGCTACTAACTCAGGAAATGTACGTCTTACCATAGGTACTGCAATTTTATAGAAGTCACCAGAAGTAGCATAAGGACCACTTCTTGCAAGGGAACCTTCAGTATAACTTGATTCCATCAAGTAGTTATGTTCGTTCTCAAGCATAACAGCAGTAGACTTCATAACTTTAGGGTTAGTAATCTTCTTGCCCTCATTGAGAACTTCTTCCCACTTTTTAACTAATTCTTTTACGTTCATACTCAGTTTCCCTCCTTATTTATTACCACTTCTTACTTCTTAGTACTTCTAGATACTCCTTAAATGGAGAATCTTTTGTTTCTTCTTCCTCATTGAGAAGTTGTTTATCATCTTCTACTTCAGAGTGACCTTCTTCCATTTCTTCTTCTTCCTCTTCCTCTTCCTCTTCGTCACCCTCTTTCTTCTTTTTCTTTTTCTTCTTCATTTCTTCGTCTTCTTCTTCTTCCTCTTCTTGCTCTTGAAGTCGAATAGACTCAACAATGAGGTCGAACTTTCTGTCTATCTCTTCAAGATCAGTGATGCCTTCCATTAGATCATGAACTCTGAGCTTTTGGGTTTCTGTGAGTCCATCACTTTTCTTTCTGAGATACATTTGAGCTTCAAGCTCTTGTTGTTTCATTTCAAGATCCAACTTGTCTGCCATAAGTTGATCAATCTCACCACGATGCTTAATGATCTCTTCTTTAGCTTCTCTCAAGAGATCCTTAATTTCTGCATCAAGGAGACCTTCATCAATGGACAGTCTTAGCTTGAATTGCTCAATTAGGTCACTATAGAGTTCACCTTTACGTGCAAACTCCATAACCTTGTCAGGAATGACAAGCTCTTCTTCCAAGATGCTGTCAACAAAATTGGAGAACTTTGATGTGATGTCTTTTTTATATTCATCAAATCTTTCTTCCATTTCTGCAATCAATTGGTCTTTCTGTTCTGAAAGCTTTTCATCAACCTGTTCTGTTGCTCTAGCTTCAATAACAGTTTCAAGACCTTGTTTGATTTCATCTTGTTTACCTTCTTCAAGCTTGTCAACCCCTAGCATTTCAAGAATTTTCTTTAGATCCATAATAATCTATATCCTCCTTTATAATGTGTTTGTTGACAAACTTATGCTCCTGTCATATAGTATTTATCCTATATAGATTTTAAAAAACAAAACCCCAGATTTGTTGTCTGGGGTTCAAAATGTAATGTCTCTGTTTTTGGAATTTAATTATGCTGGTTCTGTATCATAGCTTCCACACTTAGGGCATTTAACTTCAAATGTTTTGGCACCTATCTTTTTCTGGAACCTCTTTCCACATTCCATGCATTGCATTGGTGTTTTTTGTTCATTTAATTGATCAAGCCATTTACCGAAATATTCTTGTCTTCGTAACATATCTTCTTGGATCTTATCTATTTCTTCCTCTTCCATATCTTCAGTTTTTCTATCAGGACAGAAACAATGATCAGGATATTGCCATGTCTGTGCTTCATATATACCGTTAACCCATGATGGATTATTTGAAGGATCTGTTACTAAATCCCATGTGATTAGTTTATAATCTTCATTAACATATCCATCTTCAGCAACAGTTCCTAGACCCCTGCTGGAAATACCAAGGTTACCGTTCCTAACAAGAGTTTTTGCAATATTGCCTAAAGGTGTATCAAGGATTTTAGAACGTCCATAGAGATCATTGCCTTTCCATTCTAGAGATTCGGTTAGAATAGCTATCCTTTCTGGATTGATCTCAGGGGAAGGTGGGTGACCTAATTCTCCCCAACAAGATCCTCTTGAAACCTTCTCCATTATTTTATCAACTTCTCTTTCCAGTAAATCCTTTTTGTATTTTCTGCTGTTATTATTTTCAATCTCTGCACTACTGAAAATACCAACAACAAACATGTCTTTAGATCTATTGCCTTCTTGCACAGCAATATCATGACTCATTTCTGTAATAAGCTTGAATTGTTTGTTCATTTTTATTCCTCTTCCTGTTGTTTTTTCTTCAAAGCCTTGGCAACTCTTTTTCTCATTGCCTTTTTAGTTTCATCATCTTCATCATCAGCACTCTCTAAATCACCTTCAGGCTCTTCCTCTTCTTTATCACCTTCAGGCTCTTCTTGAGGATTTAAATCTTTTTGAAGACTGAGTTTATCTTTAAGAAATTCATCCCTTCTTTTCTTAACCACATCGGCTAGTTTGTCTTTTGCATCAGAAAACTTATCATTTTCGAAATCATCTAATGCAGCTTTTACTTTTTCATCATCTATAGGCATAACTATTACCTCCCACAAAAATTTTAGTATTCACAAAGTATTTATAATTTTATTTCATTTTTTAGAGATTTCTCTTATTTCCTATTGCATCACCATAAGCAGTTGCCATAGGTAATAACTTGGCAATGGGCAATTTTATCTTTAATGCATTAACCTTACAACCAGTGCAAGCTATTAATCCACTTAGAAATCTATGGTGACCGTCAATAATAAAGTTATCTTCACTAATAACAAAGAATGATTTTTCGGTAATAAATTCATTAGATGCTTTAACACCGAATTGTGCAATTGCTCCCATTGACTTGTCATAGTAAACTTGTCTTTGAATTGGTTTTAGTTTACTTATAGGAACCTGTGTAATTCTAACATCTATTATATCATCTTTTAAAGATCCATCTCTTAATCCTAATTCTAACCATTTTTTAGCAGCAAGTCCAGATAGTCCGGTAGGAAATGGATTATGTTTTACTAAAGGATCTTTTGCCAGTGGCTTATTGATGTCAATTGTTCCTTTCTCTAGCCTAGCTTTAAACTTGTCAACATCTTTATCATCAATAACAGGCATGTCCTTTCTTTGGGTTTTGCCAATTTTAAAAATGCTTTGTGCCTTTTTAAAATTTGTATCAAAGTCAGGAATTTCCTTATCAAGATCTAATCCTTTTTTCTCAGCAAACTTTCTTGCTTCTTCAAGACTGATCTTATCTACTTCCATTTTTCCTGCTGCTTGTCCACCTGCTTGCTCTGTTAGAAATTTTTTAAATCTCATTAGAATCTTCCTCCGAATCCCCCTCCACCTTCACCTTCTTCTGGTGGTTTTTCTCTGAAACCATATTCCATATCTTTCTGGATACCTTCAGCATTTTCTTTAATCTCTGTTTCATCCCACTTGAGATATTTCTTCATGAGATAGTATTTTGACATTTCCTCATTATTAGCAAGAGCATTGTAGTTATCGAATCTCTGTGCCAAGAACTGTTGTGCCATTTGTTCTCTATAATGAGATGGTGAAGACATTGTAACTGAAACCTTATTCTTGGTTATACCATATTCTTTCTTCATCCCCTTAAATTCAAGATGTAGTAAGAATAAATCACGAAACTCTTTACAGAACTGCATTTGTTGTTTCTCTAGAAACTTGGACCACTTTATTTCATCTCTAGAGATTTCCCCAACTGATGTTCCACCAAATAGAATTTGGCTTTCTTGTTTTTCTTGTTGTGCTGTTACTCTGCTCATAGGATATTTGAGAGCACGATATAGCTTTCTTGCAAAGTAATATATATCATCAAGTTCTGCAAAGCCAGCAGGATTACCACCAACTGTCTCGACACTTGATCCTCTTCCATCTGCTGATTGAGGTAACCAGAAGTTTTCCAGGATTGCCATTACGTTTGGCTCTTGGGTTAATCTACCTGTCTCTGGATTATAGGTTTGCTTTTTATAGAATTTTGTTTTGATCTTCTCGACAAACTTTAGAGCTTTGTCTTTTGGCATGTTGCCTGTATCAATTTTGAAAACGAACCTCTCAGGTGCTCTAATGATACGGTATATAACAAGAGATGTCTCTAGTAGATTTAATTGATTGTAGGGGATTCTAGCATTGTCTAGATACCCTATTATATCCTTTCTGTTAATACCATAGATACCTGTTGTTACCATGCCTATCTGTTCAGGTTCAAATACAATGACTTTATCATCTTTATCTGCTTCTGCTCGACTTATAGGCATCTTTGACCTAGTAGAAAGATATTGGTAGTAGCAAAGTGTTCTTCCTGTTTTCTTGTCATAGTCATAGTCCATGGTAAGAGTAGGAAGTTTTTTAATACCAACAATACCATCACTAGGCTTTTCTTTATTGATGAGCCTTTCATAGTAAACTCTTCCATCAATGAAATAGGTTCTGAATAGTTCTTGGATAATATCTGCTATATCAATTTTATCATAGAAGAGACTTTCAAATTCCCTATTCAAATTATCTACAATGTTTTTGTTAGTTGATAATTTCTTGTCATTAATTACCAAGTCTAACATTCTGCCTTCTTCATTGTCCTGTGTTGCTTCATTCATTGCATCTTCAAGAACATCTGCAACTTCAGGCATTTTTGACATTCTTCTATATTCTTCGACTTTAGCAACTTCATTGGCAAAAGCTTTATTAATGTATTTGTTATAAAAAAGGTTGAAAGATCCTAAAGAGGTTGATCCAAAAGCATCGGCAAGAGCTATATCTTCTATACCTTCACCCTGTCTTAGATTCCAGAGTGCATCTGAAACGGCAGAGTCTCCCTTTTTTGCAAAAGAAGATATTGCTTCAATGATTTGGGTTTCTGATAATGTTGGTGGTGATAAAAACCTGTCAAGTATTCCCATATTATTCCTTTACCTCATTTTTTGCCATGGCATTGCTGATATCAACCATGAGACCTTTCATATTAAATACTGTAAGCCTGTTGCCAAATTCCTGCTTGAAGAAATCATCAAGAATTTTTTGAATGTCTTCTGCCAGTTCGTCTTTATACATCTTATTCCTCCAGTAACAATTTTTCTTTATCCTCTAGTTGCTTTTGTTTATCTTCATCTAGAGTGGGTTTAATTATTTTAATAGCTGTTCTTGCAACATCCATCGGATTATGAAAGCCAAGATCTGCAAGTATTTTAAGTGCCATAACTGTTTTAGTCAGACCAACTTCACTTTGAAGCATGAATGCTCTATTATGCATAGCTTCTACATTGTCTGCAATAATATTAATAGCACAATCTCTGAAAGGAAAACTTTCTTCTCTGGTCTCATTAAATCTTACACCTTCTCTGAAAAAGGCACATCCCATATCACAATTTTTAAAATTTCTAAATGGGCATTTTCCCAACAGCTTGTCTTTCTTTCTATTTAACATTTTAACCTCCTATATGGTAAACTGTCTTCCTTTATGACCTTCAATGCCATATCTGACATATTTTATTGGTGCAAATTTTTTTACCTCTTTGGCTATTACTTCAAAGATGTTTTGGTTTGCAACAACTTCATTGAAAAAAGGAAGTGACATAAAAGATTTATTAGCTATCATATAAAGCTCTTCATTTTCCTCAATGGTAAAATATATATTTTTAGTTGGTGCTTCTTTATATGCTTGTTTTAAATCTTTTACAAATTTGTTATGAAATATATCTGATCTCCATATCCATATATTATTTTCCGAAAAAAGACCCCTAACACTATCTACACCCAATATGGATTTTGAAATCTTAGAAACATATTTATAATCACTTCTAGTAGGGTTTAAAAAAGCTTCATATTTCCCCTCTCCTAGCTGATATATAGATTTCTCCATTCTAACCTCTTATGAAGGGAATATTCGTTTCTGCATTGTAAAGTTTCTACCTTTTGGTCTCCATGAACTGGCAGTTGCAGCATTATCTGTATTGCCTGTTGCACCAACTGGAGAAGAATTTTGAACCCAGAAATCTCCAGCAGGGTTATTAGCATTACAGCTTGTTGCTTGTACAAAGAAACCATTAGTTGTATGTCCTGTAATACCATATGCAGTTCTCAAGTTAAGTTTAGTTACACCGTTTGATGCCCATGACTCACAAACCCCTTTGCTTATATAATCCATCCATTTGTGATTATGTGCAGGTAAGGTAATTCCTGTTACACCATGATTATGTACTGGTTGAGTCCATGTTCCTGCTGGCTTTGCTGCACCACCTGCTTGTCCACCAGCACCAGTGCCTTTGGTTATATATACAACATCATCATCCCCAATAAGTGTTTGTAGTTCATATCCATCTACCTGAGTATTAGTATAGAAAAGAATTATTTCATCAACCGGAATTGAGGGTTTAAGCCATACACAATTTCCAGCAGTATCATTTGTTCCTAGCATTTTTCCAGGAGCAGGATGATAGTCTGGAACTAACCATAAAGGTGGTCCCTCTACCTTTAAGTATTTGGTTATTATACCCCCAGATGTGTCATAACCTGCACCAACTTCAAGTGTTCTGGATACATCAGCATCTCTTCCTACATTTAAATCCCTAGTTACATTTAGATCATTACTAACAACTAAGTCTTCTATAGTTGCAGTCCCATCTACTTGTAGATTTTGAATAATGTGAGCTAATGGACCTTGAACTTCAAGATTTCGAAAAACTGTCATATCTCTTCTTGTATCAATGTCCCTTGCTTCAATGTCATTCTGAAAATTGACATAACCTGTACCATCTGTAATGGTAGCAGCAAGAGTACCATCTTGTGCTCTTATATTATCTGTGTTTAGTGGACCTCTCATAGTCCATCCATGACTTTCCATAAATTACTCCACTGATATTAGATTTCTTACATAAAATTTGAACGTACCTGTAGCAAAGTTATCAGCACCAAAAGAAGCTGATACTGTTACAGATCTTAATTCAGCCTTGTTTCTATTATTATACAACATATTATCATGAGATGTTAAGTTAATTCTTATCTCAGAACCAGTAATTGGGTCAGTAAACATAGTCCAATTCTTAATAACTACGTCTTCAGTTAAATCATCTATCCTCCAATTAACACCACATACAGGTGTTGTGAAGGTAGAGTTTCTTTTAAATCTGCATTTTAATATTGCAGCAGACCCTTCATTAACACTATCTGTTGATGTTGATCCTACTAATACTCCCATAGTTCTCCTTATGAAACAAACTCAAATTCTACTTCATTCTCTACCAGATCAAATTCTAGTGTGCTTGTTTCTATATCAAATTGAACTTCGTTTTCTACTAAATCAAATTCAATCATTTTTTATATTTTTCTCTTGCTTTATCGAATGTTTCTTGAGCATCTTTTAAAGCTTTCTTAAAATTTTTAAATGCTGTTTCTCCCCTTATAGATTTCAATGTTTCAAGGGCTTTTTCATATTCCTTTCTATTTGGTGCCATTAAAACAGCTTTATATAATGGATCTTTGTGATACATAGAAGGAAGATCTTTCACTGTCATTTTATCTTTTGATTCACCCAATAATGCTTTTGCTAATCTTTCACCAAGCTTAGAAGCTTCTTCTGTTGGAGCTTCTTCTTCTCCCTCACCACCTAGCTTCTTGGCAAGTTTGGATTTCTCTTTCTTTTCCTTTTCTTTTTTCTTCTTTAGCTCTTCCTCTTCTTTTCCTTCTTCCCCACTCTTCTTATTGGAGGTGCCACTAGCAAGAGTTTTGATATCATACTTTGGTGCTTCTTTTAGCAATTTAAGAGTTGCTTTAACCTTTGGTGCTTCTTCCTCTTCTTGCAATCTTTGACCACCACTCTTCATTACTGCTTCAACTTTAATAGGATGTTCTAGAATTGCAGAACCTCCCCATGGTTGCATGAATGTATCAGCACCTACCATTTCAAGTTTTAGTGTGGCTTGATATTTATCAGGAATATCACCTTTTATTACCTCATCAAGAGCAGGTATTTCTACTCTTACAACATTTCCATCTTCAACTGTTGCTGGAAAGCTGTAGATAACATTTTCATAAAATAAACTTAAACGTCCTGATAATGCATTGGGATCAACACCTTTGACATTTACATCAAACTCAACAATCTTTCTTTTTGTTACATTAATTTTTATCATAATTAATCCCCATTACCATTCTGAGTTCTAATAGCAAGTACTCTCATATATTTATCAGATTTCTCTTCATCTACTCTAATTCTTTCAACGGTTACACTTGGTTTTCTTTTTGGGGGCATGTGGACTCCACCAACACCACCACCTATAAAGGGAGCAGGAGCAGGTTTACAATCTTGCCATCTATACATTCCTAATGTTGCAATTCCAACTGACATATATTAATCCTTTATTTTTCTACCAACAGCAATAACAGCAGTTTGTACTGTATCTGCTATTTTTTTCAAACCATCTTCAAGATTTTTTAATTCTTTACCTGCAATTGCTTTAGATGTTTTTCTTAAATTTTTTACATCTGTGGTAGCACTATTAATATTTGTAGCTATTTTTTTTAAATTGCTCCAGACACCTTTTAACTCTTGATTGGTTTGTTCTTGTAATAAGTATTCTTCTAGTTTTGTCATTATGCTTTTACCTGCTTCCATGTTGTAAATTTACCAGGACCGGAAGCATTAACAGTAATATCATATTCTCCGATCACTCCGGTATTTGTTCCTACGTTTGCTGCTATATCATAAATTCTTACCCTTGCAGCAATCAAATTACAATCAGCATCAAATGTTGTTTGGTCAATGTAAAAGTTCTCATGAACTAGACCAAGTATTCTTTTATGTTCATCTGACAGAGTATCAAAGTCATTTGCATATACTCTAGTAATACCTGTCTTTCCCCATGGAAAATAAGTTTTGTGATATACTGCCAGAAACCAGTCACCGGAAACATTGGGTGTGAAAGTAGCTTCATAATGACCACTGCCCAATTCAGTATATGTAACAATTATAGTTGAGCTAACTTCATTTCCACTAGGATTAAAAAGATCTTCATAAAAATCACTAGCACTTAATCCAGGCACAAGATTATTGTTCAGGTCTGTAACGGAAAACCCTCTTACAACTGGTTGACCTACTCTTCCTATTTCTGCCACAAATATCCTCCATTAAGCTTCTCCATTATGGATTATAGTGTGCAATAGCAATCCAATCTACTGTAACACTACCTTCACTCTTTCCTCCATCATCCTCTGTTACTAAATTGAAACCACTTGCTGTTTTATCACTATACATACAAGAGGTTGTATCACCTGGATTCAAAGGTGCTAATGCAATAGAGTAGTTAGTGTCAGGAAACGGTGTATTAAATGTTACTGAGCCATTTCCTGCTGGATTAGTAGTTACAGTTCCAGACTTCACAGTTGGACCACTACCATTACCTGCTGGTGCTGCTGGTTCCTGAATGGTTATAGAACTGGTCTGTGCTCCATCTGAGAAGTCTAACATAAATTTAGCAAAATCAGTAAATCTCCAATATACTTGATTATCATTAACATCATTTTCTACAGAAGGATACTCTGACCAAATTCTACCAGCACCCTTAACATTAGGTCTAGTCCAGAATGTTACTGTTGCTGAACTTGCACCATAGTAAGTATCACTAGTTCCAAATGCTTCTAGGCACCACATTATTGATGAAATAAAACCAAATTCAAATAAGTCTTGACCATTTGAATTGTCATTATTAATAATTCCTACTGCTGCTAAGTTAATACCATAATTATATCTATGGACTATTGCCCTTTCCCCTCTATATAACCAATCAGCTTTTGGTTCATATCCATCTGAACCTGAATATGCATCAGTATTGATGGGAAAACTTTCAAGCAAATACCAATCATCTACAGTTAAATTAGATGCACTTAATCCTGGATTATATGTTGAATTGGGATAAGAGGGATCATTGGCAGTACCAATTACATGATCCATGTTCCATGCATTCACGAAACATAGATTTGCACTTGATTGATTGTGGACAAAATCAACCCTTTCATTAAAGACATCTCTATGTGTACCATAGTCATACCCTGCTTCATCCATGAATACACCATGAACACCTAATGTATTCCACTGCCCTGCTTTTGTTTCAAAATTTGATTTAGTCTGATTTACAGTTACATATCCAAATATCTTAGTATCTGGATTTAACTCTTTTATTCGTGGGATTATTACAGTTGTGTTTGAATAGTCTCCATGTCCTGGGTCTTGTACACCATCACCAAGAACTATAAGACTATAGTTTGCCATGTCTTGAGCAACTTTCTCGTTATCCCATCCATTCTCTCCTGAATTGAAGGAGTTCATCCATCCATAGTATATCAAAATATTTTGGGGCTTTTGATAAATTCCTCTATACATTTCTCTTCTGTGCCATCCGGTCTTCCCATGAATGACTTCTAGATTAAGAATCCTATCAGCATGGTCTTGTAAGTGACCACCACTCCCAATAATAGGTACTAATGTAGATACATAGAGGGGATTTTCATCGTCATTAAAAATCTCTCTTCTGTTCATCAATACCTGCATTTCTAGGAAATTTCCAGACACGTTTGTATAGGGGTCAGTGACTTCTGCATTTACATCAAGAAATTCCTCAACAGGTGTTGGATTAGGTTCACCATCATGAGCAGAGACTAAAGCTGATAATGTTGTCTCTTCCCCTGAAGTCAAAGCTTCATCAAAAACAATATCACAATTATCAGGGTCACTTACCCCTGCATTTATATATTCAAGAGTTTTGGTAATTGAAGAATCTGAAATTTCATTATCCAATTTATCTGGATTTACTTGTTGATTAGGGAAATCCATTGATATTGAATATGTATATATTGCCATATTTAATCTACCTTCCAGAACTCTAGTCTTGTTTTACGAATCACAGCACTACCAGCAGTACCAACTCTTTTCCATTGAATTTTGAATGTATGAGTTTCCTGTTCTATCCATATATATGAAAAGCCTGTAAAAACTGATATAGCTGATATACCTGATTGTTGTGATTCAGCTTCAGCTACTATTTCATCATCTGTCACATTGTATAGCCTGACTGATACTGATTTACCTGGATTAGTTTCATAAAACTCTGAATACCATCCTACACGATAGTAGCCAGATGGACATGCTGATGTATAACACGTAACTGTTAATTTGTCTTGCCAATCTGTAGATGTAGTTGAACTTTCATCAGCATCAGCAAACCACAGGTTATGAAACTGCTCCATAAATGGACCTGCACCTGATGTTTGTCCAACTAGTGTAGTCACCCAATTCTCAATATCTGATTGAAGAATTGTAAGGTCAGTAGGTGTTACTACATCCCCAAAATACTCATATTCCTGTAAAAAATAAAGGGCATCTATTACAGATAAATCTTCAGAACCATCATTAATTATAACATCTCCAGCAGATACATACTGTATAAGCATATCTGAAGAAGATATTTCGAATAGTTCATAGAAGTCTGTTAAAACTCTAGTGGAACCTGGAGTTCCACTTGGTGAAAGTGAGAACCCCATATCCTCTATATTAATGTCACCTAATGTAACATTTTTTGCAACTATGGTTATTGCTGCCAATTATGCCCTCCAAGCAATTATTAATCCCACCTGTGGGTCTGAAACTGCTGCTGTTGCAGCAACATAACAATGTAAATAGTCTCCTGCATTTAGGTCAACATTGATAGTATTATCATGTGCTCCTTGTGCAGCAGCAATTGCTAGTGTAGCAATATTAGTTACAAGATCACCATTCTTTCTTACATAGATTGTACATGTTCCTGATGAATCCAGTTGACCCCAGATGCCAACAATTGTTGCATTTCTTGACATTCTTTGACCAGCAATATTAGAAACTGTTAGACCTCCCCAATGGTTAAGGAACTGATCTTTTGTATTTCCACGTCTACCGAATGCCACTCCATGACTTCTTTCTATACTTAGCCACTTTGATCTAGTTGAATCATAAGCATAAAGCAATCCATTGATTACTGCTAACTGACCAGCACCTAGACCTGACAATGGAGCAGTGCCTAAATCAGAAAGTTCTAATGGGGCATATCCACCATCAGCAGCACTAAGCTGTACTGACCCTGAATCAACATATACGGTACGTCCACCACCTGGAGTTGGATAATCATAAGCATCGTCTAAACCACCAGCAGCACCAGAAACGGTAGCAAGATTTGCTATATGGTCTTCAATATTACTGAAGACTGTTTCTGCATCATCCGGTGCTCCTAAGTATGGGTATGTGCCTTCTACATCAATTTCTGATGCATCGTGCTTATTTGGTCCACCATTTAAGTGTGGGTTCCAATAATTTGCTGCTGATGTTTCAAGGGAAGTTATACGTGCTTCATAACCTGCCCAATCAACATCACCAATTTTTACCCATATATCTGTTGGTGTATATACATATATTGCTTGCTTACCATCACCATCATCCTGTACCATGACTGCATCATTTGCAGTTGGTGTAAGGCTGAAAGTCCATACACCACCAACATTCTGATAGACTGGTTCTCCAGCAGCACTAAGATTAATTACTCTTAAGTCTACTAAACCAGCAGTCACAACAGGAGTCCACATACCACTAACATACTTGTATATGTAGTTATCATCTGTATCTACATAAAAATCACCTTCATTAGCAGTAGGTGGAGTTGAGTAGAGTCCAAGAACTCTTGCATAAACAGGTGGTAACCAATGAAGGTTTACAAAGTCAGGGGCATTTGCAATATTATCCCAATCAACTGTAGATTGTCCTGGTGTTTGAAGTTGTGTTTTAGTATAATGATTAGCTCTTACATCTTCAATGTGTTCAAAGGTAAGATACCATACACCGTCAGTAGCACTAAGGTCGTTGCTTCCATCATTGATAACAATGTTACCAGCAGAAGCAACAGCAGACCTTAGATCATCACTATCTGCAATCTCTTCATAAGTGAATTGATCTGAGAATGTGATTGATGCACTGGCAGGTATAGATATACCTATATCCTCAAAGAATACTGCTGAACCACCATTATTCTTTACTATTACTGTCCACATTGGTACTGCCATATTCCTCTTTCCTCCTATCTTATTATATTCTTGCAGCTACTTCTATATTAACAACTGGATAGTCTACATTTCCACTTATGACTTCCAGAAAGCATTGAATATAGTCTCCTGCATTTAAATCAATATTTAATGAATTTATACTCCCTGTTGTTTGGTTATTAAATGTTAAAGAAGTAATATCTGTGGGAGAACCATTTTTTCTAATGTGGAAAATACAATCAGATATATTTTCAGTTTTTGCCGAAAGTGCAGTTATTACTGAATCCCTTGACATTAAATAACCATTTATATTAGAAGGTATTTTACCTTCAATTCTTAACCACATATCAGCTACGATATTTCTATGGTCATGTGTAAAGGAGAAGACCTCTCTAAAAACACTTATCCATTTTCCTCTTGCTATATCGTAATAAAAGAGCACACCATTTACTTGCTTGAGGACACCATCCTTACCTACTATAGTATCTCTTAACATATTTCTCTCCTATATTTAGATCTTGTAGCCAGTAGATTTGATCATAGCTTTTAATTCGGCTTTGATCTTTTTTGCTTTATCTCCCCTCCAACTTGAAGCATTGCTAAGAAAATATAATACAACTGATTTTGCTGAATCCATGTAATACATATCAGTTATCTTATCTAATGAATACATTGCTTCAAGATAAGGCTTTGCAGCAAAGTTAACATTTTTCCAATCCATTTTAATTTCTTTTGCAATTTGCCATAATGGTCTATGTGCTTCTGATAAAGACTCTGCCATTTTACTTTTCTTTTTCTTTATGATTTCCCTTTTTACTTTTTCAGGAAGCTTGTCTGCTTGAGCCTTTGTGAGATATCTTCTTTCATCATCTCCCATTCCATGTGCTTTACCACAAGTCTCATCAATATCATCTGATTCTTTCATGAAATCATATTCCTGATTCTTGTAGTCAACTTCAAATTGCATTGCATATCTCATAGCAAGCTTTTCTCTGTCTTTAGTTGGAAACATAGTTGCTGGCTTGTCTCCTGGACTACCAAACTCTTTCACGTATTTCTTGGCACCTGCATCTAACAAATACATGAATAGCTTTGCAGCAAGCTTTCTATCGTATATTCCTTTCTTCATCTTCTTTGTGAGATTCTTAAGTTGAGGAATAAACATCTGCTTGTATAGCTGATAGTCATTATCAATATATAATTCCAATTCTCTCATTTCCGGTGTTAGTTCACCTTCATTAAGGCTTACAAACTCTCTAAATTTCATCTGTCTTCTCCTTTATATTTTACCGATATTTCTAGAAATAGATCTTGTAAGAGCTTCTGCTTCTTGTTTAGTTAATATAACTTCACTTTTTCCTGCACGAACAGTAACTAGCCCCTTTCCAAAATATACACTTTTTGTTCCAGAACTATTCAGTGTATCTCCTTTCATTGTTTCTTCTTTTGCTTTCATAAGAGCCTTGTGATAACTTGCTATCTTTCCAGATGGTGGAGAAGAAGCACCTTTATGTGTGGGGTGTTTACCTTCGTCAATAGATTCTTTCTTCAATTGCTCTTGACATTTCAGTGCAGCTTTTTTATATGTACTTGCAATATGCATCCAATGAGCTACATCTGGATTTTCTTTTGCTTTCTTTTTCCATTGAGCAGTTAATTTTTCTGGATCTGTTAATACAACTGCTTCTCTGAGCTTACTTTCTTTTATACCTCTTTCTTTCATTACCCTTTCCAGATTAGCTAATATGAGTTCCTGTCTCTCTTTATTCACATCAGATATCTTAGGTCTTTGTAAAACACGTTTTGTTCTTTCGTATGCTTGCTTAATAAACTCATCTGAGTCTTCTGCATAATCAAGATATACATAACCAACATTGGATGGATGTACTCCATGTTGTTTTGCTAATTGCTGTGCTTTACCTCTATTTTGTGCAGATCTAATCTTCATATAAAATCCACTTGATTCAACTCCCTCTGATATAGGAACACATATTTTTTTCTCCTTGTTCCATTTATATCCTTCAGGACAACCTGCACCAACAACATCAACTGTACCTTGTGCAAGTGGTTGAGCTATATTAGCAGTTGTTGTAGTTTCCTCTAACCATTTTTCAAATTTCATATTTCTTCTCCCCTTCCTTTTGATAAGAAGATCTGCTATATTGTCTGTCTATCTTAATTAATATATCTTCCTTAACAACACCTTCTCCACCTTCTTCCTTTTCAATATCTTCAATGCCATGCATTGTTGCTTCAGGATCTTTATCTCTTTCTATATTAATTTTTGCCATTGGTTTAGTAGGATCTTCTCTCTTACGAGAATACCTAAAAATTCTTTTTCCGAAATGTGATTTTAAAACTTTATCATCTTCAAGAGATGGATGATAGTTTCCTATAAACTCCATTCCCTTAGCTCTTTCAAACTCATCCCACTGCCACTCATCTTTGGGAAAGAAATTTCTATATGCACCACCAGGAGCATTAATTGTTTGTTTTGTATATGGTCTGCCAATTAATATATTACCAGTAGGATGATCATCATCACTAGCAGTGGCACCATATTCTATTCCCTTATTTATAAAAATACCTGTATCTGGAAGACCTCCGGTAATAGTTGCTTCATTAAGAAATCTTTCTAGTTTTCTTAAAATGTTCATAGTGTTTTAAGTCTCCCGAAACTTTTCTCTCCCCATGGCTCTTTTTCAGCAATATCATCCCAACTTTTTTGCACTTCATTATCAGCTTCTCTTTTATCTTTTGCCCAAAACATCTCTCTGCTTGTATTAATATAATCTGCATATGGATCTACATAGAACCAAAATCTTTTGGCAAACTTTTTATCAACCTGATTTTTTAGGGAGAGGATTAGTCTGGGATGCATTTTTGAGTGTGTCTTTTTAAGAAGATCATTAAGAGTTTTTACATTAAGCCTTTTCCATTTGGCATCATGATCAGCTTCTAAAAAGAAGATATCAATATTTGATAGATCTACTTTTGCTGGAGCATCTGTAGCTTCCCATGCAAATTCGACTTTATCTTTTTTAACATCCGGTCCTGGTAATTGTGGTGCAGGAACACCCATTCCTGTTCGTTCTTGTCTATCAATACATGCATTACACTTAGGACACCATACTTGGTTCCTAGGGCAAATTTTCTGCTCAATAGATTTCCCTACAGTACCAACAACAACAGCTTCTAGCATACTATCAATTTTTTCTAGAATGCTTTCACTGCCAGAATAATGCCTATACATACCAAGACATTTTCCAACAGCTTGTTCTTGTGTTGCTCCTTCATCCTTTACCATTGGAACACATCTACTCATGTAATCACTTTGGCTTTCTCCAGGTTTTACTTTAGGCATACGAACTCCTTAAGGCTTAGGTATAGGATTTTTCAAGCCCTTAAAATGCAATACTAATTCTAAAACAATCCATAGTACAATGGGAATTGCTGCTCCAGCCATTCCCCAAATTCCAGCTTTAACTTTCAGTATAGCCAAATCAATTCTAATTTTTTCAAAGCTTCTCTTTACACAATCCCTGAACTCTGCCATGTCTTTTCTATCTTTATCCCTGCATTGGTTTAGTCGTTCAAGTTCATGGAGCACCAATTTACTGTACTCATTCCATCCATTTTCCATGCTTTTAAAATTCACTCCTGTTTTTCAATTTGAAATCCGGTGGTGTTCCTTTTGGTTCTCCAGATGGTAAATCTTTAAGTATCTGTTTCATTCTGTGAATATTCTCTGAGTCTCCATTAGGCATGACACAACTATCAGGATCATCCTCTATTTCTACATTCATTTCCAATGGCAGAGGACACGAATTTTCTTCATCACATATAGGAATAACAAACTCTTCTTCTTCAAAAAATACAATCCTGAGCATTTCAATTATACTCATTTAATACCTCCCATCACTCTTTGAACAAAGTTATCCCATAGATCAGTTCATTAATATTTATAAAATTGCTTCTGTTAAATATAAATATCATATAGGAAATATAATAAATACTAGTGAATAAATAACTGAAAAATGTATAGGTGGTCTTCCTCACCTTTAACAAATAAGAACCATGAGTCGTTTCCTTTGTGTGTGGAAACATTGACACCATTTATAAATATACAAGAGAGGGTTAGAGAAGACCACCTTCATTTAATTTCAGAAATATAGGAGGAACTGGAATGTCTGTAATTAACAAAATTGATTTTCTTCTTGGTGATGGATTTCTCAGGGAAGCAACTGAATTTCAAAAATTCTTTAAGAAGAAACTAAAGCAGTATGGTGCAAATTCACCTGCTGATCTACCAAACGATAAGAAGAAAAAATTCTTCGATGAGGTAGATAGAGAATGGAAAGGCAAGAATGAAAGTCTTTCAGAAGCAACCTTACAATCCATCATGATGCAGTTTGGTCCTTATGCTGCTGCAAAGAAAATGGGTATCTTGAATCCTAAGCAGTCTGGTCCTGATACAGGTGTTGTTAAAGCATATCCTGGATCTGGAAAAGAGCATTTTCATCCAGACAAACAAGATACAAAAATTCCTACCAAAGACAAGGGTACTGTAAAAAGCTATCCTGGATCTGGCAAGGAACATTACCATCCCGACACCCAAGACACAAAAATCCCCACCAAAGACTCCGGTGTTGTAAAATCCTTTCCTGGTGGTGGAAAAGAACATTTCCATCCTGATAAGCAAGATGAAAAAATTCCCACAAAAGACAAGGGAGTTTTGAAATCTTATCCTGGATCTGGTAAGGAACATTTTCATCCTGACAAACAAGATGATAAGATCCCTACTAAGGATAAAGGCACTGTAAAGTCTTATCCTGGATCTGGTAAGGAACATTTTCATCCTGAAACACAGGATACAAAAATTCCTACTGCTGATAAAGGTACTGTTAAGGGATTTCCAGGAGACCATCTGGTAAGACATAAGGGAAAAGGTCTTATGGGATTCAAACAAATGTCTGAGCAGGAAGATTTAGAGGATATCCAAGATAAATTCGGGCCAATGAAGTATGCAGAAGAAAAGGGACTAGTTGACAAGAAAAAGAAAAAGAAAAAGAATGCTGTGGATGATGTTATGAAAGATGAAAATAAAAATATCTTTGAAGCATATCAAAGAAGCATCCTTGTAACAAATGAAGAATGGCTTGAATATGAAAAAGCCTATGGTGAAGTACTAGACGAAAAGTGGGCAAAGAAAGTTAAGATAGAAAAAACCGGAGAACATGCTGGAAAATCTGTCGAACAGTTGAAGAAAGAAATTGAAGCACTAAAAGGCAAACCTGGAAACAAAGAGAAGATGGGTGAATTGCTCTTTGCATTGAGATCAAAGACAGGATGGAAGAAAGGCAAGGGTGCTGCTGGTCTAGGTGGTTAATCCATAAGGAGGAATCACTTGAACAAACTTGAAATGGTCTGGAAGGAGATTGAGTATACCGATAGTCTTCTCCTAGAGAAGACTTTTACGGAAGAAGAACTTCTAGATTATCTTTCAGAAAATCCTAAAGAAATCAATAAGTTAGAAGAAGATAACAGATATTCCGATATGATTGCTAAGTTCAAAGAAGGGGGATTATTGTGAGCAGAGAACAGGATCAAAAATTAGTTAATGCTTATGAACGAATAGTAAAGGGAGAACCACCACAACTTAATGAAGCATCAATTGATGAGTACAAAAAATCAATGGATGATATGACAGATAAACTTAGGGCAGCAGATAAACTCTGGTTTAAATTGAAAAAGTCAATAAAAGATGATATAGATATACCTATAAAATCAAAATATCAAATCCAGAAGTCAATACAAGATGTAGATAGCTCTTGGCATAATGTTTATGCTACTACAAGAAATATTTTTAGTCAATTAAGATTGAATTTAGAAAGTACAAGTATTGATGAAGCTAAGAAGAGAGAGTTTACAAAAACCCTAGGCAATTGGTTTTCTACAAGGTTTAAGAATATGAAGGGGTCTGTCAAAGACCTTGAAGAAGCAATTGCCGAAAAGAATCCAAATGCAATACGTGCAAGCCTTACAGGTATTAAGTCCATAATGACAGTAATGGACCATGCACTTGAAAATATAAGTGAGGTAGAAGAAATTGTAGAGCAACTTAATGAAGCTGAAAAGAGATGGACCAAGAATCCATATCAATTTAAAAGAGATATGGCAGAAAATCTAAGAGAAATTGCAAGGTGGATAGACAATATTCATGTAACAGATAGATATTATCCAGGTGATGTTGATCATAGCCCAAAAGAAAAAGCATATGTTGATAGAGTTTTCAAACTAATGAGTGATGCTGTTTTCAAACTTGAAACTGCTTTACTACAAGCAAAGAAAATTAGGATGTACTAATGATGGATATACTCTTGAGATTAAATTTCTTTCTCCAGGAACAAAATGAACGTCCTGACCCTGAAAAAGAAAGAAAGAAAGCAGAAAGAGAAAGAAGAAAAAGACAGGCTGAGACTGTAAGAAGAAGACTTGAAAGAATGTCTGACAGAATGGAAGCTGAGAGAGATGCAGCAGCACGAAGAGGTTTGCCTGGATTTTATGGAGGGAGATAATGGGATTTGCAGGTGCAATGATGAGAAAGCATAGGGGAGAACCAAAATATGAGATCTTCCATGGTAAACAAAAACAGTCTGATGCATGGGATATAGCAGGTGCTAGAAAATATTTGAAGTGGATGGTATCAAAAGGATATACCAATGTAATAGTTAAAGACAAAAAAGGAAAAACATTTATGACTGATAAAGACCTACGAGAATCTAAATTAAGAACATGGCTAGAAGAGGAAGTTGCTGTATCTGCTGAGAAACGTAATTGGAGACAAATAGAGCCTAAGATGGATAGTGCCATAATGCAGCTTGATGGTGTTGAAAAACTTGTTGGCAGTAAATTCAGAGGACCAGTAAGAAAAATAGTCAATTCCCTCAAGGCAATAAGAGCAGATATAAGGTTAGCAGATTAATGTCAAGAGTATTAGAACAAATAGATAAAGTTCTAGAGCCTACAGATATGGATGATACACCTGTAGGAATTGATATGGAACAGGCAAGTTTTACATTTGAAGAAAAACTCTTTAATAACTTGCTTGATTTTGTTGGCACACTTGAACCAGATCAATTGACTGATGATCAATTATTAGAATTATGGAATATTGTAAACTCTCTTAATCCTACTGATGGATTATCAGAGGTTGAAATTTTGGATAGAACCACTCCAGAGCAAAGAAAAAATGCAAGGCTCTATAAAAGAAGAAGCAGAGATAAGATAAGGGAGTGGAAAAACAAAGTAGGTGAAAAGTTAAGACGTAACCGAAAAAGGGGCAAGGGTGTAAAAGGTGGTATGTTAGGACAATCAAGAAGGAGAGATGTTGTCTAATGGAAGATCAAGTTCTAGATGAAGCAAAGTTTAGAAGAGTTATCAGAGGTGGAAAAGTTAGAAGAAAGCTCTTCTGTCCAGATGGGTTTAAAGCAGTTGATAACATTTGCCAGAAAATGTCACCATCTGAAAGAATAAAACGTAAGAAGGCAACCAAAAGAGCAGCAAGGAAAAAGAAAGGTGCTGTTCTTGCAAAAATGCTTAAGAAGAGGTCAAAATCCATGAAAAGAAGAGCAATGCAGATACCCCAACAAGCAAGTCAACCAGGAGGTCAAGTATTCGATAATAAAATTATTGATAGACTTGATATGTATCTCAAAGAAGATGCAAGAGGAAAAGTTAAAGTTGGAAAGGTTGTGATTGATACCGATAATGACTTTCAAAGAAGTATTTTAAATCAATCATATATTGAAACAAAAAGCATGAAAGCAGGATTTGCCGTAGCTCAAGCATTAGGTGCAAAAACCAAACATGGTTCACGTCCTGTTTCTGAAGAAGATATTCAGAAGATATATCAAGAAAGTAAAAAGTATTGGAAAGATGGTGGAAAATATATTGATGTAGATGGAAAGAAAATTAAGCTTGAATTACATTTTACCTCTCATGGTGCATGGGGTAGAGGTGAAGGATGGGCTTATTATGGATCTTACTCATGGGGAGGATGGGTAGGTTCAACTAAAGAATATAAGAATCCCGATCAGGCAATGACAGAAATTGAAAAAAGAGTAAGAAAAGTCATAAAGACAAAACCTAACCTACGTGGTGAAGATGAGCCTGGATGGGGAAGAAGAGAAAGATAACGGAGGAAAATAAATGGCACAACAAGGACAAGGGGATATTTTAGCACAAGCTGATGGTTTTTTGGAACCAGCAGGTGTGGATTTTTCATACAAGACATGGAGAAACTATCCTGTCAGTGATGAGACCATGGATGAAAAATCCAAGAAAGGTGGAGAAAGAGAAAATATAACATATCCAACTATAACTATAAATACACCAACTTCAGCAACAAGTGCAGACAATTATACTTTTTCTGGCAGTGTGAATGATCATAATGCACAAATCCACAGTCTTTCATATGAATTGACTGGTGGAAACAATAGTAGTGGATTGATAACAAGTGGAAATTTTCTTAGAAGAACTTCCAGGCCATTTGGTGGTACGTGGAGATTGCCTGTTTCACCTATAGCTGTAGGTCAAACAGTTTTATTTATGAGAGGAAGAAATGTAAAAGGAAGATGGGGTCCGATAAGAGACTCATCAATTACAAGAACACCAACTGCTAGTCCAGTAATTCCTTGTGGTTGTGGTGTTTTTGAAGATGTATTTTCTTCTCTTAATGCCAATGACTGGTTGCTGGATGATGTTGCTGGTATGACAGTTTTTGGTGCAAATGGATGGGAGCATAACAATAACGAAGATAATTATGCAAGAATAAGAGGTAATGGTGGTGCCGTACCGTGGGTTGTTGGTGGGGATTTTGATATTTGTTGTGAAGTTGTGATAACTGAAATTCCAGATCATATAACACTTTCACATCTTTACTTTTCTTTAAGTGAGGGTGTCAAAGGTGGTGCTGCTGCAAGTATTAAACTAGCAACAGAAACACCAAGCAGTGGAACATTACAATACCAATCTGAAGCTACAAATGGAAATTTTGATAAAGCAAATTTTGGAAGTTTTAGATCAGGTACAACACATCTATTGAGATTCACTAGGACTGGAAATACTGTAAAAGCTTTTGTATGGAATGAAGGTTTAGAACAGTGGGATTGGGATGGTGATACTGCTGGAAATACCTGTGATGGTGTTTTTGATTTAGATCCATATGTTTTGTTAGAATGGAATGATGTTGATCCTGCTACTGGAGATTATCTAAAGGGAGCAGTAAAGTATTTCTGTATTAACGATGGTACTAAAATTGATTAATGTATAAATGTTCTATATATGATGATAGGCCACAAATTTGTAAAGATTTTCCAACAGAATTTACAGATTTGAAAATCTATCCATCATGTACATATTGGTTCGAAGGTAAGAAACGAAAAGGAGAATGTAGCAGATGTGGGGAGTGTTGTAAGTTAACGAAAATGTACAAGGATACTTGCCCATATTTGAAAAAGCAATGATGTATTTCAAATGTTGATGATGGTGTTAGTGAATTAAGTGAAATGAAACCAAGAATCGTAAACATGTTGAAAGAATTTGAACCTCTGGCTAAAGAAGAAAAGGGATGGAAAAAGTGATCAAGAAGCAAATTGATAAAGGTAATAATGTATTTACTCCGAAATTTCCAGAGAAATATAAAGGCAATTATCCAATTGTATCAAGATCAAATTGGGAATTACAGTTCATGAAGTGGTGTGATAACAATCCCCTTGTAGTAGAATGGTCGAGTGAGAGTGTTAAAATACCTTACTTTGATCCAACACAACAGAAAAGAAGATTCTATTACCCAGACTTTATGATAAAGGTAATAGATAAAAAGAATAATATAGTACCATATATAATAGAGATAAAACCACATAAAGAAACTGTTCCCCCAAAAAGAAGTGGACGTAAAAGCAGGAAGTCAGTGCTATATGAGCAACTAACATTTCAAACTAATCAGGCTAAATGGAGGGCAGCACAAGACTTTGCAAATAAAGCTGGAGCTATCTTTAAAATATTTACCGAAAGGGAGTTATTTGGACGATGAAACTATTAGAAAAAATTGATAAAAAACTAAGATTAGATGAAGCCTATCAGTTAGTAAAAATTGCTGGTCTTCCAGATATGGTTATTAAAGGATCTACTGGAGAAGTTAGAACTCTTGTAAAGAAAAAGCTGAAAAACCCAATGGATCTTGAATCAATTGAAATGATTTCCAAGGGTGGAATGCAGAAACTTTTCAGAGATATTGTAGCAGGTAAAGAAGCAGTAGAGGAAGAACTTATATGAAATTAGATGTATTAGAACAAATTGATATTTACCTTGCTGAACAAGAAAAGAAACCACCTGCACTAGTGTATTCCATAGCAGATAAAATGGGAATCTCAAAAGCCAAAGCAGAGCAAAGATGGGAGAAGGCTAGAGATGCAGCAGAAAAGCAAGGTAAAAAACCATCTGACAAGTTCTTCTGGCCTTATGTTGTTAAAATTTTTAAGACCATGATGGGAACAACTGTAAAGAAAACATGGTCACCGGAAGAAGTTATGAAAATTGCTAAGAAAGTTTTGGCAAAGGCATAAGGGAGAAACAATGGGCATATTAAAAAGAATTGATGAACAGTTGAATGAAGCTGCAAATCCTCTTATGAAGATGAAAGCTACTGATGCAGCAGGTAAAATTCTAGGTCTGGATGTTGGTAAGAAAGGATCTCTAAGAGAGATACTTGCCAAGAGTGGTGCAATTAAAAGTGTTGGAGATTCAATGAAAGTGCTACAACAAATTGCAAAAATAATAATTGATGAAATGGAGTAAAAGATGAGTCTACTTGAGGAAGTTAGAATACTTGAAGCATATGAAAGAATAATTCTCAGAGATGATGTCAGAAGAGAACTAAATGAAATCTTCAAACTAAAGCCAGAAGCAGCAAAGGAAAAGGCAAAACAAAAGCTAAAACAACTTTCCGATGATATAAAAAAGGCTATAGAAAAACATGGTGAAGATTCTAAGACAGTTCTATATCTAAGAGCTAAAAAGAAACAATTTGCTCATGCAATGGGAGAAAGTGATGAGATGTGTCCAGAGGGTGAAGTATGGGATGAACAACTTCTGGACTGTGTGACAAAAACCCCAGAGCAACCAGAAGTGCTAAAAACAGAACAAGAAGAAGAATGCCCAGAAGGTCAACAATGGTGTCCTGTTCAAAAGAAATGTGTTGAACCTGGAAGAGTACAGGCAAGAATGGGTTTAGGTCCAGGAAGAGCCAGAGGTAGAATGGCAGAAGATGAACAATGCCCTGAAGGTCAAATATGGGATGATGTTCAGGAGAAATGTGTTGAACCTGGAAAAGATCTAAAAATGGCCGATGAAGGTCTAGCAATTCCCAAAGGTGCTTCAGTAGAAACAATTGCAAATTTCCTTCAGAAAGAATTTGGCATAAGTAAAGCCAGAGCAATGAAACAAGCAAAAGAATATAAGGAAAAGATCAAAACAAAAGGGTTCCATCATTTTGAAAGTGAAGAACTATCTGAAGCACAAATGAAAAAGAAATATGGTGGTAAAGATCTTAAATTCCGTTTTCATTATGGTATGGATTTAAGTGAATTAATCAATCTGGTAAGACATAAAGTTTTTGAGGAACTTACCAGACCTGGAATCCCTACAGATCCTAAAAATAAAACACACTACAATAAAGTGTTTACATCAGTAATGAATGAAGTACAATGGCAACTTGACAATAGAACACAAGTAGCATTAAAAGATATTAGAAAGGTACTTCCAGAAATAGTTATAGATGCATTAACAATACCAGAGGTGAAATAATGAAATTTGAAAGATACTTGCTAAACGAAGGTTTTTCGGTAAGAGATATATTTAGTGGTGTTCCACAACAAATGATGTCAAAGGTAAAATCAAATCCAGCATTAAAGAACAAGCTCAATAAAGGTATTACCACTCTTTTGAAGCCAACTTACTTTAATGCCATTCCACTAGATAAAATTTTTGGTGTTCTTAATAAAGAAGGGATAGTAGCTTTACAAGAAGACCAAACTGAGTGGAGTGGTCTTTTATTAGGTGGTTCTAAAGAAACTCAACTAGTCACCTTTCACTTAGGATGGAAAGAAACAAAAGACGAAAACAAGAGATACCAAGTAATTCCTAATATTGCTTTGCATCTATCTTATTTTAAAATGCCTTCAGGCAAATATGAGGTAATTGCTTATGTCAGTTAATGAAGATCTTGTAAATAGATTAGAAGTTAAAATTTATGAAGGAACAGATCTAAAATCTGTTAATAATGATATTGAAGAAGCTATGTTTACTATTCGTGATAAGATAATTCCCAAATTGATTAGAAATATGGGAAAGAAAGTAGATGGTAAAACACTGAAACATCCT
>Ga0209427_10001400_pt1 | contig 27748 bp, 24 predicted proteins | sample DeeMarSWOR136_30_FD_187465 | JGI IMG/M metagenome (GOLD analysis project Ga0209427, IMG submission 187465) | Marine sediment microbial communities from White Oak River estuary, North Carolina - WOR-1-36_30 (SPAdes) (version 2) | ecosystem: Environmental > Aquatic > Marine > Intertidal zone >...
TGGCTGCTTTGGACCAGCGATCTGCTCTGCACTGAGCAGCAGTACCGCTTCAATGGCTCCTTTGCCGACTACATCGATCAGTTCATCGACAGCCTGTTCAGTGTTGCAGATCATCTCAAGCAACGGTAGTAAAAGCTGCCCATCCTTGCTGAGGAATTCCGCGATTTTTCTGCTGTCGGTTTTCTCGGCGATTCTGTAAAATTTCTTCTGCATGGCTACTCCTTTCACAATTATCTGACTGATTTTCTTGCCTGATCTTACACAGAGCAGGCCGGAGTAGCCATCGCTTCTTACAACCTCCAACTATGGATGGGACATCGTCCTTTTAATTTTATCTGCAAACATTTTCCTTTTGCCAAAAAAACCATCCGAAATTATGGAAAAACATAGAAATCAAAATCGATGATGTTCAGTACATTCCAAATACTGATATTATAAGGAATAGATCCAGGATTGTCAAAAAAGAGCATGTGTAGAAGCTTAATGACACCGGTCTTACCCTCAATAGCCGATAGCCCTGTTCTATGGTTAGCGTTCTATACTATTTTGAACTTTATAAAGTTTTATAAGGTCTTTCCCAGAAAGGTTTTAGTGGACTACGCCGATTTATATTGCGTATGCTGGAGTATGCAGAAAATGGAATACTAACAATAAAGAGTTCGTGAAAAATTAGGGCTTATGGAGTTGTTTAAATCGGGATCACGTTTTTGTGCGAAAGAAAAAGTAAAAGAGAGGAGTCATTTGAACGAAGGGCAATGCAATGAGCAATTGTACCAACGTAATTAAAAGATGCATGTCTCAGGGATTGAATCTGCTTTTGATTGGTTATCACGGAGTTGGTAAAACGCAGATGGTTCTTGAAGAATCCAAATGCCAGGGATTGAGGATGAAATACTACAGCAGCCCCACACTAGATCCATGGCCGGATTTAGTTGGGATACCGGTTCCCGTAGAGACCAAAGGTGGCAGTAAAAAAGAGGGTAAGGAATTGCAATTCATCCGACCTGCCGATGTTGAAGATGCAGAGATAATGTTTTTTGACGAGCTAAACCGTGCACACCCGAAAGTAATAAATGCGGTCCTCGAAGCTATTCAATTCCACAGAATAAACGGCAAGCCTCTGCCGAGCCTCAAAATGGTGTGGGCAGCCATTAATCCGCCTGACGATATTTATGATGTGAATGAACTAGACCCTGTTGTCGTAGACCGATTTCACGTTCATCTACAGGTACCGGCAAACCCTTCCGTTAGCTATTACACCAAGAAGGCTGGTATCTCTTCTCATGTTGCAAAAGCATTAGTGACATGGTGGCAACGTGATTTAGATGATAACTTGCGGCAAATGATCTCTCCTCGGCGTCTGGAGTACATGGGGCAGAATTATTCAAAAGGTTTAGATATAAGATATTCGGTGCCGCCTTCTATAAAGGCCCCACTCCAGTATTTGATGCGTCGCATTGAAGGGAAGATTCTGTTGCCGTTTGAACTTACCCGGCAAACCCTTATCACCAATCAAGCAGAAATCATTAGCGAAATGGAAGACAATCTGGATGCCATGTTGGCAGTGAATGAACGGCTTTTGGCATGGCCGGACGTAATACCCCAATGTGTCAACCTGTTTCTGGCAATGACATCAGAGTTGCAGGCAAAGTTACTTACAAATTCAAATATTAAGCGTGCGTTAATAAACCTCGGACGTCAGGGTCGCAATGGTGAGCAAAATCTGCGGCCATTAGCAGATAGATTAGCTGCCATGGGGATACTTAGATAAGGCTTTTAAGATATGAAGTGCAGAAAAGTCTGCAATAATTCAACCTTCCAAACAGACGCTCGACGAAGCGAACGACTGTATGCCGCAGTTGAACAATTTGAATACAGCCCTGAATTAGCGAAGCGAGTGTATTTTCTTGGGATGCCTAATTTTACAGATTCGATTTCAACAGCATCATTGAGTGTGACCAGAAGAGGAAAGCCTATTTTCAATTTCAATCGAACCTTCTTTGATGGCCTGGGCCATATCGCGTTAGTCTTTGTGATCTTACACGAAACCCTTCATTACGCATTTCGCCACCATTTGAGATGCCATGATCGGTTGCCAGCCCTATGGAATGTCGCATGCGACCTCGTGGTCAACGCCTTTTTGCTCCAAAAAGTTGGTTTTTCGCAAGTAACAAGCAGCAGCTTTCACGAGTTTCTTGGTTCTGCTTTAACCTTTACGAACCTGCCCATCGTGCCGACAAGCGGTAGATTACTCAAATTAACAGCCGAAGAGGTCTATGATTTATTGGTGAAAAACTTACGAAGCATCTTGGGGAAAGTCTCGACTCTTAAGGCCTGTGACGAACATACTTGGTCAGGTCTGAATGAGGACAGTGGTTCTGAGCAAGATAGTGATGAACAAACAATGTCGCTGGAGCCCAACGCTGATGGTATAGACGAACTAGATGAGGCTATTGACGAACTTGCTGAGCGAGCCCAGCAGGTTTTCAGGGATTGGATGCCGACCTGGGGAAGTACTCCGTTGGGTGAGCTGCGGGCAATCGGTGAAATAGATGAATTTGTCAATACTGACTGGGAGTCTATTTTATCCAGGCGTATCGCCTCAAGCATGCAGCTTATCTTGGAGGAGCGGTGGGCGCCTCCAAATCGAAAAATTGCCTGGCTGTACCCGGATGTGTTACTTCCTGCCGATCATCAGGTAGAACAATATCAAACCTCTGTCCTGATGGCAATTGACTCATCCGGTAGTATTTCGCAATCCGTGTTGGATCGCTTGCTTTGTGTGGCTCGTAGTATTCCCTTGGAACGGGTACAACTGACCACTATATCTTTTGACACCCAGGTCTATCCAGTGGATATATGGCAGAATATCCCGGCAATTCGCGGCAGTGGCGGAACTTTCTTCATGTCTGTAGAAGTGTTTGCCATGCAGCAAATGAATCAGTATCCGGATCTGATTGTTGTGCTTACCGATGGTTATGCTCCAAGGCCAACTGTTCAACATCCAAATCGATGGTTCTGGTTGATTACTGAACGTGGGACATTTCACCATATAGAGGGTGTTGGGCGCTACTGCAGGATTAATTGTCCAAGGTCAACTTCAGCAAATCAGGTAATTCATTTTGAGAAGATTAGAAGCATGTGCCTCTGTAAATGCAGGAACGTTGATCGGAGTTAAGATATGGGAACCGATGGCAATATACTTGTTAGCCCGGGAACAGCCAAAACAGAAGCGAAAAGACGATTTGATAAGCGCATCTTAAAGGTTTGTGAGGAATACCCAGACTGTGACATACATTGCCTCGCAAGCCTCAAAAAGTATATGTCGGGCGATGCAAGAGTCTCATCCATAAGTCCCAGCTTGTTAGCGTACCTACCGAAAATAGAAAGTGCCAAGTATATCGAGAATGTTTTGGATTGCTTGTTGGCAGCTATGCCTAGCTGTGCTCCAGCAAGCATGTTTCTGAGGGAAGCCCTTCAAAACCTTCAGAAAAACCATCCCATTTCTGCCAGACCACCCACTATGAAAGACCTTATAGATGCTCTTAATGCTATAGCCAAAGGAAAATGTAAAGTTGTGACAACCGCAGGAATGCTGAACGAGAAGAACAATACTATCTCTGAAACTTACTCCAGAAGAATATTTGAGAATGAACAAAATCCCAATTCTTGTAAATAGAAACCGGAGAAACGGAAATGAATATCGCGGAAAGAGACAAGCGACTCGCTTTTGAGGAAGCTCTGGTTAAGAAGTACTTTCCTGATTTCAAAATGTATGAACGGCGTGGAATTCACTTTTTCTCAGGCTGGATAACAACCGAGGTTAGCAAATATAAACTGCGACTGGTTTTGGACCTGCAGCACCCATTGACGGCCCAGAGAATGTTCATTGTATCACCAAGGGTCCTTTACAAGTACGGGGACGAAACAGCATTAATTCCTTGGGCATTTCGCACGCATTCCTTACAGAAAGTAACGTCCCCCGGTGGCCGGATACAAATTTCATACACAGGGAGTTGGAATGCATCCTGAACGTGCCTTATGGCAATTGTGAAGGGTATAGCCTGGATTAATGGATATGAAAAGGGGCTATTTAATGGTGTTGGTTATTGACAATATTTTAATGCGAAAGAACGAAAATTGAAAAGAGGAAAATATCATGAAGAGGAAAAGTAACAAAAATCACGCTGTTATCGCCCGTCCAACCAGCAAGGAAAAACGCGAAGAGAATGTTATGCAGACAGCACTCAATTCCAAGAAACCCGATCATAAGCATAAGTTTATCTGGGATCCGAAAAAATTGCGACTGACGGTTGATATAAAAGATCCAATTACTATTCCAATTCGGAGTGAAGATATAAGTCACAGGTAAGCGGTTTTGAGACTGTAGCCTCGAATACAACAGCGATTGTGTTATGAGCTAACGACCTTAGGCAGCCAATTAAAGTAAACAAAAATGTGGGACAGAAAAAATGAAACAAAAACGCATGGTCAGAAACGATTCATCTGGGCACGGCGACTGAAAAAAAATGCGTTTGATAAATCTGTTGTTAACATGGTTTGTTTTTAAAGCCTTTTTCGAAGATTGGAAAAAATTATTTCAGACAGGAATGAAAAAGATGGTGAAAGCGTACACAGCACAATGTCATAGATTTGTTCCGGGAGAGATGAGGAGATTGTCTTGCGGCGCAAGAATATTCGATCCGTTTAGCTATCGTAACAGCCGGACTGAACGCAGGCCTGACAATCTAACCGCCTACGACTCATTTATGGGATGTGATAACGACAGACGTCAATATCTGATTATTTATGAATCGGAATTCCGCGTTATTGCGGGTATTTCTGCTATTTGGGGAGAATTTAGAATTGAAACGGGTGGAGATATTTACGCACTGGCAACACACGGTGGGCGAATAGTCATCCTGCTTGTAACCGGGCCTGGACCGAAGGCGATTCACGAATCCGCTTTTTTCAAACAGGACATCGATTTTTTTCGTCGGACCAATGGGCGCATCTCGACAAGGCTTGGTATCCAATGGAGAGGGACACATCATTGCCATCATGTTCTCGGGCTCTCAGGGCCAAGTAATACTGATGTAGCACAGGTTCGGGGTGTTACCAGGCGAAACAACTTCCGGCGTTGGTGTGAGATCATCACAACATGCGAAAATGGTGATAGTGCTTCCCGGTTCTTCGGCAGGCCCCACCGAAATATGCCAAGGCTGAGAAACTCCTTGCAGGTCAGGGTAAGGGCGTTTTTATATACCGATCCTCAGCGAGGGGAAAAGGTCGAGGTTCCACTGCGGGTCCTACCTGGTATTTCTTTCTGCCGGATGCGAATACTGGCTGATGGAGCCCTGGACCCGGCTGACATTGGTGAATACGCCTGTGATTTTCCGATGGAACAGATAACCTATGAATCGTTTGATTTAGAGAAGCAATACTCTAATCCGGCAGAGAAGGTCCCTCAGAGGTTAGTTAAGCAATGCATCGAACTTCCTGAGTCGATCCAGAATAACATTGACTTTCATGTTAAGCCTGGAAGTGTGACTGTGACCTTGCTGCTTCCGGACGACAGCTTCGCTATTATCACTTATGATGACCAGTCACCGTGTTTGATTCAAGAGGTCTGTTTGAAAAAGGCTCATGCTGAGGATGCCGAAGACGTCACCGAGGCACTTATTACCGACAAAAGGGATGTTACCCTAAATCAAATCTATGAAATGTTGATATTGAGAAAGCAGATCAATGTTGCAGCTTACCCTGTTCGTTTTAGGCGGGAGCAGATTCCTGAAAGTATGGTAGAGCAAGTCCAAGAGCTGCCTGTGCATATCCAAAGTAGAGTCAGCTTTTCTGTTGAGCAAGGTCTTATGACTGTCACATTACCGCTGCCGGATGGTCTTACCGCAAGTGTAGGCTACATTAACAAGCCTCCATACGTGATTCAGTCAGTCGATGTAAAGAGCAGCGATAATGAGGATACTGAGAATATTGTGGCGTCACTTATTACCCACAATAGTAGTCTTACGCTAAAGCAGGTTTACGAGATATTAGTAAGTCAGATTAACAAAAGGGAAAACGAAAATGCGGACAATTGAAGAATGCCAACGGCTCGCCTTCGAGGAGAATCTGGCCAGACGATACTTTCGTGATTTGGAGGTCTTTAACCGAAGAGGAAATCCTTATTACACGGTCTGGATAAGGGAAAAGGAATACAAGAACAGCTACAAGCTCAGGCTCAAGTTGTTGGACCGACAGCTGCATAGGGAGCCCTCTCTCTTCGTAGAGTCGCCGAAGACGCTCTGGTTATATAATTACAAGGGGACTATAAATGAGCTAGGCACATCTTATCATTACCACGTACACAAGAATAGAGACCCGAATGGTTATGTGAAGATATGTTACACGGGCGACTGGAACTCCTCCTACACATGTGTACTTGCACTTCATCGCGGAAGAATCTGGATAGCTGCCTATGAGGTACACTTGTTAATAGGCAACACGATCGCGGAGATTATAGACGAGTGGAAGGAAATACTCAAACAGCAAGAACAATCCAACAAGATACAGCTCAGTGAGAATCTAAGCATTCAAAAAATGCCAACATATGACTTTCTACCGAAGGTAATAACAACCGGTGATTGGTGAGGATGATTTATGAATAACAAGGTAAGTTGAATCCTGTAATTTGAGTTGCCCTGTCGAGCAACTTAACGTTTTTGAAAAGTTTAAGGCAAATAAATATGAAAGGAGCGTATTATGGCTGGTACAGAGCAAGAACGAGTCAAACGAATTAGGGAGAAGGTGTTGGGTATTGGCGGGGAGCGGTATCCCTTTGACCCTGTGAGGAAGATGGTTGATGCTGGAGACTACAGAGATCCAGACCAGCTGTCTCTAGTGACGACGGATGAAGATATGGGCCATGCTGCTAACGGCGAAAGGATAACGTGATGATTACTATTTGGGCCGATACTTTGTTAGGGTACCGAGACAAGAGTGCCTGCCTGGATCTGCGGTTTTACCGCTGGGATAATGGCGATGCCTACACGCAGGTAAGTGTCCAGGAGGATGCCAGGAATACTGTTCCTGGCATCCTTTATATCAATCATGGCCAGATGGCTGAAGATCTGTCAAAGATAGCTACAGATAGAGGCCAGGTAATCGTTATTTCAAACTTCAATCATGGATCTTCAGGCATCAAAAAAGGAAAACCCAATGCCGCAGGCGAATGGGAGGTTAAAGGATTTGTTTCGCATGATAGCCTACGGCAAGAGGTGCCGGTGCAGGTCATACCCTTGAGAGAAGATTTATTCAGTAGAGCGAAGGGCATTCTCTCGACGGACGTTATTTCAGATGCGTGTGTGTTTGTCGCTGGCCTGGGCTCTGTTGGTTCTTTTGTGGTAGAGCTGCTGGCAATGTCGGGAATTATGAACTTTATCCTTTGTGACTTCCAACGCGTTGAACCTACGAACATCTGTCGCCAGAATGCCAGTATCTCAGATATTGGGCGTTACAAGACTAAAGTCTCCGCCGAGAAGATTCTCAATAAAAATCCTTACGCAAAAGTCGAAACACATCAGTTGAAGATGGCTTGGGAAAGTGAGGACTTCATCCGGGATCTCGTCCGCAGAAGTGACATTGTGATCGGTTCAGTGGACAACCGTGAGGCAAGGGAGATTTTAAATAAGCTCTGCGTAGAGGAAAATAAGCCGCTCTTGCTTATGGGGGCCTTCCATATGGCTTATGGTGTTCAAATTTTGTTCATCAGAAGACCCCGAATTTATCCATGTTATATATGCTTTCTGATGTCACTGCCGCCAGGTACAAAAAAACATGGTTTCTTAAGCCTGGAAGAGGGGCCGCTGCCAGACTACGCCGATCATCCTGTAGAGAATATTGAGCCGGGTCTATCGATTGATATTGCCCCTATGAACATTATGGCGGCGAAACTGTGCATAAACCATCTGCTTAAGGACAAACCCAGAGGCCTACGGTCGCTGGATGAGGACCTGATAGCGCCGCTGTATGTATATATCAATAGGCGAGAACCCGGGACAAGATATGAAAAGCTCGAGCCCCTTGGTTTCAACGCAGGCAATGGGAAGATACATATCCTCTCCTGGCAAGGACGCGACCTGAAGAGGAACATAGCCTGCCCTGTATGTGGAAACTATGTAGATGAAATGTCGAAGGCTTACGGGATATCAATATCGCCTAAAGATGCGGGAAAGTACTGGTGTAAGGCAGGGAAATAGCCAAATGAGTAAGGAAGGTGACATATTAATATATGAGATACAAGAGCTGCCGGACCCCTCTTGCTTAGAATACCAGGCTGTGGCAGGCGGCAGCGTGGTCGAAGCGATTACGAGGGGCTTCGAGTTTCTGTTAAGGGCATTGGCTTGCATGTTGGCTGGCAGCTGTTTGGCGGAGATTATTTACTTATTCAATCCCAAGGGGACCGGTCAGGGTAGACAGACAAGGTTGAAGTTATATCTGCGGCTATGGGCATCTGACAGCGCGGGGGCCCACAATCTTGATAGACTTGTCAGAGTAGGACCGATCAGCCTTTATTATAAGTTCCTGCCAATCGAAAAAATACCTGATGTGGAAGGTTTGCGGACAAGCTGCGAGATAGTCAGGCGGGAGGATTTCGTGAAACCGCTTCATTCTACCGACAAAAACTACAAGATTTTTTCCTATTACTACACCCTCACTCTATTTATAGCAAACAGGGAAAATAACTACTTTATGTTAGATCGCGTTTTGGATTGCATCGATGAACCAGTGGTGATAACTATTCAAGTTCAACCGGTGGATATATCACCGCAGGTACATGCCCATACGGCTTACTTGGCGCGTCTTGGAGCAATTAATAACCCGTGGGATATCGATGATGAAGTTTCTAGCAATACCGACTATACAGGTTATGATGGTCATCGATACCTGGGCCTGCGTAACCAATGGAAGCCTCTAAGTTATAAAGATCCGTTGGCTAGCGATATCCTGCAAGTCGAGCGCCAAAACCACAAGACATTCCGTAATCCACACTTATCTTTCAAGATTAAGGCGGAAGCCGCAACTATACCGGTAGTACGACTTATCGGTTCGGTAGTGGGTGACTGTGCCTTCGAGGAGGGCAGTTTCCGCCTAATTGTCAAAGAAAAAGATAAGACTTCTTCTGATTATATCGCTGGAACGTACAAGCCAACTGACACCCTGACCTCATCATCGACACAGGATACCAATAGCGATTTTGAATTCAAAGAATATGAGCAGTTAAGACCGCTTAGTCGATGTGCTACCGTCGAAGAGCTGCTCGGCGTTTTCAGGCTGCCGATCGGCAGCTACTTTAGCCCATGCTGTATCCGCAAAAATACGGATCCCCCACAAGAGAAGCCGGAAGGTCTGATAGTGCTGGGCTACGACATGGAAATCGGGAGCAATTCAACAGTGGACTTTGGCCAGCCTCGAGGCATACGAGATGACCAGATGAGAAAACATCTATTCATATCTTCAGTACCCGGAGGTGGTAAATCAACGGCGGTTAAGAATATTCTTATCCAGCTTTAAAGTGGCGGCTTGTGCCGCGATGATACGGATTAATTATTGAAAGTATGACGGGCATTCAAAAAGTTTTAAAAACAAATTCATAAGGTGAGGCCTTTGGGCCTGAGACAGACAGGATAATTAAGGGAGAAGTATATGAGGAACAAAACACAGAATACGCCGTTCATCCTCATTGAGCCAGTTAAGACTGAGTATCGCGGGTTAAAAGGCTTAGGGAATCACCCTGACCCTCGTATTAGCAGACTGGCCAAGGCCCTTGAAATATATACACCGGGTAATGAAGGGATCTCTTCAATCAAATTGAATCTATTGGAGAGGATACGCGGGATAGGGCTCGATGAGCACATTGAAAACCTTCTGGCCTGCTTAATGGCAGCCATGCCCGTTTCCGGGCCGCTGCCGGCATTATTGTTAGAGGCGCTTGAAAAGGTCTATGAGGTTTATCCGGATCCTGATTGGCCGCCAATGATGGTGGACTTAGTAGACGCAGCCAATGCAGCGCTTGCCTGTAAAGGTTATTCACCTGAAACCAACTCAGATATACGTGCAGCATTGGAAGTCCGAATAGGACGTCTAACTCGCGGCAGTATCGGTAAAGTGTTCCAATGCCGTCACAGCGTACCCAGTATTGAGCATTTAATGACCGTGCCATCAATTATTGAGTTGAACAGGTTATCTGCCGAGCAGTCCCGCTTATTAACATTATTTATACTCAACCGTGTAAGGGAGGTACGTAAGGTCACCCCAGCCGTGGTTGATAGGCCAATTTGCTATGTCATTGTTCTGGAGGAAGCACACGTCATAATTGGACGGGCCACTGATGCAAAACCCTCGGAAGAAAATCCTGACACCAAGGCCTATGCAACAGAGTTCATATGTAGAATGTTGGCGGAGTTAAGAGGTTATAACATAAGCGTCATTATCATTGATCAATTGCCTTCTGCTATCGCACCTGAAGTGAGAAAAATTACAGGCAGCAAGTTAACCCTGCTTCACGTAGACGATGAGGAGCGTCAAGCGATTGGGGGCACCATGTTATTGCGGCAAGGTGAATTGGAGGATATGGGCCGTCTGCCGCCTGGGGACGGCTTTCTTTTCACGCCGGGATACTTTAGGGCACGCAAAATAAGGACGGTCAACCTTCATGAGAAGCTCGATTTAAACAGCGAATTGAGTGACGATGAACTGCTGGCAATCATCCGGCAAGAGGAATGGTTCAAACAGGCTGCAACAAAACGAATTTTCACCGAGCTAAACCAGCTCAAAGAATACATGGACCAATATGACAATCAGAAATCAAATATCGCGGATAAAGTAACCAGACTCCTAAAGGCATATGAGTTTTTGATTACTCAAAAAGATAACCTGCTCAAAAAACGGCGTTTGCCCGCAATAGTGGGCAGCCTTAGGAGGCTAAGAAAAAAACTTATATCAACTTACAGTCAGTTTAAGCAAGGTCCGTATCGGATGTTTTCATATCTGATCACAGCTGAAATAGACTGTCAGGAAGGCGAGTTAAAAACCCTGGCCGAGAGTTTGAACAGACGATTTGAATCTGTAGTCAAATCGGGGACACAAGGTCTTTTAGGAGTAATAGACAAGTTAATCAGAAATTGTATGTGGCTTAAATTTAAGGAGACTTATCATGTCAAGAAGAAGAAAAACTGATACGCCAACACGTGGCGAAGTGACCGAAAAGGTTGAAAAAAACAAAGAGGAAATGGAAGAAGGTGTTGAACAGTTGGATATCACCGCGACGGACACCGAGACGGTGCGGGAAACATTGGAGAACTTGGATTTTGAAGGAACCGCTGAAGGTACGGATGCAATCGAGGAGGCAGTTGAGCAAGCGGAAGATGTGACCATTGATATATTTAACGGGGAAGATGAAGAACTCAGCGAATTTATCGACAGTGAAGTAAAGGAACATGAGCAAGAATTACAGGAAAGAAGCGACGCGTCAGAATCGGATTTCGAGAAGGTCTCCGACGCAGCCGACCGAATCGCTACAGACCAGACAAAGGATGAACTCGAACACGCCAAAACAGAAATACGTGATGATATGGAATTTATCGATGAGCAACAGCAAGCATCACGGGAGGCTCGTGAGGAAAACGAGCAGCTCCAACAACAGCACCGTAACCGTGTGCACGGTGGAGGGAGGTAAGGGACTATGGCAATTGAGATAAATCCAGAAGATAGTCAAGTTGTAGACAATAGCGCTGACATTCACGGCGGCCTTGAGCCTGATAGTGGGTTTATTAGGGACCCAAGTCCCGAGCATAATGCCGTACCTGATACCGAGAGCGAGCCTGCATCTGGCCCTGTACCTGATGTTGAGAACGTACCGCGAGGAGCTCAGCTTAGAGCAGAGCTCTCCCGCATCTTATCAATGGTAAGTGAACGGGAGAGTTTGGGTCACTACTGGCAAGATCCTAAAAATGACTATGCAAAATATAGAAGGATCCAGCTGCAGTCAAGACTTTCCGCTGAGCTGGAGAAACTGCTGCGATACAAACCGTACCTCGATAAGGAGGTAGAGCGCTGTGTCAGGAATCTTGAACGGATTCGTTCTGATTTGCAGAAACTAAATCTGACAGAGCCTATGGAATACTATTTAGAGGCAGAACGCCTGCAGCAGATACAGTACTACGAGGCTGTTTGTGATCGCGAAGCGGTGTATTGGACACTGAAGAGAGTACAGGCTGCCTTGGGATCATCAGGCATTGGCGGCTTTGCAGTGAGAGACCCGTTCACCCCTAATGTACCTATCTATTCACCGTCAAGGGAACCTGAGATTCATCCAGGTGGTTTAGGTGAAGAAGTTGATGGGTTGCTGTCTTTAGGACCTTTAGACAAGAATTCAAGGCAAAGATAATTTGAAAGGTATCCAAATGGATATGACCGGTCAGTTACAACAAAATATTTTCCTTGGTTTAGGAGGTGAGAAACCTGGCATAGCGGTCTACGATCCGAATTTGCACTTGCTTAAAAGGATTCTGTCTCTGCCGGCCGGTCAAAGTGTCTATACAATTGGTATGTCTGATGATGATAAGCTTTTAGCTGTAGGCACTAAATCAGGCGAGATTCACCGGCTGACGCTGCAGCCTGCGGCAGGAGACCATAGTTACCAGACAGAGTCGCTTACCGGTTCCGTGTCAGCACCGGTGTTGTCAGTGTGTTTTCTGGATAAAGGGACGTTTGCTGTCAGCGATATTACGGCCAGATGCCTTCTGTTCCAGCCGGGTCAAACCGAGCCTGACAAGTTGCCTACCGGAAAGAGAATCATTTGTGCGCTGTTTCGCTTAGATGACGACCACCTTGCAGGTCTATCTACCTCCGGCGAGCTACTTATCTGGAACTGGATGGCATCCGAGATTATTCAGATAGTGGAAGCGCCAGGCCCTCCGGAGAAACTTACCGCCTTAATTAAGCCTGTCTACTGGTCCGAGGCCGACAGATGGGTATGGTCCGGTCGCAGCGGTGTTATAGTTTTTTTCAGTTGGTCACGCAACGAAATACGTGCCATCTCTGCACATGCCAGAGACGTATATGCGATTCTTCCTTACAAGGACGAGCTTTTGACTATTGGAATAGATGGATCTGTTAAGTTTTGGCAGGCTGGCACCGGCGATCCTGTGGGTGGTTGCAAGGGCCCCGAGCAGATTATATCAGCTGCCTTGTGGGCCGGCCAACGGTCCAGGAAGCTGGTGTTGATAAATGAAGCAGGCAAAGCGGGTATATATTCATGGGTTGACAGCGATGTCAAATTTGTTGAATGGCTAAACGGGGACAATTTTCGTTGTGCGGTCGGCCCGGATATGCAGAAGGTCGAATCCTCTTTACATCTCCAGAAGGACATGCGTGCCAGAGAGCTGGCAGCTCAGATTAGGGAAAAGATATCGCGCAGACAAATAGGAAGCGATCTTGATATCTGCCATCAGCAGTTGGTGCAATTGGGCTATGAACATATCTCTTGTGCCCTGCGTGCGGAAGAATCCAGGTTCAACAACGACATTGTCTCGGAAGTGCAATCTTACAGCAAGCTTTTTGAACTGGTTCCGGAAACGGATGAAAGGACAAAAAGTTCGCTCCTGCGATTTGCGGTTTTATTAGAGACCCTCTGGCAGCCGGAAAAAGCACATACAATATTTAGGAAACTCGCCCAGCGATACGTAGATAGCAACAGTTATGCAGAGAGCATGGCCAGAGTCTCAAGGTATGTAAGCATTTTTGAGGATGGCAAATACGTTATAGAGACGGATGTACCGCTACCATCGCTTGTCGGGGCTGCCACAGTGTTAAAAAAGGCGTTTACCGGCCGGTTCCTGGCCAGGAATATAGAGGCGCCGATTCACTGCAACGTGGTTATTTCTGCCGATGAGCTTGTCAAAAAGTACGTCGAGGTCTGCGGAACAAAACCTCAAAAACCATTACCGCAAGCCGACCAGATAAATCTCTGGTGGCTGTCGAATAGAACGATAGAACAGATAACGACAGTTATCTTCGCAAGCGGTGAATCAGAGCACTTCAGCTTCCTTGAAGTTGGCGTTAAATTTCTTAATGCTGCCAACCTGCAGACGGTATTGATACCTGTGGTCATATTCAAGGCGGACACGAAGACAAACAACCAAGTCTCTATAGAACAGCACAACCAGGCCATCCTGGAACAATTACAACTGATTATAAATGGTGATCCATCATTTAACGGGTGGCTGAAGATGCTTTATGCCAATGTCAGGGACGCTGTTCGCCAGCTTATTACAAGAAAAGTGGCCGAGCGAGCTCGATAGTTTGGAGGAAACACAAATGTCAAGATACTGTATGAACTGTAAGGAAATTGTTGAGCCGATCGAAGGCAATTGCCCGGATTGTGGAACACAGTTGAATAATACGCCTCATGCAGGCAGGTATTATATTTCCGAGCCGAATCAGGGACCGGGATTAACTGTAAATCTGAAGCCGGGTCAGAAGCTGTTTGATGGAAGATATACCATAAAGTCGTTTCTCGGTAGAGGGAGTGTCAGTACCGTTTACCTGGCTGACGATAGCCAGAGGTCAGAAGCGGTGGCCCTGAAAGTGGTGCCGTTCGTGTCCTACGATATGGCAAACCAGCTGAAACGGGCAGTTGAGGAGTACCATAAGGTAACTGATTACAGTCACCTAATCCAGCTGCATGATGTTCATATCACCCCTTACGATGGCGTAATTTTGCTGCTGGTTTCAACCGAGTATGCCGATGGAGGTACATTTGCCCAATGGCTGTTGAAGCACAGAGGCAATGTCTGTAGGCGTCAGACAGAGGGCTTGCATTATTTTAAACTGGCCTGCCGGGCAGTAGCGGCCTTGCATTATGTAGGAATCGTTCATGGGGGCATAACGCCTGAGGATTTGTTATTTGTGGGTGGGACTCTGAAGGTTTCAGCTCTGGGGCTTTCAAGGTACATGCGTAATATTCAAAAGAATGGTGATAGCAATCAGCAACTCGATTTGGAATTTTCAACAGGCAGGCCAGAGTATAAAGCACCTGAACAGTTTATGGCGGCCCGTTCAGGTAATACAGATGTAAGGACAGACGTTTATGCACTGGGTGTCGTCCTTTTTCAGATATATGACCGGTTTGCCAGATTTCCATTCGAAGGTGCGTATCAACAGCTTCGTCAGCGTCATCTCCATGTGGCCGCTCCTATGCTGGAGAATGTCGGAGCCCAGATAGCCCGCGTTGTCGCCAGATGCCTGCGGAAGGACCCGGCAGACAGATACGGAACGATTGCAGAGCTTATCGATGATCTGGAAACAGGCAGCGGTTCAGAGACTGCACAACCTTCTGAAGTTGACACTGCTCGGTCAACTGAAGCTATCCAGGAAATGTGGGACAAGGCGCGCCAATCGATGGATGAAGGTAATCTGAAAGAGGCGGGTAGGTTATGTGATCGGCTTTTGAACATGTCCCCCGAGTTTGCTGAGGCAAGGAACATGCGGGATGAAATAGACAATAGATTTGTGCAGGCAAAGCAGTTCTATGAGACTATCAAAAAAGGTTGCGAAGCTATTGTAAACGGAACGGGCAATCATCAATCATTGGGTCAATTAACGACACTGCTTAGCGAAGCCGTCCGGATATATCCGGATCATCCGGATGGTCATTTGATACAAAGTCAACTCGAATCTCTAATTGATGAATACAAGGATGCCTGGAACAAAGGTATTACGGCCCTCAATAAGGGTAAATGGGAGCAGGCAGAGACGAATTTCAAGAGTGCAGGCTGGCTGGATCCGGGCTCACCACGTGTTTTAGAACTCATAGATTTTGCACAAAAAATCCAGCGTCAGGTTCAGTCGTCCAGGGCGGAAATCGATGCCGCGATACAAAGCCAGAACTGGAATAGGGCAATGTTGTTGGCTGGTGCTCTGGATAGATACGTTGAGGGTATTAAAGAGAAGGCGGCTGATTGTATAGAGCGGGAGCAGGAACCATGAAAACAGAAATTCAACCGGCAGTCTCAATGGATTTGCAGGACCGAATAGATTACAGGAAACTGACTTTATTGCAACTGGCTGAGCGTATAGCAGACGGCAGTGATACAAAGGCCCTGAAGGAACTGCATGATGAACGCGCCATATTTTACGACCAACAGAAAAACACAATCCATCTTGCTGAATATATTGCAGGACTTATGAATACTAAAATTGCAAGGTTTTGGTCCGGTGGTAATACCCAGGTCCTGGAAGATGCATACAACCTGACCTTGGACAAATTTTTTAATATCCCGACAAGGCTGGCAAATAGTCGGCAACAGGGGCCGCAGGGCCCCGATTGCCGCTATACCTTCAAGGCCTTTATCATATGTGCGAAAGATAAGCTGCAAGAAGAACCACCGGCCAACGCCATCAAGGCCGAGATCATATCGGCTGAGATATTGCGAAGACTGATCACGTGGCATTTCCTACTTTCCTGTCTGGAGGCCAGACGACAAGCCCAGAAACTAAGAAGACGATACGTGTGCGAGATAAACGGGAAAAGAATGTACTTATGGCTGCCCTGGGAGGTGCCTGGAGAACGCTGTAGAGAATGGCTGGAGGCCAACATCCCTGATGTCGACCCGCGTCGACCTGGGGAAAGGTACCGGGTGCAGGCAGTAGTAGACAGGCTACTGACGAAGAGAAAAATACTTTACTTGAGCGAACTGGACAGAATAGGGGAGAAACTGCCACCAAGCCCATACTCTGTGCCGTCAATAATACAAGAACAAATATCGGTTAAGGGGTTGGCAGAGACCGTTGCAGATGAGAAGGCTAAGAACATCAAACATCAAAGGCCCGCGATAAGACGGTTGGGTAAAGACAAATTAAGACAGCTCATTCGCACGGTCTTCAGCAGGCTGGCCTATGGAAACTATGTGGAAAAGGATATAGCTCGACCTTTTGGATTAAGCACTGCAACGTTCAGCCGGTTTGCCGGGGCTCGCTGGAAGAAATGTGGTGACGATACTGTTGCCGCGGTTCCACCTGATCTCTGGAGGAACACAGCTGAGGTGCTCAGCGGCCATCCGGATTTCGTTGTAGCTGCCGAAAAGGCAGGCGTCTGGAAACAGGTATCGCAAATGTCACACATCAAGAACAAGACAAGGAGAATTTGAGATGAGTCGGAATCTATACTTCATCCCGATTATTGCTGGAGCCTTACAGGAACCGGACATAGAAAAAGCTCTGAAGGAAGCCTTCTGCAAAATCAGGCGGTTGGGAACTGAAAAGCGCTATGCCGAGGGTTTCAGCAACTTTGAATTGTTCATGGCGTCGGCATATCGCCACCATAGGACCACAGCAACCGACTGTGCCCTTGAGTTGATTGCCCGGCTTGGGACAGACACGTTTGAAGGGGGCACAAAGGAAGAAAGACTGCTCCTGGACTTTATCAGATCACATCCTGATTTAAAGACGAGGTACGAAGCGATTCGGCATATGGAGGAAGATGAAGACTTAACGCAGGACTTTCCCGTAATCGGAGTTTTGAGCGATAGAGGACGCGATCTCACAAAGGCATTTAGTAAGGTGCCTGGCTGCGAATCTTTCGAACGAATCTTGCCGGGCAACTACACAATAAGACTTGTCAATACCGGCTGGATTATTTGGGAGGGAGAGCTGACTGCCAAGAAGCTCATATGGTCTGAGGCCCACAAAGGCAGAAATCTGCCTCTGGCAGCCGGGGAAGGACAACCAACTGATGAAATAGACCTGCTGAATAACGGGGAAGTGATCCTTCGTACGTATGCAGGTATCGAAAGCGGCCGTATTGAAATTGAACTAACCAAGTAGGAAGTGTTCCGAGATGGTCGAAGTCACACAGGTAATCGGGAGGGCCAAAACAGCGCTCGTGGGCAATAGCCAGAAGGCTGTCATCTCGGCCTTCGTGGTCCGCAGAACAGAGCAACAAGCCGAACGTAGACGTTTACGTTTTCGTGGCACTGCGAAATTCTCACGAACCATCAAGAAGCACATAACGGATACGATACTACCCATCATAGACCGTATCACGGATACACTGAATTTAACCCGAAAGAGCTTCGAGATATCTGCGGCCAATCTCGGTGCTGCCTCGGCACTGGATGTAAGCATCAACGTCTCCGGTTTGTCGGCGGACGTGCCTATGTTCATTGCCATGCTGTCAGAGGCCCTGCAGATACCGGTCGGCAACGACTTTATTGCGACCGGCCACATCGCATCGATTGAAGGTGACATAAGTGCCGTGAAGGGGATACCGGCCAAGGTGGAGGCTGCCAGGAACGATGCTTCCATCAAACGCTTCATACACCCCGATCTCGAAAAGGATGAATCGTTGAAGGTACTTTCCCCAAATCGAAGGAGCCTCAGCATTGATGCAATCATAGCGGCAAAAAGGTCCATCCGCACCAATGCGGTCAGCGACATAGGACAGCTTGCCAGACAGGTCTTTACTGACGAGGGTATTGTCCTGGCAAGCTTGAAAGAAGGCTTCTTTGACATCTCGATGATAGACGATCACCTTAATAGCCCCGTTATGGATGTGGTCACCTTCCTCACCTGTAATAACCAAAAAAGGTTCTGGGACGTATTGGACCATTACTTTCTGCTGGGCGATTGTGAAAGGGGCAGAAAGCTGCTGGATGCCTTTGTACGATTCTTTCTCGCCAGGCAGATATACCCAAGAGGATTCGGCGCAAGGCTTTTTCAGCTGATCCGTTCGCTGCCTACAATCACCGGGCAGCAGTTGGACTTTCCAATCGTAGAAAAGGAACTATGTGGTCAACTCCATGGGCTTGTTCGTGAAGAAAAGGATTATGACGATATACCCCTGTTGATCGATGCGGCATACGGCAGAAATATCTATGATGCCTGTCCGTTCGATACACAACCTGGAATCAAGATCTCAGATTATGAGAATATCGTATTCGATACGGTCCTCTCGCAGATAAATGAGCAGGCCCTTGCCCGGAAGTTCGGTACAATCGATTCGGCCCGCGCCAGCTTCAGGCTGGAAAAGTCAAGAGTCAGGTCATATGCGACATTCATCAATATTATCCAGCAATATTACATTCACTTGCAGCGCCACATCGGTTCCAGCCCCGAAAAACCGGACATGAGCGATGCCCGTTCGGAAGCAATCAATCTGCTGCAGAAAACCTTCTATGACAAAGGCGGCGATAAGGCGGCCTTTATTCAGGCCAGGGATTGCACGCAAGGCGGCATTCGTTCCATTCTTGACATGCTGACTGAGCGATACAAGGCGGAAAAACAACAGCTGTATATTAACCGAGTCCTTAAGGATGCGATCGCTGATATGGATTGGAAAGAACGAGTCAACTGTATGCGATCGATCATGGAGCAAATAGGCCCATCTCTGCCGGAGGAACTGAGAAATCAGCCGCCGGAACGATTCGCGAGAGATGAAGAAACCATAGGGACAATAATTCAAACGTATGTAAGCTGTAGCGACAGATTGAATCAGGTACTAAGTCGCATGTAAACATGTAAAGGAGATCATATTATGGCAACTATTAACAGTCTATTATCAGAGCTTGATGAGCGCACGACAACACAGCGGGTGGCTATCGCACACGATGAGGCGCGAATGCGGTACCATTTGCAATCGAACACCGTTGCGGATTTCGACCAGTTCAGCGACATCATCGGCGACTACTACAATCACCATTTTACAGAGTGCGTCTCCTGCGGCGGAAGGTTGTCTGCGGGTGAAGCATGCAGCAGAGCAAAGGAAGTGCTGGATAGTGAATACAGAAGGAGGCGTGGAAATATCGTCTCGGCCTTCAACGATGCCCATGACGGCACTAATGGCGGCTTGCGTGCTGTATTGGACATGATTGCGGAGGCGCTTAAGGCAGAGGCCGTCGAGCACTACGTGCGGGATGTATTCGACAGGCATGTGGCGCCAAACTCCTGGGACGAGAAGGTTGATATGATCCGCCAGTTCATATCATACTACGGACACGTCCTGTCTTCTTCAATAGTCGCAACTCAGCCGGAACGCTATGCCCAAGACTACAGTGAACTGATCAGAGCATACGTTGAAGGGCTCAAGCAGACATCGGCCATGTTTCGGCGGCTGTAGAAACGTTCATCATGCAGACAAAACTCGATAAGCTGCTCGCCCTCATCAGTCCTGAGAAGACCATTGTAGAGACGTACAATCGTGCCAACGAAGCGCTAAACACCTTCGGTGTGGATACCGCTCAGATAGAACAATGGGATCGGTTCAGGTATTGTATGGCGGAATTCTTGCGAAATCTCGACTGCCGTATCCTGCGGCTCCGCGGGCCGGTGGAGGTCTCCCCGGATTACTACTGGCGACGTTGCGCCCAGGTGCTTCTCAGAGTGTATGGCTCAAACGGTGAAAAAGCCGCATTCGAGATGGCCAGGACAGGCAATGAGGGCGGACTCTATGGTGTGCTGAAGGCCGTGGCCATGCGTGTGGCTGACGAGTATTCAGAGAACGAGATATCCGCCAAGGTAGTTGCCTTTATGGATAGCCTCACGGTCGACGAGCAATTAGATGCCTGTTCCGAGTACGTTTCCAAATACGGGCACCTCCTTCCTTCGGAGATTACGGAGGCAAATGCAATCAGAATTCGAGCCAATTTTCGCAAAGTGCTCGAAAACCACCCTCGTTTGCTTCTGAGATTTCAGGGTGTAGGGCGGTAGGGCTAAAAGAATGGGGCTTTTTTCGGAAAATAGACCTTAGCTGAAAAGGGGCATGTCCGGTTTCCGCTACGCTATATAGGAGAGCAATATAATTATTCGTAGTGGAAAGAATAGAAATGACCCCGGAAAAGGCCCTGGCTACATACTATGCAGGCCAATACATGGTATCTGCAAAGGCCCAGATGCTCTTTGACACTGAGGTAGGCAAGGGCTGTGATGGCAATATTTTGCCGAGTCCGGTTGCCCTTGAGCCTGTTTTTGAGCCCATACTCGTACCCAAGGATATTATGGCCCTTAAGGACAGGCCCGGCTGGCTCTTTGAATCCCCACCAAAGCAGCAGGAGCTTCTCAGGTACCGGGTGTGGCTATCGCCCGATCAGCCATTCAACTGGGACTGCATGGAACTCTTTGTAAAACAGCTTTCCCTGGTTTCTAACAGGGTAGGCCTGGAGATTACCGGCAATGAAGAAAAGATAACCTTCACACTGTTATGTCATCACAGCGATATCCCGCTTGTTAAAACAGCCTTCTCAAGCAAGCTAAAGTTCTGCAAACTGTCGATAACGACAAAAGAATTGATTTTCCATAGAGAGCCGGAAATCTGGAAGGACATCACTTTCTACGATTATTTTCCACCACCACCGTATTCCCATCTTCTGACCAGGCCTGATGAACTGCATACCACGCCCTACGAGGCCCTGGTAACGGCGATAGCGAACATACCGCGACCGGCGGGCGGTATCTATCAGGTCCTGTTTCAGCCGGTCTCTGCCGCCAACAACTGGCATCGCAACGTTGAGATAATCACAGACCTTGAATACAGGGTCAAACTGGTAAGCAATGTGGGTCCCAGCCAGTATTACGCCCAGCAGGTCCCGTCAGGCGATATCCACCAGATGGCCGGCGAGGTTGAGACCAAGGCGCATAATGACAAACCGTTCTACGCGGCGGCATTCCGCATTGCCGTGGTAGGTGCCGGTGATAACAGGCAGGACTATCTACAGTCACTAAGGGTGTTCAGCGGTCTGTTCCAGCATGGAGGAAGACCCCTTAACTTCATTACAGAAGCCCAATACAACTCAGTCCTTTCCCCTGAGCAGATTTGGCAGATGTTCCTGCTGGGACTGACTTACCGACCGGGCTTTATAGTAAATTCAGATGAATTGACCGGCCTTGTCCATTTTCCTCAAGCAAGCATAGCCGAGCAGCTCGAGGCAGATATCGATGAAGTGGAAACCCTGATGATTACCACCGGCGGCAAGCTTTCGCAGGGAACACGTATAGGAAAAACCAAAGTAGCAGGGCAGGAACGCATTATGTGTATTCCGGATAAGGTTCGCATGCGTCATACTCATCTTATCGGCAGCATGGACATGGGTAAATCAAACTTGCTAGAGAATATGGCCATGCATGACATAGTAAAAGGGGATGGTGTTGCCGTTATTGACCCGCACGGTGATATGGTCAAAGAACTGCTATGCCTTTTGCCTGAAGAAGTCATCCCTCGTGTAATATACTTCGATCTGGGCGATCCCAATTGGATACCGATGTGGAATCCTATGCAGAAGATCCCAGGCCAGGATATAGGAAGGATAAGCGACGACCTGATCGGTGTACTTAAAAGCTTTGTCACTGGCTGGGGTGACCGGATGGAACATCTGCTTCGTCAGTCTATCTTCGGCCTTTTACACCTTGGGGGCAGTTCCTTGCGGGACGCCTACGACATTCTACGCCATTCGCATGAAAGCCAGACGATACGTAACCTTGTTCTTGAGGTTGTCCAGAATGATGTAGCCCGCCAGTTCTGGAAGGAGGATATTGACAAATACAAGCCCGATGACCTTGGTCCACCTAAGCATAAACTCAGCAAACTTCTTCTATCCGACACGGCAGCCTCTTTGATGTTGTCGCAACCGCGAAGCAGTTTCAACTTCCGACGCATAATGGATGATGGCATGATATTCCTGGCAGACCTGTCATCCAATCTTGGCACGGAGGTAAAACAGGTCATCGGGGGCTTTATCGTAGCGGTTATGTACATAAGCGCACTTAGCCGCAGTGACCTAGCAAAGGAAGAACGACGGCCGTTTCATATCTATCTGGATGAGGCCTATCAATTCGTCACGGCCAAACTCGAAGAGATTATTGTAGAGACCCGCAAGTTCGGTGTAAGCCTGACCCTCGCCCACCAGTACTTACAGCAGTTTGATACCAATAAGATAAATGCACTTGGAACCGTTGGCACAACCATAGTTTTCAACGTCGACAGCAATGATGCTGGCCACCTGGCCAGACATTTTAAAAAGAAGGCCGAGGTAAACGATTTTATCAACCTTGAGCAGGGAGATGCAATCGTACGCTGCGGTAATGAAATTGTGAAGATAAAGACATTGAGACCGCCAAAGATTCCTGAGAAAAATTTCAAAGACCGAATAATCGCGGAATCGCGACAGAAATACTATCTGCCGGCATCGCAAGTTCGTCAAATGGTCAAACAGCGAACAGAGCGGGCCAATAAGCCGTTTGAGCCATTGGCCCCTGTGATAGATAGCCACAAGAAGACCTTCTTATCAGAGGAATTAGATTATGACGAACTTTGATATCAAAGAACGGGCTAGGGAAATAGTCGAAATGATTACAGCTAAACTCGCCCCCGATTTGATGAGTAGCAGGTTCGATAAACCGATCGCTGAGGCAGCCGGGGAATTTGAATGTGAAGTAGAATATCCTGTTACTCATAAAGAGTTTCACAAGATTATCGCTAATTTCGTACAACAGATTTATGAAAAGGCGCTGAAAGCATCCTGGGTGCTGACTAACCCGCTTGACGAGGCAATATTGCTGCTCGAAAACGGCTATCACAGTTACTTGTATGGCCCCGGTTACACAGGTGCGATCCTTCATACCAACGACACGGAAAAAGGCGGTATTCAAGCTGTGCTGGCCGGCCTGGCCGGAGCAATCAATGATATCGAGCGAAAAAAGTATATAGATGGTGTCCTAACATGGCACCTGCACGGCTGTAGCTGGGAGCTGCAGTGCGAGATTGCTGAGGTCATACTGGATGATTACAGGGCATTTATCCCGCCGCAGCTGTGCAAATGCGTTCCCGCCCAGCTGGTAGATGTGATTCCGACAATTATACAGAGATATATTGACAGCGACTTCACCCTGCAGGGGATATCGTTTCTTGGCAATCTCTGACAACTGGAAAGCTTTTCGGCAGGGAAAGGATGTAAATGCCAAACCAATTGACTGCGTATTGGTTTGGCAATGACGGGATTGAAAGATAATGGAAAAGGTTAAACGCAGCAAAGTGGAAAAGATAAAGATTTTCAAAAGCCTCTTTATGGGCTTGCGAAATGTCTATGGCACCTACGAGACGAAAACAGGCAGAGTTCGACAGGTGAAAGAGCCGGTAACCGATGAAGTCATACTCGCTCATCTGACCGGGAAACAATCATATGGAGTTTATCTGCTGGTTGGTGACAGAACGGGCGCCATTGCAGTGGACTTCGACCAGAACGAGCTGTGCCTGCCTATTTCCTTCGTAGCCGGCGCACGAAGATACGATATGTCTGCCTATATCGAGCGGAGCAAGTCCAAGGGATATCATGTGTGGGTATTCTTTGAGAATGGCGGGGTCCTTGCAGCCAAGGCACGTCTTGTCGCCCAGAAGGTCCTTGCCGATATGGGAAGGCCTGCAACAGAGGTCTTTCCAAAGCAAGATGCCCTGGCAGATGGGGTCTCATATGGGAACTTCATTCATGCACCGCTGTTCGGAGCGCTTGTGCCCAAAGGACGGACCGTATTCGTAGATCCAGCTGAGCCAACCAACGTATATCCCGACCAGTGGGAGCTTCTGGGCAGGGTACAGCGAGTCTCAGAACTGAGACTCGACGCCGTTATCAGAAGCTGCAATCTTGAGCTACAGAAGCCGCCCGAAGACAGAGCAAAAACTGACAGCCGGAAGGAATCGGACAACAATACATCGCCTTTTGGATTGCCTCCCTGCGCCCGTAGGATGCTAGCAGAGGGCGTAACTTCCTTTCAGCGTGTTTCGTGTTTCCGCCTGGCAGTGCACCTGAAGCGATACGGCATGCCTTACGACCTTGCCCTGGTTGCATTGAAGGCATGGGCCAGGAAGAATCGACCCGAAGATGGGAAACGCGTCATCATCGATGCAGAGATAACGTATCAAACCAAATGTGCCTTTGAGAGTCCCTATCGCAGTTTCGGCTGTGAAGAGCCTGCTATCGCTGCCTACTGTGATAAGGATTGCCCCTTGTACGCATACACCGTGGGAAAACCGCCTATCTGATCGGAGGACTGTTGAATGATTGAATCGGGAAACAGAAATCGGCCTGAGCTGGAGACGGGTCAGCAAGACATCAGCATCGAGGTGCTGAAGCGACGGTGCCTGCTCAAGGACCGCGAGGGGCACATTATTGAGACGCCGGCGCAGATGTACGTGCGCGTCGCGAAAACGATTGCTGAAGTCGAATCCCGATACGGCGTTGCCCAACAGATGATTAAGCTGCTCAGCGAGATATTCTACAAGCTGATGATTAACGGCAAGTTTCTGCCCAATAGCCCCACCCTAATGAATGCCGGCCAAAGAGAGGGGCTGCTGAGCGCCTGCTTCGTTCTGCCGGTCAACGACAGTATCATCGAGATATTCGAGGCCGTCAGAAACACAGCGTTGATTCAGAAGGCTGGAGGCGGAACGGGCTTCGCATTTGACAAATTGAGGCCCACCGGTGATATCGTAGCCTCCAGCGGTGGAACGACGTCTGGGCCTATCAGCTTCTGGCGCGTCATAGCAGAGACCACCAATGCTATACAGCAAGGCGCCCACAGACGAGGGGCCAATATGGGCATGATGGATGTCCGACATCCGGACATCCTCAAGTTCATTCATGCCAAGCAGGACCAGATGTCTTTCAACAACTTTAACATCTCGGTCAAGATACCCGATGCGTTCATGAACGCCCTGTGTGAGACTTTTGATGTCCCACATATAGTGACCAATCCCAGAACGCAGCAGAGTTACGTAATACCGAGGACGGTTGATCTGCACACTTACCGTATCCAGGACCTCAGGCCGTTCGATGAGTGCCGAGGCGACTGCTTCACTACTCTGGATATCTGGAAGATGATTGTTGCCAATGCCCATGCCACCGGTGAGCCGGGAGTCTGCTACATCGACCGTGTCAACGAGGATAATCCCACGCCGGCCCTCGGTTCGATCAATGCGACCAACCCCTGCGGCGAGCAACCGTTGCTTGACTTCGAAGCCTGTAACCTGGGGTCTCTGAACATCTCCAAATTCGTTCTACCTGATAACAGCGACTTAGACTGGGAAGACCTTGGACAAGTTACTGAGTTTGCCGTGAGATTCCTGGATGATGTGATAGATGCCAATCACTGGCCTATCCCGGAAATCCAGGATATAAGCCTGGGCAACAGGAAGATCGGCCTCGGCATTATGGGCTTTGCGGATACTTTGATACTCTTGGGCATTCGCTATGACAGCGATGAAGGGGTGAATTTTGCCAAGCGGCTCAGCGGATTCATTCAGGACAAGGCTCACCAGGCCAGTCGCAAGCTCGCCCAACAGCGAGGTTGTTTTCCCAACTGGCAAGGCAGTATCTGGGATACCGAACATCACATTCCCATGCGAAATGCAGCGTGTACAACGATAGCACCCACCGGAAGCATCAGCACCATCGCCAAGTGCAGTTCAGGTATCGAACCGATATTCAAACAGGCCTACAAGAGACGGGCCCTGAATGGAGCGGAATTCATTCAACTCCATCCCCTGCTCGAACGACTGGGCGCAGAACAGGGCTGGCTGAATGAACGAGTCAGAGCAGAATTGATGTCAGGTGCTGAGCTCCATAAGATTCAAGGAATTCCTCAAAACATAGCTGAAGTCTTCGTGACTGCCCACGAGATTGCCTCGGAATGGCATGTTCGCATCCAGGCGGCCTTTCAGACGAACATTGATAACGCCGTTTCCAAGACTGTCAATCTACCGGCTGATGCCACGGTCGACGATGTGGATAGGATACTCAAGCTGGCGTACCAATCATCCTGCAAGGGAGTCACAGTCTACAGAGACAATAGTCGAGACAACCAGGTCTTATCGTCAGTCCAGGCGTCACAGAAATCTGTCGGAGAAACATTAGGGCCCCGGCCGAGACCAAAGACCACCACCGGCCAAACGAGCAAGTTCAGGATGGGATGCGGGACACTGTTTGTGACGGTCAACAGGGATGAAGAGGGGATATGCGAAGTGTTCGCGAACTTGGGCAAGGCTGGTGGATGTCCAAGCCAGACGGAGGCCACTTGCCGAGCAGTCTCGGCAGCGCTGAGATCCGGTGTTGACCCAAGAGTGATGATTGATCAATTGCAGGGGATACGGTGCATGTCAACGGCAGTGGCAAGAAAGTCCAACAAGGGCGTGGATGTGATGTCGTGTCCGGACGCCATAGCCCGGGCCTTGGAGGAGGCTGTCGGTTGCGAAGGAGTTATTCACAAATCGTCGTTTCGCCGGACGTGCCAGGAATGCGGCCACCCCGTGAGGTGGGAAGCTAACTGCGAGGTTTGTGATTTCTGCGGATATAGCAACTGTGGGTAGGCACAGCAGTTCAGATCTCAGCGCAAATAGCCTGAATTTTTGCTTCAGACAACACTGCCGTAGACGAATGGACAGGCAATCCGTTGATCATCTTGCAAGTGATCTCACTTGGAATAACCATATCCCGAAGTATAATTGCATTATTGAACTGTCCGCTTTCTTGTAGGTGGCCGGTAATGGTTTGTCACAAATTCTGATCGAAATGAGGTTGGCAATATGAAACTTATTCAAAAGATTGCACCTGTTGTCCGGCACGCTGGCATTCCGCGGTGTTGGCTCGGCCTGATGATCGTATTGTTGTTGTCGGCCAATGCTTTTTGCGCCTCGGCCAAGTACGAACAG
>Ga0209427_10001401_pt1 | contig 27737 bp, 38 predicted proteins | sample DeeMarSWOR136_30_FD_187465 | JGI IMG/M metagenome (GOLD analysis project Ga0209427, IMG submission 187465) | Marine sediment microbial communities from White Oak River estuary, North Carolina - WOR-1-36_30 (SPAdes) (version 2) | ecosystem: Environmental > Aquatic > Marine > Intertidal zone >...
ATTTAGTGCCTGCAAAGTCAAGTTGCACAAGAAATTGCATCCTCCTAATTTTATCACATCTCCCCGGAAACTTAAAGCCCAGTTAGGGGGGTCGATTTTCTAATAAGGATCTTCGCACATTCCCAAAATTGTCAACGTATTGACTTTGTTGTATACTTGTGCTATATTGCTGCTTCGTGTCTACTAGCCATTAGTCTGGGTGTGGAAAACCTGATTAAGCCGGCTGGTTGAACCGGGACGCAAACCTGCTCGGGAAGTAGACCGGTAGACAACTGGGTGGCTTTTTAATTGGTATAAAATAGAAAGAAAAATGAGATGCCGACGGTCAATCAATTAGTTCGAAAAGGACGGCGGAAGCTTGGTAAGCGAACCAGGGCTCCGGCGCTGGGTATTACTTATAATGCCCTGAAGAACAAGGTTCGGCGGGGGCGGAACTCGCCGCAGAAGCGTGGGGTTTGCGTTCAGGTCAAAACGATGACCCCCAAGAAGCCCAATTCCGCCTTGCGTAAAATCGCCCGCGTGCGGCTGACCAACGGTATTGAAGTTACCGCTTATATACCTGGCGAAGGCCATAATTTGCAGGAGCACTCTGTGGTGCTTATCCGTGGTGGCAGGGTGAAGGATTTGCCTGGGGTTAGATACCATATTGTTCGGGGTGCTCTGGATACTGATGGCGTGGAGAATCGCCAGCAGGGGCGCAGCAAATACGGGGCTAAACGAGGCAGGGCGGTCAGACTCCCGGGTGCTACCTTGGCTGAGGATACTGGCACACCAACGGAAAGCGAAACAGGTGGGGCTGCGGAGGAGGAATAAATGCCAAGGCGAGCTAGAGTACTGAAGAGGCAAACCCCTCCTGACCCGAAATACGGAAACGTTACTGTGGCTATTCTTATCAATAAAATTATGTCCGATGGTAGGAAAGCCACGGCTGAGCGGATTGTTTATGATGCCCTGGATTTGGTTAATAAGCAATTAGGTACAGAACCCATAGAGGTTCTTGACCAGGCGCTTAAGAACGCTACTCCTTTACTTCGAGTAAAATCCCGGCGTGTCGGCGGTGCTACTTACCAGGTGCCAGTTGAGGTTGAAGCTGAACGCGGACTATCTCTGGCTATGCGCTGGTTAATCAGCTATGCCAGAGAACGTGGCGGTAAATCTATGGCGGAGAAATTGGCGGCGGAGATTGTCGATGCCTCTCAAGGGCAGGGTGCAACTATTAAAAAGCGCCAGGATACTCATAAGATGGCCGAGGCAAATAAAGCTTTTGCTCATTATCGATGGTAACTACAGAAAGAATTAATGTCCAACAGCCCAAAAAAGCGGTTGGTGCAGGAAACAAAATCATGAGCCGGACTTTTCCTTTAGACAAGGTGCGGAACATAGGCATCATTGCTCACATTGATGCTGGCAAGACAACAGTCACCGAGAGGATTTTGTTTTATACAGGACGCACCTACAAGGTTGGTGCGGTGGATGAAGGAACGGCGGTGATGGATTGGATGGCGCAGGAGCGGGAACGAGGGATTACTATCACCGCAGCAGCTACAACCTGTCACTGGCAGGAGCATCGAATAAACATTATTGACACGCCGGGGCATGTCGATTTTACTGCTGAAGTAGAGCGAAGTCTTCGGGTTCTGGATGGTGGGGTGGTGGTGCTGGATGCCGTGGCTGGAGTGGAAGCCCAGTCTGAGACAGTATGGCGACAGGCGGATAGGTACGGCGTGCCCAGAATTTGCTTTATCAATAAGATGGACAGGGTTGGTGCTGATTTCCATCATACTGTGAGTATGATGGAGGAGCGGCTGCAGGCTAAAGCTGTGCCAGTACAATTGCCCTGGGGCAGGGAGAGTCAGTTTAAGGGTGTGATAGATTTGGTTGACAGTAGAGCCTGGTTGTTCTCTGACGACGTGAATGCCCCACGAGTGGAATCGCCTATTCCAGAAGAGGAGAGAGAAGAGGTAGCCAGGTATAGACAGGCGTTGATCGAGAAACTAGCTGAGAATGATGACCAGTTGATGTTACTTTATGTTGAAGGTGGAGAAATTCAGGGTGATCAGATTAAGGCTGCCATAAGAAGATTAACTTCGGCTAATCGAATAGTGGCCGTGCTTTGTGGTAGCGCTTTGAGGAATAAAGGAACTCAGCTCCTGCTTGATGCCGTTGTGGATTATCTCCCCTCTCCGCTGGACGTACCTCCGGTTCCTGTTATTGACTTGCAAACTGGTGAGGCGGATGTCCGTCAGGCCAGCGATGATGCTCCATTTTCGGCTTTGGCTTTTAAGGTGGTGGCTGACCCTTTTATGGGCAGGCTGGTTTATTTCCGGGTTTATTCAGGCAAGGTCAAGGCGGGAATGAAGATACTCAATTCTAGCAAGGGACGCAAAGAGCGTCTCGGCAGGCTGATTCTTATGCATGCCAATCGCCGTGAAGAGATTGAAGAGACCGATGCCGGCAGCATTGCCGCTACTCTGGGCCTCAAAGACACCTTCACCGGGGACACGCTGTGTGATCAAGCTCGGCCAGTGCTTCTCGAAGCTATCCGCTTCCCTGAGCCAGTGCTATCGATGGTCGTGGAACCTAAGAGCAAGGCGGACCAAGATAAGCTGGGTGAAGCCATGAACAAGCTTTCAGAAGAGGACCCAACTTTTAAAGTACGTACTGACCAGGAAACCGGACAAACCCTTATTTCAGGGATGGGTGAATTACATTTAGAGGTTTTGATAGACCGCATGCTTCGCGAGTTCAATGTGAAGGTGAGAGTTGGCAAGCCGCAGGTAGCCTATAAAGAGACCATTACTAAAGAGATAGAAATAGAAGGTAGATTTATCCGTCAGTTTGGCGGTCGAGGACAATATGGTCATATCTGGCTCAGGCTTGAGCCTGTAGAACGAGGCAGCGGCTTCAGGTTTGTTGACCAGGTTCGAGGTGGAGCCATACCAAAGGAATATATTCCGGCAGTCGAAGCTGGGGTCAGAGAGGCTCTGGAAACCGGTGTGTTGGCAGGCTACCCGATAGTGGATATCAAGGCAACTCTGTTTGATGGAAGTTACCACGAGGTTGATTCCTCTGACTTGGCTTTCAGAATGGCAGGCTCGATAGCTTTGAAGGAGGGTGTTGGTAAGGCTAATCCCATACTTCTCGAGCCGATTATGAACTTAGAGGTGGTGATGCCAGCTCAGTTCCTAGGCGACGTCATCGGAGACTTGAATTCTAGGAGGGGACACGTTGAGGGCATCGAGACACACGGGGAAACCTGTGTTGTTCGTTCTCTTGTTCCTCTAGCTGAGACTTTCGGTTATGCTACTGCTCTTAGGTCATTAAGTCAGGGCAGAGCAACCTATTCCTTGGAGTTTCATTGTTATAGAGAATTGCCAGCTAACCTAGCGGAGCAAATAGAGGTTAGGATTAGAGGTAGATAGATGCCCAAGCAAAAGATTCGAATCAAGATCAAGGGATATGACCACAGGCTGGTTGACCAGTCGGTGGAGCAAATTGTGGAGACTGCTGAGCGTACCGGTGCTGTTATTGTGGGACCTGTGCCTTTGCCTACCCAGATTGAAAAGTTTTGTGTTATTCGGTCGCCGCATATTGATAAAGATTCGCGGGAGCAATTTGAGATTCGTACGCACAAGCGACTTATTGATATCTTGGGCCCAACCTCTAAAACTATAGATGCGTTGACTCAACTTCAGCTGCCCTCCGGGGTGGAGATAGATATTAGATTGTAGCCGGAAAAATGATTAAGGGCATGATTGGTAGAAAAATAGGTATGACACAACTTTTCCATGATGATGGAGAGGTGGTGGTGACGGCTATTGAAGCAGGTCCTTGCCTTGTTACCCAAGTAAAGACCGAGGCTAAAGATGGTTATAATGCTGTTCAGCTCGGCTTCGGGGAAGCCAAGCTGCTTAACTCTCCGCAAAAAGGACATCTTAAGGAGACAGGTCAATTCAGGCATCTCCGTGAGTTTAACGTGGAGGATGTCAGCTCTGTTCAAGTAGGACAGAAAGTTGATGTGGATATGTTTAACCCGGGCGATTTGGTTGATGTCACTGGTATATCAAAGGGCAAAGGTTTTGCCGGTGTGGTCAAACGCTATCATTTTGCTGGTGGCCCTAAGACCCACGGGCAGTCTGATCGTCATCGAGCTCCTGGCTCGATTGGCGCCACTACATCTCCGGGGCGAGTATTAAAAGGGACACGTATGGCCGGGCGTATGGGGGACAGGCGAGTAACTTCACGCAATCTTAAAGTGCTCAGTGTCGATTTGGCTCGTCACTTGTTGCTGGTGAAGGGGGCGGTGCCTGGTTCTAAAAAAGGGTTGTTGCTCATTAAGAAAGCTGGTGGGAGTAAGTAGAGTGCAAGTTCAGGTTTATAATTTGAAGGGTAAAGTTACCGGGCAGATCGAAATAAGAGACGATGTTTTTGTTGTGCCCTTTAATGAGGCTGTGGTGCATCAAGCGTTAGTCAGACAATTAGCTAATCGTCGCTTGGGGGCTGCTGATACTCAAAAAAGAGGCGAGGTTAGAGGCAGCGGCAGGAAACTCTTTGCGCAGAAGCATACCGGTCGGGCACGCCGCGGCGATGTTAGGTCACCTATACTCCGGGGGGGTGGAGTGACATTCGGGCCACATCCCCGAAGTTACCACCAAGGTATGCCCAAGAAGATGCGGCGTTTGGCTTTGAGGTGCGTTCTTTCTGGTAAGGTAAGAGGTGGAGATTTGAAGGTTATTGAAAAGCTCGAGCTTGACAGCCCGAAAACTAAGACAATATTGGATATGTTGGTAGCCTTGGGTATCGGTGATTCTGTTATCATCGCTACCGCTGAAACTGAGGATAATTTGGTTAAGTCGGCGCGCAATTTACTGGGCGTTAAGACAATGCCGGCGCCTCTGCTTAACGTGGCTGCTTTACTTTCTTTCAAAGACTTAATAATGACTGTGGATGCAGTGCGGAAAGTGGAAGAGTTATGGGGCGAAAAGTCGGCGCCAGAGGCAGTAGGTAGTGTCAATTGAATCAAGAGCTTAGGGTTTATTTGATATGAATCTTTATGAGGTAGTAAAACGGCCTTTAATCACCGAAAAGGCTACGCTGATGAAAGAACAGAACAGGTATGCCTTCGAGGTGGCGAAGGAGGCTAATAAATGCCAGATTAAGGACGCTGTGGAAGCAGCGTTTAAGGTCAATGTGGTTAAGGTTAATGTAATGACTGTTCCGGGTAAGATGAGAAGGATAGGCAGACGGCAGGTATTAACTCCGTCTTGGAAGAAAGCAGTTGTTGCCCTGGAAGCAGGCCAGAAAATTGAGTTCTTCGAGGGAGTTTAAAGGATAGGGGAATAGAATTGGGCTCAGTAACAAAAAAACGGAAGAAAAAAATGGCAAGGCATAAGCATCGCAAGCTTCTTAAAAAGACCCGATGGCAAAGGAGGCATCCCTAGAATTAGGGGGAGGTAAGATTTGGCATTAAAAACCTATCGCCCAACATCACCGAGCAGGCGGGGCATGGTTAGCGCCTCTTTTGAGGAGATAACCAAGACGGTTCCCGAGAAGTCTCTTTTGCTACCGCTTAAGAAAAAGGCAGGGCGTAACAATAGGGGTGCGGTAACCGTGCGGCATCGAGGCGGCGGCGCTAAGCGCAGATTGCGAATAATTGATTTTAAGCGGGATAAATCTGGCATCCAGGGTAAGGTGGCTGCTATAGAATATGATCCCAATCGCTCAGCTCGTATTTGTCTCATTCATTATGTGGATGGAGAGAAGCGTTACATTCTGGCTCCCTCGGGGCTTAAGGTGGGTGATGTCATAATGACGGGAGAGAGTGCGGAAATAAAGCCCGGTAATGCTTTGCCGTTAGGTTCGATTCCGGATGGCACTTTGATTCATAATATTGAATTTGAACCTGGAAAAGGCGGGCAGATAGTGCGCAGTGCTGGTACAGCGGCACAGCTGTTAGGTAAAGAGGGCAGATATTCACTCGTTCGTTTACCTTCTGGAGAGATACGGCGCTTTTTGAGTGACTGCCTAGCTACCGTGGGGCAAGTAAGCAATGTTGAACATCAAGGTGTAAAGTCAGGCAAGGCCGGGCGTATAAGATTGCTTGGACGACGCCCTCAGGTTCGTGGTTCAGCCATGACACCACGTGACCATCCTCATGGTGGAGGTGAAGGTAGAGCCCCTCGGGGGATGGCGCCTAGCACGCCGTGGGGTAAGACAGCTTTGGGTAAGAAAACAAGGGTCGGCAAAGCTTCGGATAGATTGATCGTCAAGCGTCGGAAATAGAAAGGTAGTTGAAAAGGCAGGAATAGAATGTCACGCTCATCTAAAAAAGGTCCTTATTGCGATGCTAAGTTGTTTAAAAAGATAGAGGCGCTTAATCGCTCCGGCGAAAAGGTGGTGATAAAGACATGGTCTCGTGCCTCTACTGTCCTGCCTCAAATGATAGGTCATACCATTGGGGTGCACGATGGTCGGCGCCATGTGCCCATTTTTATTACTGAGAATATGGTGGGGCATAAGCTGGGTGAATTCGCTTCGACCCGGACATTTCGTGGGCACGTTAGTAAGGCTCAGGTTACTGTTCAAGCACGAAGAGAGTAGTTTGTAGACAATGAAAGTAGCAGCAGTATCAAAAGATGTGCGTGTTTCGCCTCGGAAAGCCAGGTTGGTTGTAGATATGGTGCGGGGCAAAAAAGTTGAAGATGCCTTGACTATTCTTAAGTTTACGCCGACGCCGGCAGCTAGGGCTGTGGCTAAGGCTATTAAATCGGCGGCAGCAAATGCAGAAAACAATTTCCAGATGGAACCTGCTGACCTTAAGATAGCCGATATTTTCGCCGATGAGGGGCATACTTTTAAAAGATTCCGACCGCAGGCTAGAGGGCGAGTGGCTCCTATTTTGAAGCGTTGCACTCATATCAGTGTTTTTGTCGCTGAGGAGGGAGAGCGAATTGGGACATAAAGTTCATCCCTATGGTTTCAGAATCGGTATCATCCGTGGCTGGCAGTCTAAGTGGTATGATGAGAAGCATTATGCTGACTTCCTGCATGAGGATCTGAACTTGCGCCGAGCTATCCAAGAAAAATGTGCTGAGGGTGGCGTTGCCAGGGTGGAAATTGACCACCAGGGTAATGAAATTCTGGTAACCTTGTATTCGTCGCGTCCTGGTATTGTTATTGGTAGGGGAGGACAACGTGCCGAGGAGTTGAGGTCGCGTTTAGAAGGAATCTGTGGTAAGAGAGTGCGACTATCTATTAAGGAGGTTGAACAGCCTGAGCTCGAGGCTCGTTTGGTAGCTAGGAATGTGGCTGACCAGCTTGAACGTCGGATGGCTTTCAGGAGAGCTATGAAACAAGCAGCTTTTCGGACAATGCAAGCTGGTGCTAAAGGAGTAAAGATAAGCTGTGCTGGAAGGTTAGGTGGCGTCGAAATTGCTCGTCGTGAAACTACCCTCCAGGGTCAGTTACCGTTACATACACTTTGCGCCGACATCGATTATGGTTTTGCTGAAGCCCGTACTACGTTGGGTAACATCGGCGTTAAAGTCTGGATTTACAAAGGTCGGGTCTATCCTGAAGTGAGGAAGGAAAGTGTTACAGCCGAAGCGAGTGAAGTATCGTAAAGACCACCGAGGGCACTTGAGAGGCAAGGCGCAAGCCGGAAGCACCATTGTCTTTGGTGAATTCGGGTTGCAGGCTCAGGAAGCGGCATGGATAACATCTAGGCAGATTGAAGCTGCTCGGCGTGTCATAGTCCGTTATCTACGTCGTGGTGGTCAGATGTGGATTCGCATCTTCCCGGATAAGCCGGTAACCAAAAAACCAGCAGAGACGAGGATGGGCAGCGGCAAAGGGCCTCCAGACCACTGGGTCGCTGTAGTCAAGCCAGGAAGGATGCTATTTGAGATAGGTGGCATAAAGGAAAATATGGCTCGTGAGGCATTGCATTTGGCTTCTTATAAGCTGCCTATCGCTGCTAGGTTTGTGGCAAAAGAAACGGTTAGGGAAGAGGCAAAAAGTTGAAAATCGATGAAATTCGCTCTCTGAGTGACGCAGAATTAGTGAAACGGCTGGGCGAAGCTCACCAGGAGCTTTTTAACTTACGACTTCGCATGGCTACTCGGCAGTTGGCTAATCACCGTGAGTTGCCCAGAGTCAAGAAGAGAATCGCCAGAATCGAGACTTTAATAAGACAGAGGGAGCTTGGTATAGGGTAGTTATGAAAGCGAAACGAAAAACCAGAACCGGCACGGTAATAAGCGATAAGATGGATAAAACGGTGGTGGTGTTGGTGCAGAGTTTAGGGCGTCATCCTCTTTATAAGAAGGTGGTCAGGCATACTTCTAAATTCAAGGCTCACGATAAAGCTAATGCCTGTAAGGTCGGTGATGTGGTGAAGATTATTGAGACTCGTCCTTTGTCTAAGGAGAAGCGCTGGCGGGTAGCTGAGGTAATAAGCAGAAAAGAAGTAGTTGAGGTCGAGCCTGCTGAGATAATTTAAAAGAGATTAAGAAATAATGATTCAGCCTTATACTAGACTTAAAGTAGCAGATAATACTGGAGCTCGGCAGATTATGTGCATCAATGTGCCTGGTGGCACGAGGAGAAGATATGCGACTGTTGGCGATGTTGTTGTCGGGGCGGTAAAACGTGCCATACCTGGTGGTGTGGTGAAAAAGGGTGATGTGGTTCGGGCAGTGGTTGTACGCATTGCTAAACAACATCATCGCTCGGATGGCTCTTATGTTAGATTTGATGACAATGCTGCGGTTATCTTAGATGATAAGAACAATCCTAGAGGTACTCGCATTTTTGGTCCGGTAGCTAGAGAACTCAGAGATAAGAATTTTATGAAGATAATATCGTTAGCTCCTGAGGTTCTGTGAAATGAATATTAGAAAGAATGATACCGTCCTCGTTATCGCCGGCAAAGACAGGGGTAAGAAGGGTAAGGTTCGAAAGGCTTTGCCTAGGAGAGATAAGGTGATAGTTGAAGGTGTTAATATGATTAAGCGCCATTCCAAAGCTCGCGGCGCAGCTAGGCAGGCTGGCATAATTGAGCTAGAGGCGCCGCTAGATGCATCAAACGTTATGTTAGTTTGCAATAAGTGCAACAAGCCAGCTCGAGTTGGCTTCCGTTTTCTTAGTGATGGTAGAAAAGCGCGAATTTGTCGCTCCTGTCATGAAGTGATCGATTAATCGAAAGGTGCATTTTAAGAATGTCCCGGTTGAAGGAAAAATATGAGAAAGAAGTAGTACCCGAACTAATGCGTAAGTTCGGGTACAAGAATGTGATGCAGGTGCCGAGACTTAACAAAATCGTCCTGAACATCGGTCTGGGCGAAGCGATACAAAACCCTAAAGCTTTAGAAGGGGCTGAGAAGGATTTGGTGGCTATTTCTGGACAGCATCCAGTGATAACGCGGGCTAAGAAGTCTATCGCTGCCTTTAAACTTAGAGCCGGCATGCCTATCGGCATGATGGTTACATTGCGGGGCAGGCGAATGTATGACTTCTTTGACAAGCTCGTCAGTGTGGTTTTGGCACGTATCAGAGATTTTCAGGGAGTATCCCGCGATTCTTTTGATGGTGAAGGCAATTATACATTAGGAGTTAAGGAGCAAGTGGTTTTCCCTGAGATTGACTATGATAAAGTGGATAAGTTGCGGGGATTTGAAATAACTATCGTTACCACCGCGGCTACCAACGATGAAGGCATGAGCTTGCTTGAGTCTCTGGGCATGCCTTTTAGAAGGAGTTAGGTTCTCGATAAGATGGCAAAGTTATCTAAGGTTTTAAAATCGAAACGCCCTCCGAAACATAGGGTGCAGCAGCGGAACAGATGCAAATTATGTGGCAGGCCGCGTGCTTATATACGCAAATTCGGTTTGTGTCGTATTTGCTTTCGACAACTGGCCCTAAGAGGTGAAATTCCTGGCGTTAGAAAATCAAGCTGGTGATTGAAAGTGCTGGAGGCATGAGTTAATGGTTACTGACCCGATAGCTGATATGTTGACTCGAATTCGAAATGCACTCATGGCGCACCATGATAGTGTGCTAATGCCAGCGTCCAGGATTAAGCTTTCTGTCGCCAAAATACTCAAAGACGAGGGATTTATAACTGATTATACTGTTCTCAGGGGTAAGCCACAACGGATGATTAAGATATCACTAAAGTATATAGATGGACGTCCTGCCATTGCCGGTTTGGAAAGGGTTAGTAAGCCAGGTCTTAGACTATATGTTGGTCGTAAGGAAATCCCTCGTGTCTACGGGGGGCTTGGTGTTGCTATTTTGTCCACATCCAAAGGGCTCATGACTGGTCAAGAGGCATGGCGCCGAAATTTCGGTGGTGAGATGTTATGTTATGTTTGGTAAATAGACTTTCGGAGGCGAGTCTGTGTCTCGAATAGGATTATCACCTATACCTGTGCCTCAAGGTGTCAAAGTTAATATTAAGGGTAGCGAGGTGATAGTGGAGGGTGGTAAGGGTAAATTATCGCGCTCGTTTCACCCCGACATCTCGATTACGTTGAAAGATGGAAACCTTATAGTGGCGCGACCTACAGATAATAGAAACCATCGTGCTTTACATGGATTGACTCGTAGCCTTTTGGCTAACATGGTTGAGGGCGTTACTAAAGGCTTTGAAAAGGTTGTAGAGTTGAGTGGTGTTGGTTACCGGGCACAGAAAGTCGGCAATAAACTGTCGTTGCAGATTGGGTTCAGCCATCCGGTAGATTTCCCCCAACCAGATGGAATAGAAATTGTGGTGGAAGGGACAAACCGCATCAGAGTTACTGGTATTGATAAGGAGCTTGTGGGTGAGACGGCGGCTAAAATTAGAGCTGTAAGGCCTGTAGATTCCTACAAAGGCAAAGGTGTAAAGTATGTCGGTGAGAGGCTACGTCTCAAGCCTGGCAAAGCGGGCAAGGCAACACTGAAAGGATAGAAATTGGCGATCAGAACGGATAGAAGGTTAGCGCGAAAGCGACGTCATGTTCGGGTTAGGGCTGGGGTAAGGGGTACAGCGATGAGACCAAGGCTTTGCGTTTTTCGTAGCTTGAACCATATTTACGCTCAGGTTGTAGATGATTCTGCAGGGCATACTCTGGTTTCGGCTAGCAGTTTGGACGCGGAGATAAGGGATAAAATAACAGGAAAGAGAAAGACGGAAATCGCTGAGGTGGTTGGTTCCCTTGTGACTCAGCGTGCCTTAAATAAAGGGATCAAAAAGATAGCTTTTGACAGGGGCGGCTATAAGTATCATGGACGAGTTAAAGCTTTAGCGGAAGCTGCCAGGAAAGCTGGCCTAGACTTTTGAGGTTTAAGATGAAAGCTATTAAGAGGCTAATTGAAGAGAGAACCAGAGTTGATGCCAGTGAGCTTGACCTTAGCGAGAAGCTGGTGTCACTCAACCGGGTAACTAAGGTTGTCAAAGGTGGTAAGCGTCTCCGTTTTAGGGCTCTAGTAGTCGTTGGTGATGGCAATGGGCATGTGGGGGTTGGCTTAGGCAAGGCCAAGGAGGTACCGGAAGCAATTCGTAAGGCTGGTGTCATTGCACGGAAGGAGCTTTGCAAGGTAGCTATGTCAGGGACTACTATACCGTACGAGGTTTTGGCTAAGTCAGGAGCGGCGAAGGTGTTGCTTAAACCAGCGCCGCCTGGAACCGGGGTTATCGCTGGTAGCAGTGTTCGCTCAGTGCTTGAAGCTGCAGGTATAAAGGATGTTCTTAGTAAGTCTATAGGTAGCTCTAATCCTGTTAATGTAGTTAGAGCGACTGCTTTGGCTTTAGCCAGCCTGAAGAATCCTGATGAGGCTGTGGAAAGGCGCAAGGCCGAGCTTGAGATTAAGGAGGAGGAGACTGGGCCGATTGACTAAGCTGCGTATAAAATGGATAAAGAGCGATATTGGCTATGCCAAGGAGCAAAGACGAACCTTGAAAGCTTTAGGCTTTCATCGTCTTCATGAAACGGTGGAGCATGAAGATTCCCCTCCGGTTAGAGGTATGATAGCCAAAGTTAATCATCTAGTTAAAGTGGAAGTGATTACCGATGCAGCAGTATAACCTGAGGCCCCCAGCGGGTGCCAAACATAAGAGAAAACGCACGGGGCGTGGCGATGGCAGCGGGCACGGTAGTTATTCAGGGCGAGGCTGTAAAGGGCAGAAATCTCGTTCTGGGGGTGGAGTTCGCCTCGGCTTTGAAGGAGGGCAGCTACCCTTAATTAAGCGTTTGCCTCGGAAACGCGGCTTCGTTAATATTTTTAAGGCTGAGTACAGCATCGTTAATGTGGGCGATCTGAAAGTGTTTTCTCCTAATGCTGAGATCACCATAAAAGATTTACTTGAAGTTGGACTGATTAAGTCTGCTAAGAATCCTGTTAAAATCCTTGGCGATGGCGACATCGATCGTCCGCTCGTCGTAAAAGCCAACAAGTTCTCTGCAGCTGCTGAGAAAAAGATTGTTGACGCCGGTGGAAAAGTGGAGGAAGTTTAAAAATGCAGCAAGTGAGCGGAAGACCACGTCTTATTCAAGCATTGATTGATGCCTTTTCTCTTCCAGATCTTAGACGACGTCTCCTTTTCACTGTAGGCATGCTGGTAGTTTTTCGCTTCGTAGCTCATGTTCCGCTGCCCGGAGTAGACCTTGCTGCGTTAGACGAAGTGTTTGAGCAAAACCAACTTCTGGGCATGCTTGACCTGTTTAGTGGTGGGGCTATGAGGAACTTCAGCATAGCAGCTATGGGAGTTTATCCCTATATAACCGCTTCCATAGTTATGCAGTTACTAGTTCCAGTTATTCCTCAACTTCGAGCTTTATCTCAAGAAGGGGAAGCTGGCAGGCGGAGGATTAATCAGTTTACCCACTGGTTGACTATACCTTTGGCAGCTCTTCAGGGTTATGCTCAGCTGGCGCTGCTGCGCAGCCAAGGCGCGATTGGTGAAGCTGCAGCATTGCCTACCTTAGCTATAATAGTGTCCCTGACAGCAGGGACCGTATTTCTTGTCTGGCTTGGTGAGCTTATCACTGAGCGAGGCATCGGCAATGGTGTATCAATAATAATCTTTGGTGGAATTGTGGCTAGTTTTCCGGAAATGATAGGGCGTGCCCAAATTGCCGGCACTGAGAACATTGTCGGCCTGATCGGCTTTAGTATTGTCGGTCTGGCCATGGTGGTGCTTATAGTTATATTTACGGAAGGTGCTCGCCGCATTCCGGTGCAGTATGCACGGACTGCCTTCCGCGGTGCCCGTATGTATCGCCAAACAGGTTCAACATATATTCCGCTTCGGGTGAATACCGCCGGCATGATACCTCTTATCTTTGCCATGGCGCTGATGGTTTTCCCGGGAACATTAGCCAGCTATTTCGCCGCCCCCGCGGGGCAGCCCCCCAATTTTGCCAGCACGATTATGACGTGGTTCAGTCCTGATGCAGCTCTGCCTGTGGGTTTGGTTTACTGGGTGCTTTATTTCTTGATGGTAGTGGCTTTTACCTTTTTCTATACTATGGTGATATTTGAGCAGATGGATTTGGCGCGGACCTTGCAACGCCAAGGGGGCTTTATCCCCGGTGTCCGCCCTGGGAAACCCACTGTAGATTATCTCAACAGAGTCATTAACCGCATAACTTGGGGCGGGGCTCTCTTTTTGGCTTTTGTGGCGGTGATGCCGTTTTTGGTTCGGGAAATAACAAATGTTGGTGTGCTGACCCTATCCAGTGCTGGCTTACTTATCGTTGTGGGCGTGGCTTTGGATACTATGAAACAGATAGAGTCCCAGTTGACAATGCGCCGGTATGAAGGGTTCCTGAGGTAGGGAGATACACGAATGTTTTTAGTTTTTCTTGGTGCTCCAGGTGCAGGTAAAGGGACTCAGGCAGCTATAGTTTCACGAAAATTGGGATTAGCTCATGTAGCTTCGGGTGACCTTTTCAGAGGGGCGGTGGATAAAGGAACCAACCTAGGGAAATCGGTAAAAACTTATATGGATAAAGGCGCTCTGGTTCCTGATGAAGTAACAATTCAGCTTATCTCGGAGCGGCTCAATGAGTCCGATTGTAGATCAGGGTGTATTTTCGATGGCTTTCCTAGGACTATTGAGCAAGCCAAGGCGCTTGACGGAATGTTGACCAGTCGTGGAGAGGCTATTGATAAAGCAATATATATTGAGGTGACCGAGAAGGCGCTTTTAGAGCGTCTTAGCGGGCGCTGGATATGCCGCAAGTGCCAAGCACCTTACCATGAGGTGACTTCACCACCAAAGGTTCGCAAAATATGTGATAAATGCGGTGGTGAGTTATATCAGCGCTCTGATGACACTGAGGAGACGGTGAAAGAACGATTGAAAGTCTATTTTGCGCAGACTACTCCTGTCTTGGATTACTATCGGGCAGAGGGGAAACTCCTTGCAGTGGATGGCAATCTTGGCGTGGGGGAGGTATCTGATAACATAGTTGATGCTCTCGGCCCTAGGCTGGTGGAAACCAAATGACTGTGATAAAGTCACCACAGGAAGTGGCTATTATGAGACAAGCCGGAAGAATCGTAGCGGCTGTTTTGCAAAGGTTGCGGGAAGAAATAAAGCCGGGGATTAAGACCAGTCAGCTGGACTCAATGGCTGCAAGTGAACTGAAGAAATATGGAGCTAAGGCTTCGTTCAAAGGTTATCGAGGTTTCCCGTCTCATTTATGCGTTTCGGTGAATGATGAGATTGTACATGGTATTCCGGGGGAGCGGCGGTTGGACGATGGCGATGTGGTCTCTTTGGACTTCGGGGCGATCGTTGATGGCTTCCACGGTGATGGGGCGATAACAGTGGGGGTGGGTGGAATTAGTCCTAAGGCTCAGGAACTCTTAGCGGTTACCGAAGCTGCCCTGATGGTTGGAATAAGGGCAGCACGCAATGATGCCCATTTAGGTGATGTCTCAGCGGCTATTCAGAACTACGTTGAAACAAGGGGATTTTCTGTGATTCGAGAGTATTCCGGGCACGGAGTAGGCAGAGACTTGCACGAAGATCCTTTAGTGCCAAACTTTGGCTCGCCTGGCGAAGGCTCTCTTTTACGGCAAGGCATGACTTTGGCAGTGGAGCCGATGGTGACTACTGGAGACTGGCGGACACGGGTTGCTGAAAACAGATGGACAGTGCTCACTGCAGATGGTAGCCTTTCAGCTCATTTTGAGCATACTATCGCTATTGGCGAGGGTGAAGCGCAGGTGCTGACTCTACTATAATGGAAGTGTAGTATGCCTAAGAAAGAAGCAATAGAGGTTGAAGGCACAGTTATTGAATCTTTACCCAATGCTACGTTTCGTGTGGAGCTGGCTAACGGGCATGAGGTTTTAGCTCATATTTCGGGTAAGATGAGGAGACATTATATTAGGATTTTGCCGGCAGATAAAGTGCTAGTGGAGCTTTCGCCTTACGATTTAAAGCGGGGGAGAATCACCTATCGGTTTAAGTAGTTATGGTCAATTCGCGATTTGACATAAATGCCTACAAAGTTTATTATTATAAAGTTTTTTGCGATTTAAGGTAGTTGAATTATGAAAGTACGGTCTTCTGTCAAGCGTCGCTGTGATAAATGTAAGATAATCAGGCGTCGTGGTGTGGTTCGGGTTATTTGTCAGAACCCCAAGCACAAACAGCGCCAAGGATAAAGTAGGAGTGATAAATTATGGCACGTATCGCTGGTGTGGACATCCCGAAAGATAAAAGGGTCGAGATTTCTTTACAGTATATCTATGGCATAGGCCCTGCTTCAAGCCGTCAGATTTTGTCTTCCAGCGGTGTAAACCCTGATACTAGGGTGAAGGACCTTAGTGAACAGGAGGTCAGCCGTATTCGCGAGGTTATTGATAAAGAATATAAAGTAGAAGGCGGACTTAGGAAGGAAGTCAATCTTAATATTAAGCGGCTTATCGAAATCGGTAGTTATCGAGGTCTCAGGCATCGCCGCGGGCTGCCGGTTCGAGGGCAGCGGACACGAACCAATGCTCGGACCAAGCGTGGTCTTCGTAAGACAGTGGCTGGCCGTGGGCAAAAACGTGGAGCAACTAAGAAATAAAGGAGTGATGGAAGGATATGCCTAAGAAAAGGAAAACCGGAGTAAGAAAGCGAGAGCGAAAGCATATTGCTGAAGGTAAGGCTTATATCCAATCTACCTTTAATAATACAATCATTACTCTTACTGACCAGAAAGGCAATGTTATCGCCTGGGGAAGCCCTGGCACAGCTGGGTTCAAAGGATCTCGAAAAGGTACGCCCTATGCTGCCCAATTGGCGGCACAGGGTGCCGCTCAGAAAGCTAAGGAGCACGGCTTGCGTCAGGTCGAGGTATATGTCCGAGGTCCCGGTAGTGGTCGCGAGGCAGCGATTCGATCTATACAGGCTTCGGGGATTTTGGTTACTGGGATTAAGGATGTGACTCCTATCCCGCATAATGGTTGCCGACCTCGTAAGAGAAGGCGAGTGTAAAAGTGGGACGGTACACAAAGGCAACTTGTCGTTTATGTCGTCGTGTTGGCGATAAATTAATGCTTAAGGGGGACAGGTGCCTTACCTCTAAATGTGCAGTAGAGCGCAGGGATGTTCCACCTGGTTATACTGGTATCAGAAAGCGGCGTGCAAAGAAGTCTGACCGTGGGCTTCAGTTGCAGGAGAAGCAGAAGGCTCGCTACAGTTACGGACTTTTAGAACGACAATTCCGCAAATTCTTTGCTGAGGCGGAAAGGCTTCCCGGTATAACTGGCGAGAACCTCTTAATTTTGCTAGAGAGGCGGTTAGACAATGCGGTTTACCGTTTAGGCTTCGCTAGTTCCCGCCCTCAAGCCAGACAGCTGGTACGTCATGGTCACTTCCTCTTAAACGGCCGCAAGACGGATATTCCTTCCTGTTTGGTGAAGCCCGGTGATTCTATTGCCTGGCGAGAAAGTAGTACCAAAACTGGATATTACAAATTGCTCGCTCAAGAAATTGAGGGCAGGACCGTTCCTGGCTGGATGGATCTGGATAAAGAAAAACTGGTCGGTCGAGTCGTTAACCTGCCAACTGCTGAAGATATTGAAGTTAAGTTTGATGAAAAAGCTATTGTCGAGTACTATTCCCGTTAAGGAGGCTTTTTGGCTGGAATAGCATTGCCAAAGGTAGAATGTATTGAAGGCAACGAAACATATGGCCGTTTTGTTGCTGAACCTGTGGAGAAGGGCTTCGGAGTTACGCTAGGTAACGCCATGCGCAGGGTGCTTCTTAGCTCTTTGCCCGGCGCTGCGATAACTTGGGTCATGATTGAGGGTCTCCAACATGAATTCTCAACAGTCCCTCATGTTAAAGAGGATACGATAGATTTTCTGCTTAACGTCAAGGAAATACGCCTTCGTCATCTTGCCCAACGCTCTGGGAGGTTGAGATTGGAGGTCGAGGGGGAAGGTCAGATCTGCGCCGGTGACATTAAGCCATCGTCCGATTTCGAGATCGTTAACCCTGAGCTTTATCTGGCTACCCTTGACTCTCCAAAGGCTAAACTCAGTGTCGAGCTTAACGTAGAGATAGGCAGAGGCTATGCGCCAGCCAGCTCTAGTGATAGCCTACCTATTGGGACGATTCCTATAGATGCTATTTTTACCCCGGTTCGTAAGGTCAATTTTGTGGTTGAGCCTAGCAGTCTTAGAGAGGGGGGTAACCAGGAGAAACTTATCCTGGAAGTTTGGACTAATGGCTCCATATCCCCAATAGAGGCAGTTAGTCAGAGCGCAGCTATCTTGATAGAGCAGTTTGGTTGTTTCCGTGAACTGGCTAGAGCTATTACACAGGAGGGAGCTGAGGTGGCATGGCAGCGGCTGATTCCACCAGAGCAATACCTGATGCCTCTAGACCAGTTGAATCTATCGACACATACCTATAACAGTTTAAGAAGAGGTGGTGTTACCACTTTGGGTCAGATTCTAGAAAGAGGCCTAGACGGTCTATGTGGTTTAGCCGGCTTCGGAGCCAAATCTAGGGAAGAAGTCGAGGCGGCTCTTAAACGGCTTGACATGCCTTTTATTCCTGAGGTTAAGGAGAAAAAGCAAAAGAAGAAGAGGGCATCAAAAACTTCGGCTTCTGAGGAAGGCGAGAGCGCTGAAGACATTGAAGGGAAGGTTACAGATTGAGACATCGTGTGGCTGGACGAAAACTTGGCAGGCCTACAGCGCACCGCTGGGCTTTGTACCGCAACTTGGTGACTGATTTGATTAGATACGATAAAATTGTCACCACCGAGGCTAAGGCAAAGGAGATTCGGGGTCTGGCTGAGAAGATGATAACTCTGGGGAAGGAAGGAAGTCTGGCGTCTCGGCGTCGGGCTCTGTCTTTTGTTACTGATAAGAAGCTCGTTGATAAGATATTTAGTGAGCTTGCGCCCAGATATATGGAGCGTCCTGGAGGTTATACACGGATAGTCAAGCTAGGACGGCGGGTCGGTGATGGAGCACGGCTAGCCCAGGTTGAGATGGTAGAATAAAAAGAAACCGTTTTGGTGAAGCTCTTTAACAGTTTTAGCAAGATAGTTCTGGTTGTGGAGTATGACGGCAGAAATTATTATGGCTTCCAGTGGCAGGCTAACCTGCCTACAATTCAGGCTGAACTGGAGAGGGCCATACAGGAGCTTACCAGCGAAAGCAGCCGTGTGATTGCTGCCAGCCGAACCGACACTGGCGTACATGCCAGGGGCCAGGTGGTTAGCTTTCGGACTAGGTCGGCCTTGCCTCCACAGACTTTTGTTGGGGCTTTAAACTACTATCTCCCGAGGGACATTGCGGTTAAAGGTGCTTGTAAGGTAAATATGGATTTTAATGTTAGACGTGACGCTGTGAGCCGGGAATATGACTATTTCATTTTAAATAGTTCAACCCGGTCGCCTCTGTTCGAGGGCTTCGCTTATTTTGTGCCTAAGAAGTTGAATATTAAGGTTATGAATAAGACGTGTAAATTTCTTCGAGGTGAACATGACTTCGCCTCCTTTGCCGCCGCTTTAGGCAAGCCGAGAAGCACGAAGCGAACTGTTTATGAAGCGAAGGTGACAGAGCAGGGTGAAATGGTCGCTTACCATATGACGGCCAATTCTTTCCTGCCTCACCAGGTTCGTAATACAGTGGGCTTGCTAATAAGGGTAGGGCTGGGCAAAGTAGGTCTTGAGGAATTTCAGCAGATTATGGAGGCAAAGAGATTGGGGATGGCTGGGCCAACCGCTCCGGCTTATGGTCTTTGTCTCACCAAAGTGAATTATCCCGACAATCTGGAGCTGGCGATATGAAGACCTATTCAACTAAAGCTAAAGATGTCGAACGTAATTGGCATGTTATTGATGCCTCCGGGAAGACTTTAGGCAGGCTCGCCACCCAGATAGCAAACCTGCTCATGGGTAAGCACAAGCCGACATATGTTCCGTATCTTGATACCGGCGATTATGTCATTGTACTCAACGCCGCCAAGGTCAAAGTTACCGGGAAGAAAGCGAAGCAGAAAACCTACTATCGTCATTCAGGCTATCCTGGTGGCATAAAAGCTGAGACTTTCGAGGAGATGCTGGCTGCTCACCCGACCAGGGTTATTGAGCACGCAGTTAAAGGTATGCTGCCGCATAATCGGTTGGGCAGATCTATGTTTAAAAAGCTAAAGGTTTATGTTGATGACAGTCATCCTCATCAGGCACAGGTTGCTGGCATGAAAACAACTGTAAAGGGGAGTTGAATCTTGTGACTACTACCTATGACCGTGCTACAGGCAAGCGCAAATGCGCTATAGCGCAGGTGAAGCTGTTCTCAGGAGGCAAGGGGGAGATTATTGTCAATGGCAAGCCCTATCAGGAGCTTTTCCCTCGCCTCGAGCATCGCCGCAATATTGAAAAACCATTTGTGGCCACTGATACCTTGGGTAAGTTCAATGTTGAAGTCAAGGTGACCGGTGGTGGCGTCAGCGGGCAGACTGAGGCTATTCGCCATGGCATTGCTCGAGCCTTAGTTAAAGCTAATGAGCAGTTCAAATCTCTCCTGCGTCAGGAAGGGTTGCTAACCCGTGATGCCCGTGTCAAAGAGCGCAAGAAATACGGACTAAAGCGCGCCCGCAAAGCTCCTCAATATACAAAGCGGTAAAACTGCTGATCTAGGGAAACTAGAAAGAGCCCGCTTTGTTATCTTCGCCTTTTCCTTTGGTCATGGTGGAAATATTTCAGCTGTAATTTTCATGCGAAGACTATTTTTATAGTCTTATTGGTATTATAATAGGACAATACCCCTCTTATATTATAAGCGAGTTGACAACTTACAAGATTTTGCCTAACAAAAACTTGAACGTCGAATAGAGGTTCTAAGAAAGGAGCAGAGCTATGACAGAGGCGGAAGCAGCTCTCAATAAACCGGACAAGCGGCTGGCTGCTGTTTGTGGGTTATTCTGTCCTGCTTGTGCGGTATTTATTGGAACCAGAGAAGAGCCGGAAAGGCTGAAAATGCTCGCGGAAATGATGAATTTCTCAGTTGAAGAAATGAAATGTTATGGCTGTCGGTCGGAAAAGCGCATACCTTCCTGTGAAAATTGCAAGATGTTTAAATGTGCTGCTGAAAAAGGCATAGATTTCTGTTGCGAATGTGAAGAGTATCCATGTGAGGAGCTAAAGAAATTTCAAACGGAGTTCCCCCATAGAATTGAGTTGTGGAAGGCTCAGGAACGCATCAAAGAAGTCGGGTATGAGAAATGGTTTGAGGAAATGATTGATAATTATTCGTGTCACCAGTGTAAGACCATTAATTCCGCCTATGACATGATATGTCGAAAGTGTGGAGCCAACCCAAGCTGCACATATGTTGATCTGCATGGAAAGGAAGTCATAGCGTATCTGTCAAAACAGACATGACTGAAGACTAACACATACGCTACGATGTCACGGTACATCTTATTGTGTTGTGTGAGTCTGATCCCTAAAGGCAGACTCACACCCTACTTTGACTGGCTCAGCCACTTCTTGAGGTAGTCTTTGGCTTTTACTGACCAGTTCTGACCATGGCTTCTGCCTACAATCCAAGCTGACCTACTTTTATTGTCACACATTGTCACAACAATCATTGTTTGATATGATTCCCCATAAAAAAGCCGCACGAAAATATAACGTGTTGGGGGAGAATGCACTATGAAGAGAAAACAGAAGTACCCCGAAATTTTGGCTGAGGAAACACAACTTGGTCCCTACCCCATGGAAAAACTTAAAAGAGTTGATAAGCCAACCATTTCGATTACAGACAATGTCCAAAGATTTGATGACAGGGAACATGGGTTCAGTCGTGCCGCACGTGGTGACTACGGACCACTGGCACAGAGTGAGTTTCCCCGCTTTGTTCCTAAGTATCCTCTGTCCGGCGCTCAATTATATATGACAGGATATCTGGCAGCCAGACCGCAAGGCGTCGAGGCATCCTCCAAGGCGCCGCTGCCAAAAGACCCTGAAATTTTAAGCAGGCATATTAAAAGTGTTGGCTATTTCCTTGGAGCAGATGTTGTAGGTATATGTCAGTTGCCTCAATATGCGGTTTACACTCACTACACAAGTATTGTCGATGGCCAAATGGAAGTGCAAGAGGTCGAGCTCAATCATAAATTTGCCATTGCTTTTGTAGTGGACCAGGGTTATAAAGCGTTGGACGGCTCTACGGGTCATGACTGGATAGCGAACTCTTTGAGTTTTCGCGGCTATTCAACCTGTGCCTTTATTTCCCGCATACTGGCTGATTACATCAGAAGACTCGGATATCCGGCACGTGCGCATCATTTCTTTGATTATCAGATTGTGTTACCGCCGGTGCTTTTACTTGCCGGAATTGGTGAGATGTGCCGGCTCGGCGGCATAGTCCTGAATCCTTTTCTGGGAACACGCTTTAAGGCAGCAGTAGTTACCACAGACCTTCCTCTGGCTATAGATAAACCTGTTGATTTTGGGCTGCAGGACTTCTGCAAAAAGTGTATGAAGTGTGCCGATGACTGCCCTGCCAAAGCTATCACCAATGGCGATACAGTCATGTACAATGGCTATGAAACATGGAAAGCTGACACAGATCTGTGTTCAAAATACAGGATAACTAACCAGAATGGTTCTGCTTGTGCCAGCTGCATAAAATCGTGCCCCTGGAACAAACCAGCAGGATGGACACACGACACCGTTAGATGGCTGATTCAACGCACTCCGTTTTTGAATGATTTCATTATTAAGATGGATGGTTTATGGGGATACGGAAAACAGAATATAAAAAATAAATGGTGGTTTGACCTGGAAACTATAGATGATGTTGTTCAGATTCCCAGGACTATGAGAAAGAAGTAACTTGACTGGCTCCTTTATGCTAGTTGACTTTTGATTTATAGGCTGACGATATCGCTATCCAGCATGGATTGGATAGTTTTAACCATATTCGTCGGTTTGCCGACTGCCAGGCTGTCCGTCAGCTCAAAGTATTCAAGGCAGGTGGTGCAGGCAAGAAGCTCCACGCCCTGTTTCTCAAGCCGTTTCAATAGTTCCAGCACTTTGGAGCCCTGACAAAGGAGGCGTACTCCGGTATTCAAGAATATCATACTGCCGGGCTTGTCTTGGCTTTCTTCGAGCAAGCGAAGAAAAGTAATCATGAGTATCGAGCCCATTTGCTCATCACCTCTACCCAGCCCTTCGGATTGTATAAGAAATATCTTCGTTCTCATACGCGTCTCCTTTTATTTATTGTCATCGATAGGGGTGATTGGATTCTTGTGTAATCTAGGCCCACATGCAGTTATAACCCTACTTCGCTTCACTCAGCCGCTTTTTTAGGTAATCGATAGCTTTTACTGGAGTGGGGTCTGTCTCGCAGAGGATTGCCAGATAGTAGCTGACCCAATCGCCGAGGTAAACTAGACTCATCATCTGGCTGAGTTCACCTTTGCCCTTACTGTCTAAGATTTCATGGCTGATACTATTCTGTTCCAGAAGCTCGGAGGTTACCCGGTAGCGAATCAAGGTTCGTGGGTGGAGCGATGGGCAGCGGAGCATGACTACGTATACCTTGGAGGCTAATTCTGCGGGTAAGTGGTAGCCGACGACTGAGTTGTGGTTCAGCTCGGGGAAGGTCTCGTGAAAGGCCCAGGCCTTGCTGTTCTCGTTAATCTGGGTTTTCCAGCGTCGGGCAACCGCGGAGAGAATGGCGGCACCGTAAATCACAGCTATTTTGCCCTGCAGCTTGGTTGCTAATTGCTTGGCTTGATTCGAGCTTGTGGGCACGGTTTCCTTAACTTCTCCCAGCAGCTTCTCGAGGTCCTGAGTCATCGATCCGACCTCAGTCGTTTTATCTTCGAGAAAGCCCAGCTTTTGCAGGAAGGCTATCAGGGGTATAAAGCTGTAGCCCAGGGCAGCTCGGGGCTGAGAACTGTGGTCTATAATGAAAACGGGCGCTTTGGCGTTTTGGGCCAGAGCCTTAAGCTTGCCGCCGGTAGTAATAGCCAGTTTTTTGCACTTCCCTTTCAGAGCCTGGGAGAAGGCCGAGAGCGTTTCCTCGGTATTTCCTGAGTAGCTCGAGGCGATAACCAGGGTATTGTCGTCGATAAAGGCTGGCGGGTCGTAATCACGGGTTACGAAGATGATTGGCTTGGTTAGCCGTGAAGCGAAATTGCGGAGCAGACTGCCGCCTATGGCTGAGCCGCCCATGCCTAGAACCACTAACTTGTCAATCGTGGCATAATCTTGGGGTAGGTTGAAATCTTTAGCCTTTTGCCAGGCAGTGTGACATTGCTGAGGCAAGCCGTGAAGATGCTCCAGCATGTTTGTCGGGTCGAGCCGCTTATATATTTGAAGGTCATCCAAATTGCCCATAATCTTAAAGCCCTAACAGTCTTCTGCCGCTTTCCAGCAGTTTCTGGACTTGCTCCGGGCTGTGGCCTTCGGCATAGATGCGTATGAGCGGCTCAGTGCCGGAGAAGCGGATGAGTAGCCAGGAATCGTCAGTCAGGTAGTATTTGTAACCATCGGTGGTGTCCAGTTTGGCTACCTTTATCCCATCTATGGAGCTGACCTCACTCTTAGCTAGCCTGTCAGACAGAGCCTGTCGTTCTTCTGTAGAGATATGGACATCAATGCGGTCATAGTAGTGAGGTCCCACCTTGCTGAATAAATATTCCAGTAGCTGTGATGGTGTCTTGCCCGTCTTTATTATGAGGTCGAGGAAATACAAGCCGGCGAGTATGCCGTCGCGCTCGGGGACATGTCCGCGGAAGCCGTAGCCGCCGCTCTCCTCACCGCCAATGAGGGCGTCCCTCTCTATCATTATCGGGGCTACATATTTGAAACCTACCGGCGTCTCGTAAACCGGCACGTCGAACTGCTTTCCCAGAATTTGTAGCATTGTGGTATCGGTTAGGGTCTCGACTATGGCGCCGCGCTCCCCGCGAACTTCAAGGAAGTAGAGAGCCAGCAGGGCGAATACCTGGTGCTGGTTGAGGAAGTTTCCTTTTTCGTCGATGACGCCAATCCTGTCGGCATCGCCATCGTTGGCTATGCCCACGTTTGCCTTATATTCCGTGACCGTATTTGAGAGTTTGGCCAGGTTCTTGGCGATTGGCTCTGGTTGAATCCCGGGGAAAGAGGGATTGCGCTCATTGTTAATCTCTATGACCTCTATTTTGCCGCCCTTGAGAAGCTCCTTGAAATAGCCAATGCCAGCTCCGTACATGGAGTCGACGATAACCTTTAGATCACTGCGGCGAATAGTTTCCAGGTCAGTAAGGCGTTCCAGCTGTCTGAAATACACCGGGTCAGGGTCGAAGTATTTTATTAGCCCGCTGTTCAGGCCGTCAGCCAATGGAAGTCGTTTCACCTCACCTGTGGATAGGGCCTCGTTGGCATTCTTCTCTACCTCTGCGGCGACCTCAGACGAAGCGCTGGCTCCAGCCTCATCCTTGAGTTTGAAGCCGTTCCAACGTCCTGGGTTGTGACTGGCAGTGATTATTATAGCCCCGGCTGACTTAGTGGCGGTGACGGCGTAGCTTATAACCGGCGTCGGCGCTGCTTTAGAGCACAGGTGCACCTTAATTTTGTTGCCGGCAATAACTTCGGCGGCAGCGGCAGCGAAGTCCTCGGAGGCGAAACGGGTGTCATAGCCGATAACCAGCCCACGCTCAGCCAGATTAGCCCGGTTTAAATAATTGGCTAATCCCTGGGCGCAAGCCCGGACCTTGGGGAAAGTGAAATCCTCGGCGATGACTGCTCGCCAACCGTCAGTGCCGAATTTGATAGTTTTATCCATTTATTACTTTCTAGCCTGTATTCCTGCCTCAGCCCTTATGATATCGGCCTTGTCCGTCCTCTCCCAGGGCAGGTCGAGGTCGTCTCTGCCGAAGTGCCCGTAGGCGGCGGTTTGACGGTAAATGGGACGGCGCAGGTCGAAGTGCCTGATAATAGCTTCGGGGCGGAGGTCAAAGTGCTTCTTAATCAGCTCGGTGATGGTTTTGTCAGGTACCTTGCCGGTGCCGAAGGTTTCGCAGGAGATGGACAGCGGATGGGCGACGCCAATTACGTAGGAAACCTGCACTTCGATGCGGCCAGCTAGGCCGGCAGCCACTATATTTTTGGCAATATACCGTGTCATGTAGCTGGCGGATCGGTCAACCTTGGTTGGGTCTTTGCCCGAGAAGGCTCCGCCACCGTGGCGGGCATAGCCGCCGTAGGTATCTACTAATATCTTGCGGCCGGTAAAGCCGGTGTCTGATACCGGCCCACCGATGACGAACTGTCCAGCGCCGTTTATGTAGTAGGCTGTTCTGTCATCCAGAAGCTTTGGCGGGATAACGGCCTTGATAACCTTTTCTTTTATGTCTCGCTCTATTCGGTCGCGGCTGATGCCGGGGTCATGATGGGCGCCGATGACTACCGAGTCTATCCTTTTAGGCATACCATTGTTGTATTCAACGGTTACCTGTGATTTGCCATCGGGCCGAAGGTATGGCAGGGTTTCATCTTTCCTTGCTTGAGCCAGACGTTGGCATAGCTTGTTGGCCAGCGAGATGGGCAGCGGCATAAGTTCAGGCGTCTCGTTGCAGGCGAAGCCGAACATCATACCCTGGTCACCGGCACCGGTTTTATCCAGTTCGTCAATGCCTTTGGTCTTGTCTCTTGTTTCCATCGCCTGGCTGACCCCAGCATCGATATCGGCCGATTGCTTCTTAATGGATACGAGTGTGCCCAGGCTCTCATAATCAAATCCGTATTCTGGCTTGATGTAACCGGTGTCTTTAACCACCTGACGCACAATTTCGGGTATTTCTATGTAGCACGTGGTGGTAATCTCACCCAGAACTATTACCATTCCCACGGTCACGGCGACCTCGCATGCAACTCTGGCGAGGGGGTCTTGTTCTATTATGGCATCGAGGACGGCATCGGAAACCTGGTCACAGAGCTTGTCAGGATGCCCCTCAGTGACTGACTCCGAGGCAAAAAAATAGGAAGCCGTGGAATTAAAGCTATTCGACATTTTTCTCTCCTTTGACTATGTTCCTTCCTCCCAGCTTTCCAGGTATCTCTTTTGCTCTTTGGTCAAAGAATCGATGTTTATGTTCATTGCTTGCAGCTTCAGCTGCCCCACTTCGTTATCGATTTCCTCAGGCACTGGGTAGACATTCGGTTTGAGCCTCCCCTTATTCTTAACCAGGTATTCCAGACATAGAGCCTGGTTGGCGAAACTCATATCCATGACGCTGGCGGGATGCCCTTCGGCCGCTGCCAGATTTATTAGCCTGCCTTCGCCTAGAAGGAAAAGCCGTCGTCTGTCAGCCAGAGTGTACTCTTCGACGAAGGGACGTATCCGCCTTTTTGACTTGGCCATTTTCTCCAGGGCGGGTATGTTTATCTCGACGTTGAAATGGCCGCTGTTAGCCAGAATAGCCCCGTCCTTCATCTGTGAGAAGTGAGCCTTGTCAATAACATTGGCATCTCCGGTAGCGGTAATAAATATATCTCCTATATTAGCCGCCTTGATTAGAGGCATGACCTGGTAGCCATCCATAGCGGCTTCGAGTGCTGAGATAGGATTTACCTCGGTAATAATTATCCAGGCGCCCATCCCCTGAGCTCTTCGGGCTATACCTCTGCCGCACCAGCCGTAGCCGCAGACTACCACCTTTTTCCCCGCCCACAGCACATTGGTGGCTCGGGTGATGCCGTCTATAGTGCTCTGTCCGGTGCCATAGCGGTTATCGAAGAAGTGTTTAGTTTTTGCATCGTTCACAGAGATGAGAGGATACTTCAGTTTCCCCTCCTTAGCCATATTCCTCAATCTTATCACGCCGGTGGTGGTTTCCTCGGTGCCGCCGATTATACCTTTTAGAAGTTGCGTCCTTTCCCGGTGGACGGTGCTGACCAAGTCAGCGCCGTCGTCCACGGTGAGCTGTGGTTTATGCTCCAGGGCGGAAATTATGTGTCTATAATAGGTCTTATTATCCTCGCCTTTGATGGCGAAGGTGGGCAAGCCGTATTCAACAAGGGCTGCTGCCACATCATCTTGAGTGCTAAGTGGGTTTGAGGCGCATAGAACCAGCTCGGCACCGCCATCCTTAAGGGCTAAAGCCAGATTGGCTGTCTCTGTGGTGACATGGAGGCAGGCAGAGATGCGTACCCCTTTAAAAGGTTTTTGTTTGGCAAATCTTTGTCTGATTAGCTTGATTACCGGCATCTCCCGGCTGGCCCATTCGA
>Ga0209427_10001402_pt1 | contig 27730 bp, 19 predicted proteins | sample DeeMarSWOR136_30_FD_187465 | JGI IMG/M metagenome (GOLD analysis project Ga0209427, IMG submission 187465) | Marine sediment microbial communities from White Oak River estuary, North Carolina - WOR-1-36_30 (SPAdes) (version 2) | ecosystem: Environmental > Aquatic > Marine > Intertidal zone >...
GAGAGGAGCTCGGTTCAGGGAAGGTCAACTATGAAACCCTGATGAAGATATCTTCAGCATTCAGTGGTGGCATTGCTCGACAGGGGAATGTCTGCGGTGCTGTGACAGGTGCATTGATAGCGCTTGGTCTCAAGTATGGAGGACCAGATTCTACAAAGGTCAATGAGGTCGCAATGAAATTCCTTGAGGAGTTTGCGTTTCTCAATGGAACAGTAATCTGATGGGAACTAATCAACCACGATCCTGTCACAGATGCTGATATGCAGAAGGCATTCAAGACGGGAGCCTTCAAGGACGGTCCCAAGTTCGTTGAAGATACAGTTGTGCTTTTGGAGAAACTGCTATAGGCGGGTTAGTCTGTCTTACCTGCAACCTGATAATTCGTCAAGAGAACATCTAAAATGACAGACAGGGAAGGCATCACGGACAAGGAACTCGCTGTGAATTTCGACGAGCGACTACCGTTTCGGTCAAAACTGGCTTTTGGTCTTTCACAAGGTTCCATCAACCTGCTTCAGGTTATTGCCCTCGGTTCAGCAATCACATTCTACTACAATATCAAACTAGGTTTGAGTGAAGAATGGATCTCCCTTGCCTGGCTCTTGTTTGCTTTCTGGAATGCTCTTAATGACCCATTGTTTGGAATACTCCAGGAAAGTATTGATACAGACATAGGCAGGCGTATTCCAGTCCTCCGTTATGGAGCACCATTCTATGTGATTACTTTTCTCATCTGTTGGTTCCCGTTCATGGGGAGCACACAGATTGCTTTATTCTGGAACCTGTTGTTGGTTCTCTTCCTTTTTGATTCTATGTTCACCATGGTCGGACTAGTGATAACTGCACTACCAGCTGAGATGTGTATCACCCAAGAAGCCAGGTCTAATCTCGCTCTGTACAATGTAATTCTCGGATCTCTTGGTGGTCTGATTGGTATTGTACTACCACTGATTCTACTCACTGATGAAGCAACCACTGAGCTCAATCCATTCTTTCAACCAGTGATGGTATTAGTTGCGATAATTTCGGGAATAGTGTTGTTCTTCTCGAGTTATGCTCTGACTGAAAATGAGTATGCTAGGACTGAAGAGCCATTACCTTTCATTGCATCGATGATCCAAACGGTCAAGAATAGGGAGTTTCTGGTATTCGAAGGCATGAACTTCTTCCGTGAAATGGGATTCACGGTAGTGATAGGTTCCATGATATATTTCGTTCAATATGTTGTTAATCTACAGGGCATTATGGCCTCAATTCCTTTGTTTGCCGTCTTTTTCCTCATGCTGTCGTTTAGCTTTCTTGCCGATAGAAGGGTGAAACAACAAGGTTTGAAGCAAGTCTATATCATTGGATTGTTGCTAACGAGTATTGGTCTGATTTTCCTAGGAATTTCAGGTAGCTGGTTGATTGCTGCAATTCTTAGTCTTATGGTAGTCGGAATAGGACTTGCCCCGGTCACCTTGATTTGGTCCCCATTGCTGGCAGATGTGATAGACAACGATGAAATATTGACAGGCAAGAGACGTGAAACGACATATGCAGGTATGAATGCGTTGATCACGAAACCAGCAATCTCCATCGCAAACGCATTGTTCCTGCTGGTCATTAGTGGATTCGGATTTGACAATACCCAGAGTGTACAGTCAGAGTCAGCCATCCTTGGGATTCAGGTGGCATACACGATGATTCCTGCAATAGGTTTCATAATCGGAGCAGTTGTTATGTGGAGATGGTACAGACTTGATGGCAAAGAATGGATTGCAAAGAAGGTTGAATTAGGAAAGATACACCTTCAAAAAGAAGGGGAATACATCAAGCATCTTCAAAGAGAGGGAAAAATATCTAAGGTTTATCAAAAACTCTACAGAGAGTCGCAAGAAGAATCTTAGTGGGAGGGCGAACTATAATTTTGGTGAAATGAAAATGGATTCCAAGAAGATTGTCATTGTTCCGCATACTCATTGGGATAGAGAATGGTATTTGCCATTTCAGAGATTCAGATACATGTTAGTTGAACTTGTTGATGAACTTCTTGATATTATTGCCACCCAAGACTACAGATTCATGTTGGATGGTCAGACGGTGGTTCTGGAGGATTATTTTGAGATACGAGATGAGCGAAGAGATGAGTTGCTCCAACAAATTCGCAATGGTAAAATTACTGTAGGTCCTTGGTACTTGTTGCCAGACCAATGGCTTGTGGGTGGGGAGAGCCTTATTCGTAATATCGAGTTCAGTCATAATCTGGCGATGCAACTTTGTATTCCACAAATGATGATCGGATACTTGCCAGATATGTTTGGTCACTCGAGTGCTATTCCACAAATACTTGGCGATCTTACAAACTTCAAGGCGGCGATTCTCTGGCGGGGAGTACCTCCAAACATTATGACATCATCATTTACATGGAAATCTCATCCTTCTTCTTCAGCCTCAATTCCAGTTGTATATCTGCCTGAGGGATATGGGAATGCTTCTAGATTTGCTGAAGATTATGAGGAGTTCACAACGATGGTTATCAATGGGACATCATCACTAGAACCATTCTCGCCAGTTCCAGTCTATCTTTTGATGAATGGCTCAGATCATCTTTTCCCGCAGGCATTTGTGCAAGAAAATGTAGATCGTTTGAAGAGTGAAGGAGTTGATATTTCATTAGGATCTCTTACTGACTATGTCGAGTATTTAGAAGATGCAATCATAAAAATAGGTTATGAACGTCCTTTATATACTGGTGAATTTCGCTCTCCAGCTAGAGCACCACTTCTGCAAGATACTTATTCTGCTCGAATGTGGATTAAGATTTGGAACCAAAAAGTCGAAGATATGTTGGTAAGAAAGATTGAACCAGTCAGTACGTATCTATGGTATTCATTGGATCAGGAGTATCCAACTAGCTACTTGAAAACCGCTTGGAAATGGTTATTGAGAAATCATCCTCATGATTCAATATGTGGTTGTTCTATAGATCGAACTCACGAAGAGATGAAAGCTCGTTTCTCATGGGCTGAATCCATAGGAGAGAGCCTTGTTCAGAATGCAATCAAGATTCTTGAGGAAATGGGAGATGAATCAAAATCCAATGAATCGAGTGTTCTTATTTTCAACTCAGGAGGAAGCTTGGAATCACCAATTTACATTGAGTTTTCCGCACCAAATGAGAAGATAATCAATGGATTACAAGCGCCAGATGGCACAATCTATGATGTTCAACGTCTAGAATCTAGAGATCATGTTTTCTTTGAGATTACTGTTGGTATGAGAATGGCAAAGATGGGATTTGGTCTGTTACCTGGAAGGAAATTCATGAATTTCTATATTAATGATATTGAATTTTTTGATGGCGATGAACCGGGAGTCCTTGAACTCCGATTTATATCGGATGACCACCTTGTAGGTGATCTTGATTGGGAGGAATTCAAAAGAACAGCTCGCGAGATAATTAATAGTAAGAAGTACAAAAAGATACATCTCATTGCAGCGCGACCAACTCAGAATGTCTATGCTTCAGCATTGCCTCTACAACCATGGGCATTCACGAAGCTTGTTCCTGTTTCTGAATCTGCAGATGAAAATGATGATGTTCTGAAGGTTGATAAAAACCAAATTAGTAATCGTTTCTATTCAGTTTCGTTCAATAAGGATGGCACTCTAAGCGTCTTCAATGAAGAGTTAGGTATCAGATACAATAGACTCCATGTTTTTGAGGACTATGGGGACCGAGGTGATGAATATACATTTGGTAGAGTGGGTCCTGGAAAAGCGGATATTAGAAAGGTTAACCGACATATTCTCAGTGCAGGACCTATTATTGCTGAGATTCGACAAGAGATGGAAATTGAAGTATTCGAGAGTCTTGACGACTCGAGAGAAAAACGGATAGGAAAGATTAGAGTACCTATTGAATCCACATTTAGGTTCTATCGTGATACGCCGCGAATCGATGTGAAAACAAAACTTACAAACAGGTCAAAAGATCACAGACTTAGAATCTGTTTCGATCTTCCCTTCAAGTCAGAGAAGACGCAGACTGAAACTCATTTTGGTGTTGTGGAACGAGATGGTTCCCCAGAAAAAGTACCAGAAACCGAAGTACTAGATAAAACGCATTCTTCATACCCAGAGATGCCTTCAGGAATTCAACCACAAAAACGATTCATCAGAGTTAATGACGATAAAGGAAATGGGGCCATTACTGTCTTTAATACTGGCCTGCCAGAGGTCGAGCTAGTAAATGACAATCGAATTGCTATAACACTCATACGTTCGATTGGATGGCTTTCACGAGCAGATATCCCGGAGAGACCAATCCATGCAGGCCCAGGGGAGGAAACTCCAGGAGCGCAAGAATTCGGAACGGATTATAATTACAGCTATGGTTTTGTTGTACACTCAAAAGATGAACCATTATACAGGAGTGCAGATATAGCAAATGCAGCCTCTGAGAATCCATTTATCATGTATCTTAATCAGTCAGAAATAGCAAAAAAACTGCTTAATCCAATTATCCAGATTGATAATCCAAGCATAAGGATCTCCTCTATTCGATTGCGAGAGAGTGCGGTTCTTGTAACAATGTATAACATTGAGAACATTGAAATTAGTGTACGAGTGGGACTTGAGTCTTCTTTTAAAACTCTGACAGAAATCAAGATTGATGGAACAATAAAGCAGAAACATATTGTAAATGGGAATAGTATTAGTTTGACCTTCTTGCCTCGAGAAATCAAGATGTGCTCATTGAAACAAGAGAAGTCATTATAGTTACCAATGGATGTCTGAAATAGCAGGTCATAATTCTTATGACTAGGAATGGAAAATTTCGTGTTCATCTCAAAACAGAACAAGAACCCATTTTAAGACCATTAAAAAAGCGCTATAGTTTAAATTACTATCCAATGGATATTGCACACCAATTTTTGGGGATAGTTAATGAAAAACAGGTTTTTTGCTATTCTAGTAATATTAAGTCTGATTGCTGTGATTAATCCAGGGATTGTCTTCACAGCATCTGCACTTGAATCTCCCCAAAACTCTCTGGCGCAAGTCGCTGATCTTCAATTTACTGCAGACATGGTGCTTGTTACAGTTGAACAAGGGGGAAGTAACACAGCTAATATTCGGGTTCACAACTATGGTGGAGAAGCTGGGTCAGCAAATATTACCTTTCTAGGTTCAGAACCAGATGGAATTACTGTTGAATTGAGCACCATTAGTATCATCGATTTGAGTGGAGGAACCTATGAGGATATCATTACGAATGTTAGTGCTGAAGCAGGACTTTGGCCACTCGGTCCAAGAAGACTTGATCTTGGTCTTATGAACGGGACCACAGAACTGGATTCTATGTACATAGAGATGAATGTGGTTGCTCCAACTACTACATCTACTGGCATTTTGGGCATTCCAAATGAAACGATTATACTATCGGTAATTGCAACTATAATTGTAGTTGCAGTAGTCTTGATAATCAAACGGAGGTGAGAAGAAAATGACTGGTGTTACACAAAAGTTTGTAGGTATTGATGCATTATGCAAATATTATCAGGAGCTCGGAATGAAGGCTTCAATACTACCGGATAAAAGCCCAGAGGCGGTGGAGAAAGGTCACATAAAACAAGATATGGGATACATTAAGGTAGCTGGCCGAGAGTTCGACCTTGTGACCATAAGAATGAAAGGAACGACTCGTGGTGAATACGATCTAGGCAAAGTCCGTGGCATTCCCATTGCAACTAAGGACAAGATTCCTTTTGAATACCATCACATAGTGCGTGCTGAAATCGCTAACGAAGGAGTGATGAAAGTCAAGCTCAAAAAGAAGACAAAAGGTATTGTTGGGAAGGAGGTCACAGATGTTTCATGGGAAGGGGGACACCTTGCTGAAGCGCTCAATTCGGACAACTCAATTAAAACGTCTATAATGAAATTCATTGAACATGAAGATAGCATTAAAATCGAACCTGACAAGAAGAATAAGATCTTCAGAATAGTGTTCTCTCGACCCTCAGAAATAAAAATGGGTCTTGCATATGGGTTCAAGTTCAATAGAAACCTACTTCCTAGAGAAGCTGTAGATGTTATGGACAAAATAGCTATACTAGCGCGAAAATCTGCTAGTAGTAAACGTTAGCATACAAAAGAAAGATAGCTGTAAATCCAGAGGCTTATAGAACCCAAAGAGGAAATCCCATAGTGGTTCTAAAGTCTCTGGAAAATCTTTTTGAAATGATTCTTAGTTTGGCTAATAGCTCTCCATATTTCTGATTCTTTAGCAAATTCGCTCCGCAGAGAGAGCAATTCTTAGATCTGATTCAAGCAAGTTGGTATGAGTTGTGCTTTTCATTTAGATGAGTGATGTAAAATTTGATTATTGCTAAGATTGTGAGATTCGAGTTCTTATGCTAGAGGTCCTTCTACATCTTTGAATGATGAATATGTACCTGCGTCTTCATCCGTTTCATTAACAATTTCGTTCTTCAAGGAGTATCTAAATGACATGAGAAGAACAATAACTCCAATTGAAATCAAAACAAGAGCAGCCATGAAACTACCTCTGTATGCATCAGCATTTGACAATCCTGCAGCAATTAACAGATCTGCAACTGGTCCAGCGACCAACGTTGCAGCAATCCCCCAACTGAGGAAGAAGGTTGTGTTATAATAGGCGAAGAGTCTTCCCCTGTACTCTTTGGGTGCCATCCTCGCAACAATTGAATAGCTTGATGCGCCAATGATGACCTCAGATGCTCCCCTGAGGAGCGATTCTATCAGTGCCAGAGTGAAGGAAGGGGTGATTATCAACCACAAGATTCCAACAATCGAAAAGATAATTCCAGCCATCATCACCTTTCTGTCATCAGTCTTTGCAACCACAGATCCTACGGCTAGTCCAGCAACCATATTAGCTACACTCCGGACATTACTGTAGAGACCGATATCTACTCCACTTGCATTGAAACCTGTTGGGTCAGCAAGAAAGAGTGAAGTGATGATAGCTATTGAGTTTCTTCCAAAATTGATGAAGACGAGGGCTATGATGAAGATTAGGTATGCTAGTCGAAGTTGGGAGGGTAGGTCACGAAGCGAGTGGTTCTCTGAAACCTCACTATCATCGGATTTCCAAGATTCGTTCTCCTTTTCCAATCTGATTGAGAAGTACACAATGAAACTTGACAAGATCATGATTACTGCAGCGAGGTTGAAAATACTGCCATTTGCAAATCCTCCTACATCAAATAGGAGACCGCCGAGAATAGCACCTCCAATACCACCAAATCCTCCAATGGTCGATAATTGGCCCATAAGCTTCTTTCTCTCATCATCCTCAGTCAGTTCAGATACCAAAGCTGACCAGCCTACATTGGACATACTCCAGAAGACTTCGATTCCACCCAGGGAGAAGATAATCACATATCCAGCGACGAACAGCTGATTCAATCCGAGGAAGAACATGTACCCAATCACCATGAAGAAGTGTCCAACTCCAGCCAACAGCTCTCCAATGGCTACAAACTCCATAGGCTTTCGATACTTATCCAACAAGTTCCCCCAGAGTAAGGATTGGGTGGCTGTGTTAGCTATCATTCCAACTGTAGCCATCAGTGTCACTTCAGTCGTCGAAAGACCAAGAGACTTGAGGTAAATCGACAAGAAGGTATACACGATGGATCTTCTGAAGAATGTCAAAATCTGGAATGTAGAGAGTCCTGTGAATTCACTTCTTTTAAGTTTGGAGTATTTGAAAAAACTCAATGTGAACTCTTAGGCTGAAGTTCCATCTTATATACCATCTTCTAGTGGTTTGAGGAATATTCCTTGTTTTTGTTGAACACCAAGCTCTTCACAGTGACCGGAAACACTTGACCTTCCTGAAGTGGTGCACCAATGTCTATCCAATCCCCTACTTCAAGAAACAGCTCATCAAGACTGATTAGATTCCGCTGAATCGAGGTTTCTTGGCGTGTCATTAAACCAACCATCTTGCCTATGTCACTCTCGAAGAGAAGAATAACCATCCTACCTTCCGAGATTGTCTTGGGAAGAGAGTTCTCAATAGCCTTAACAAATTCTTGGAGCCACGTATATGATCTATAGAGAGAATCCTTGAAGTATAATGCAACAGTGCCATCACCTTCTCTCAGATCGTAGTTCTTAAATGCTCGTGACACCTCCTCTTCCACTTTCCCTGGTTGGTAGTTCTCTGTTGTAACGTTAATTGGAAGAACAGGAATATTCGTTATTGGGAACTCTAGAGTCTTGTCAAAGTAACAGGTGGAGCCAGACACGGATAAGGTGAATGTTCCTGCGCCGATTACAGTAGCACGAATCTTTATTTCAGGCTCGATTACCAGCAATCCTTGTTCTTCGACGAGAGTCCTCAGTTCTTCAGCGAGATACAATCCAATGTCATCATAAGACCTCTTCTCCCCGTAAAATATCTCAGCAATGCCGCCTGAGAATGAATATTGATCAACTGGAATTGAGAAGTCGAGGTCATCGGTCATCATAAGTTCTTTGGCAATCTTGCTTTTCGCTGGACCCTGCATGACTTCGACCAATGCCTTTGCATACTCATGAGCAATAGCTTTTGCATCCTTTTCAGAGATGGTGTCCCCAATCTTGTAGTTCACTCCTAACTCTCTTAAAATGAAGTTAGTTGGCTCATCTATTCTCCAAATCCTGAAGTTGTCATCAATTCCTAATAGCCGTCCACCTACATTGATGCAGGAGGTGCTGAGAACATGTCCTTTCGATGAAATAGCAATGTTACTCGTCCCTCCACCAATGTCCACATTCATTATCGTCTGGTTTGTCTTACTGGAAAGGTCTACGATACCACTTCCCATTGCACTAAGCACCGATTCATAATTAGGTCCAGCTACAGCACTCACGAATTTCCCGGACTTTGAGGAGAGACGCCTTACAATCTCTTCTGCATTCTGTTTCTTCGCTGTTTCCCCTGTTACAATGACAGCTCCAGTATCGACCATCTCTGGGGTGAAACCCGCCTTCCGATACTGTGCCTCACAGAATTCCACGATTGCTTCCACATCGATAGTGAACCTATCAATAAGAGGTGTGAAGATTATGTCACTCTCATAGATAACTTCTCGATCGACAACGATGAAGCGGTTTGTTGGATTGACAAAGCTTCTTTCTCTGTTCAGAGTCAGACGAGAGAACACCAGATGAGATGTTGACGAACCGATGTCAATCCCCACACTCAGGAGCTTCACATTCTCGGATCCGTCGTACAAAGGAATGAAACGGGTCTTTGGTTCTGATGATTTTCTGGTTGAAACCTCTAACTCAACAAGTGATGTTATCTTCTGTTGTTCAGCTCTTGATAGAGCATCATTAAGGATGGGACTGACTAATCCCATTAATCTACCAAAGTGCGTTCCAGATTGCAGGACATCACTAAGTGTGGATTTGAACTCTGTGATGAGAAGGTGAAGTTTGGCGGTCTCTGAGTCATCTAGGACTCCATGCTGCTGCAGGACTGAGTCATATGCACTCGTGAATTGTTCTTCGAGATCTTTTGCATCTTCACCAAAGTGCTCATGGAGGTATTCACTCACTATCTCAATGATTTGCCACTTCAGACGGTTAGCATCAATCCCACTCATCTATGGATACTCCTTGTTCTTGTTGAACACCAGACTCTTGATTGTCACTGGAAATGATTGAGTTGACTTGAGAGGCCTACCTATGTCTATCCAGTCGCCAGCTTCTAGTTGCAATTCATCTAGAACCAATATGTTGCTCTGAATCGATGTCTCATCTCGAATGGTGAGTCCCAATCTCTTAGCAACATCGTATCCGAAGATGAGGATGATTATCTTCTTGTTAGAAACAGAAATTGGCAAGGCTTCCTCAATAGCCTTAGCAAAGTGTGCTAACCACTCATCGCCTGTATAGTTTCTCGAAATGATTCGATCCCTGAAGTAGAGTGCAACGATATCCTTTCCCTCAACCATGTCAAATGTTACAAATGATCTTCGGATTTCTTCAACCAGGCTCTCAGGAGTGAATTCCTGACTCATTAAGTTGACTGGTAGAACAGGGACATTTACAACGGGAAGGTTAATATCTTCATCGAAAAAAGTTGTCGACCCTGACACTGAGAGGGAAAAGGCTCCTGCACCTATGACCGTGGCGTGGATCTTGTTCTCAGGCTCCACCACGTGTAGTCCATTCGATTCGACCAATGTCTTGAGTTCTTGTGCCAGCATGACTCCAATGTCATCAAACGATTCGTTGCTTCCATAATAAAGTTCAGCAATTCCACCTGAAAAGGAATAAGCATCTATAGGAATTGAGTAGTCCAAGCTGTCTGTCATCATCAGTTCCTTGGCAATAGCGCTTCTTGCTGGTCCCTGTATTACCTCAACCAAAGCCTTGGCATACCCCTTAGCGATGGTCCTTGCATCTTTTTCGGACATGGTATCGCCAATCTGATAGGTCATACCGAGCTTATTCATGAGGAATTGAGTTGGTCCGTCTATCCTCCAAATCCTTAGAGAGTTATCAATACCGAGTAACCGACCACCAACATTGATACAGGATGTACTGAGCACCTGACCATTGGATATAATAGCCAAGTTGCTGGTCCCTCCACCGATATCAACATGCAGATACGATTTCTTGGTGAAGAGTGATTGCTCAACCATACCACTTCCCATTGCGCTTAGCAGAGACTCAAGATTGGGGCCTGCCGCTGCGCTGACAAATTTCCCAGACTCTGAGGATAGACGATTCACTATTTCAGCTGCATTCTGCTTCTTTGCGGTTTCTCCAGTCACCAAGACAGCCCCGGTTTCAACCATCTCAGGGGTGATTCCCGCCTTCTTGTATTCCTCTCTGCAGAATTCGACAACCGCATCGATATCAATGTTGTATCGATCCAGCAATGGTGTGAAGATGATCGAACTCTTGTATAGTATCTCGCGATTTACTAGGTTGAAACGATTTGTGATGTTGAATAGACTAATTTCTCGTTTTAGAGTCAGTCGCGAAAAGATCAGATGCGACGTGGATGAACCGACGTCTATGCCCACGCTCAGGACCTTTATGTATTCAACATTCTCAGCTGCAATATGCTGCATCAATAGTTCAATTGGTTCAATTGTTTCTTCTTTCTCAACCAAAGACGCTTTGGGCTTTTCTTGCTTCTTGGAGATTCGAATCGTAACAGGCAAATCGCAATGAGTCGGAAGCTCGACTTCATCCTCTGAATTAAGTAGCTCCATCTTCTTCTCATAGGGCACATCGACAACTTGTTCGCATACAGAGCAGAAAAAATCGATATTGATTGATTGGTCACTTCCTGGCATGACCGGTCCTTTCTTTGTACTGGCAGGTTTCATCTTTCTCCGATGTGCCCCTTTCCAGGGAGCCTTAAGCATGAACTGTATCATTGTCATGAGCATATCGAATTCTTCGCAAGGTTCTAGAACCAAAGAAAGTGAAGGTTTGAAACAGATGATGAGGTTTCTCATCGCCTCCACTTCAGAGGCTACTTCATGCTCATTCTCTTCCACCAGAGCAATGTATCGTTCCTCGAAGTCTCTACTCAGTTCTTCTGACGTGTCAGGAAAGTGCTTCTCGAAGAAACCCTTGACAGTACGAACTATGTTGAGTTTCATGTTCTTGACACGGTCATCGATCACACTCATCCATCATCACTCTGAACTATGCATTTCACCAAATCCAATCCGCATATAAACAATATGTTTATATATTAAATAATACAATATTGTATTATGGTAAGGAAAAGACGTAGAACCCTAACAGAACGTGCTCAATCAATCTTCAGGTTTATCGATGCACAACCAGAACCATTTCCCAAGTCTGAGTTCCAAAGAATTGGCCTCAATCCGACTACTGCTGAAACCTGGGTGCGACTCATTGAATACATCCAGGGTCAACCAAGAATCAGGGTCACCAAGATGAGATCATCAACCTTCATTGAGAAGATTGAGAACAAGTATCTCAGTATGCTGAGGAAGAGAATTCTGGATTCAAGTCTCTCACTGAAAGAGAGAGAATCTACGATGGATGATTACATAAGCGCACTCATTACACTTGAGAGAACAGAGATGGGACGAATTAAGAAATAGACATAAATTTCAGCAACATGTTCTGGATTAATCAGCAGGATTAGAGTATCCCATTTTGACCAAATGGTTCTGGAGAAGTTGATTATGTCAGAAACCCGAATCCATCATGAGGACCTACGTATCTTCGCTCAACAAGTAATTATGAAGATGGGAGCTTCGGAGGAGGATGCATTCTATGTTGCAGACAATCTTGTGACATCGAATCTTCGAGGGATTGATTCTCATGGAGTTGGCAGACTCAAGAGATACGTTGAGGGCATAAGAACAGGATATATTCTTCCCCAAGCAAAACCACTTGTGGTAAGAAACAGCCCTGTGATTGCAAACATCAATGCCATGAATGGACTTGGACAACCATCTGGTGTCTTTGGGATGAAGGTGGCCATCGAGAAATGCTTGGGGGCAGGTGTTGGCATTGCTACAGTCTTTGATTCTAACCATTATGGTTTTGCTGGATATTATGCAATGATGGCTCTAGAACACGACCTTATTGGGATCTCGATGACAAACTCTGAGCCTTTGGTCGTTCCTACATTCAGTAGGAATGCGATGATTGGCACAAATCCTATTGCTTTTGTAGCTCCGACAAAGACCGAGCGAACCTGGGTGATGGACCTTGCAACAAGTGTTGTTCCAAGTGGCAAACTTGAGGTGTATGATCGAAAAGGTCAGAGTATTCCCTTGGGGTGGGCAACCGATGAAACTGGTAAAAGTACAGAGAATCCTTCGCAGGTCCTGAAGAATCTCTACAGGGGTCTTGGAGAAGGAGGCATATTCCCATTGGGTGGTGAGGGCGAGCTTCATGGCGGTCACAAGGGATATGGACTAGCCACAATGGTGGACATTCTCTGCGGAGTAATATCAGGTGGAAATTACCTTAGGGATTTGAAATTCTTTAAAGAGGGTAAACCGAGTCATCCAAGAATCGGACATTTCTTCATGGCACTGGACCCATCATACTTCATTGATATTGATTCATTTAAAACCAGAATGGATGACATGATTGTTCGTTTGAAAAATGCTGAGAGAGCAGAGGGACAGGGTAGAATCTTCGTTCATGGGGAGAAGGAATTCGAAGAACAAGATCTTCGTGAGGAAAAGGGAATTCCTCTTGATGAGAGGACAGTAGAGAGTCTTACTGAGTTCTCTCGCGAATTTTCTATTGACTTGAAATTCATTGAATCAAACTAATTTGAAATGAACAAAGAGTCAGTGGATACATAAGTCAGAATAGCATCAGGGATTGAGAGGAGGATTGAGTCTATCTTGTCGCGAAAGAAGAAACCCTCGATGATGTCCCGAGTCTGCGGAATGATTGTTGCTTTAATCATAATCATTGTCGCAGTGTGGATCGGTCTTAATGCACAGCAAGAGGGTTTTGTTCTTGTGATGTACTTTGCGCTCGGAATCGCAGCACTTGCTTTTCTTTTGTGTATCGGTGTGGCAATGGGCAAGGTGACTCCAAGGACCTACATGGGACCACTGAACATTCTCTATATCATCTTTGAACCCATCAGCCTTGTTTACTTCATGATTGTGATATCATTGGGATTGTATTCACCGTAACAATTCGATAGTACAATGAACATTCAGATTACATTCCATCTATTATGAGATATACGTTAACAACTATGTCAATTTGGTCATATCTCAAGAGAAAGGTCGGATATGCTTTCCATTTGCTCTGAGGATAGCGATAGCTTCATCGCTCCCGCATTCTGCTCGACTTGGTAGGGTTTGCTAGCACCAGGAATTGTGATGATTGTGTCACCATGATAATTTATTGTCCAACTCAATGCAACTTGTGCAGCTGTGGCATTGTGCTCTGAACCTATTGCTTCGAGCAAATCCACCAGCGCTTGGCTTTTACGAAGATTTCCACGAAGTCTTGACCTCCTCATCCTGGGCATTGTTTCAAGAAGCTCGGGATTGGCATGAAGCTTACCAGTCAGTACCCCTTGACCTAAGGGAGTGTAGGCCATGATTGTGACTTCGAGTTCTTTTGCAGTATCCAATGTGCCATTAAATTCAATTCCACGTTTTAGAAGGGAGAAATGAACCTGGTTGGCTGCTAGTGGGATTCCTCGTTCTGCAAGAGCCTCATGAGCTTTAATCATTCGCTGGCTTGAGAAGTTACTCACCCCAACTGCACGAATCCTTCCTGAGTCAACCAGGTCAGCCATCTCATTCATCTGTGACTTAATCGAGGAAACGGAAAGAGGCATGTGAATAAGATACAGATCTATAGGGTAAGGATCAAGTCTACTGATACTATTTTTGGCAGATTTTCGAATAGACTTCGCCCTCCTAAATAGGGGAAACCACTTGGTAGTGATTACAACATCTCCTGGAGATTTACCTGCAGCTTTCAGACCACGGGCAACGGAGCATTCTGAATATCCAGAGCCATAAATCTCAGCTGTATCAAAAAGATTCATGCCTGCATCGAGAGCAACCTTGATGACTTCAATTTGGACTTCTGGTTCAACAGGTGTGAACATATACTTGAATACACTCTTCCCTCCAGCAAACTCCATTGAGCCGAAACCAATTGGTGCGACTTCAATGTCAGTCTTTCCAAGGGAGCGTTTTACAATGTCCTGCATTATCTATCATTTTGGTTTCTCTATGACTGCTTTTAATCGCTCATATGTGTCCCCTGCGTTTGAAAAGGGACAAACCTTCACACAAATGGAACAACCATAGTATTGTGCGAAGTATTCGAAGCATTCTCGTTGTTTGATGTTGGATTGTCGTCCTGTTTCATGAACCACAGATTCTTCGAGGATTGCCTGAGGTGGACATTCCTTTATACAAACACCACAGGTCTTGCAGTATTCATCAATCCATTCATGGTCATTAGAATCCACGAAAGGCAAATTCTCAATGCTTGTGTAAACCGCTGCGAGTCTTACTCTTGGTCCAAACTCAGGAGTGATCAAGAGACCGTGCTTACCAATCCAACCGATACCAGCTTTCTGTGCAAGAGGTGGGAAGAGAACCAGACCGCCAAGAGGATGATCCGCCTGAGCTGCGTATCCATGTTCTCGCAGAAACTCAGCAATGCGATTGGCAGCTTTACCAAGGTCATCATACGTCCCAAACACCATGTTCATTGTTTCTTGACTAGCAGCCTTGTCGATCTTTTCCTTACTCATCTCCATTGCCAAAACAATGGCATTATCAAAGAGTACACCCATGTTCTGGAAGATAAGGTCTTGTGGAAGCTTGACGAACTCCAGGAGATTAACACCATGAAACTTCGCAAATTTCCTGAGCTTTTCTTGGAATTCGGGTGATGTTTGTGTTGAAGCATTGATAGGATTTTCAGATATTGAATCGACTGAGAGATGGATATTTTTTATGACCGAAAGAAGGCGTCTCACTGGGAACATGTGCCGCATCTCAATGTCATCTCGAGTTTGGATGAGATTCAGCATCTCGAAGGGAATCTCAAACCTGATTGGAGAGTTCGATGTTGGAAGCAGTACTCCGCCAATTTCTGAAGTAGACCTCTGTTTAGCGATTAGTTTCTCAATTCTAGGTTTACCAAATATCTTGACGAAGTTTGCTGTTATCTTGTGCCTAATACCCATGGATAGAAGGGTCTCCGGTTCATATATTCGTTAAACAAGAAAATCATTCTCACTTTTAAGTCAGTAGTCTGACTTTGAACACAACAACGAGTTGTAAGGAGAGGAAATGATGGGACTGGTCAGGTCCAAAGAGGAAATCAACAAACGTTTCAAACAATATGAGAAAGGTTACCAGCTACTAGATGTCAAATTGCTATATGCTATGTACACGACAACAATGGAAACAGTTGAACGATTATTACCACCGCCACTAGGACCAGCAGACATACTTGCGTGCAAAGCATTCGTTGCTGAATATCATAAAACAAACTTCATTCCACCTTACAATGAAGCAGCTGTCTACATCCCTTGTCAGTACAAAGGTGAAATTGGCAGTTACTGTCTTGCAATGCCTGTGACTACTGATATTGCTATGATAGGTGGTAGAGAGGTCTATGGGTATCCAAAGAAGATCGCAGAATCAATCTCAATCACACGAGAAGGGAATGAGGTTCATGGACTCTGCATACGTAATGGATTTCCAATAATCGAGATAAAAGGAACCATGACAGGCATTCTTGAAAGTACTGAAGGAGCCCAAGGTCCTGATTTCCTCATCAAGTCAATACTGGATGAGAAAGGAGTGGGTGCAAGAAGGAACCCGATTCTTGTCAGACAACAGAACTATTCCGATTTCGAGAAGATAGAGGTTGGAGAGGGTTCAATGAGTTTCGGGGAATCCAAATATGACTACTTACATGAAGTGCCTATCGATCAAGTTCTGGCGATAATGTACATGGAGAATGGTATTATCACAATGCCACCTGGAGAGGTGATTGCTGAGGTCGATGCTGAAGATTATGCGCCTTACCACTTCATCAAGTATGACTGGGAACCATAAACCTCTAGATCAATGTCTTCTTGCACGAGCCCATAACACAATTGCTATACTGATAGTCCCAAGACCGATACCCAAGAATATCATAACAAAACCATCATCCAAATCTTTAGCCCCTGAAATTGAATAGATATTGAACATCAAGTTGATCCAAGTTCCGTTATTTACACTTGATAGAACATAGATTCGATTGTTACTCGAAATTGCTAATGAGCATGGCAATAATGATTGATTGGGAAATTCTAAATTCATTCGTGGGTTAACAAACTCTAGTTTTTTATCATCAGTCTGTACAAGAAATCTCAGTGGTTCATACCTATATGTTTCAAGCATCGTAATAATTGACCCATTCTGTGTCAGCGCGGCCGCTTGGCAGCTTAAATACTCGGTCCATTTGGTGTCATGAATGACAGAAAGTGTAATTCGTCTTGTATTTTCCTCCTGTATCTTCCAAGCGCTTACAGTGAAATGTGTGTGATTATTTGATGTTGTATACACATCTTTTGCACCATCAATAAAGACATCATGAAAATACTCAACAGAAGTTGTTCTATTCCATTGCTGAAAACCGTTCAAATCCCATGCACTTATTCGATATGGTTCGATGATGTAGATAGTTTCATTATCAATTGAGATAGATTGGCCAATTTGAATACCATGCCACCAAGGTAGATACCATTCTGCTATTGTCTTGTTCCATATTAGTGTGCCATCTACTGAAAACTTTCGAATCTCACTTGTCATCGTATAGATCAGCTCACCTACCTCCAAATAGAACATGCCAACAACAAAGATTGAATGATCGTCAGCCACACTAACATCTAGTTCAAGTACATTATAATAGTCACCCCAATATTTTGACCAAACTAGCTGTCCTTGATAATCCCATTTTGTCAAGTAAGCTTGCTGGGAATAAGACGATGTGTTACGAGTAATTCCTACTGTGTATAAATTAGTCATTTCTGATTCAATACCCATAGCGACTGCAGAACCATTTCCATACCATAGATCTGTTACGAATTCACTAGTATCGGGATTAAGTTTCACCAGCATCTGCGCGTACGTATCAGAAGGATTATGCCAAGTTCGAGGTTGTATTGTTGCAAGACCATAGATAGAACCATCATCTGTCACTTCAAGATCCTTTGTGAATGTATACCCTTCAATTCTTGAGATTAAAATCGAAGATATTGGAGAATGAATATCTTCTTGACCAAATGGCTCAACTAACAATGTTTCGACACTGAAACTCTGTATAGTCAATCGCACTTCACCATTATAGTGAAGCCAGGCTTCGAAGTCCACCCAATCCTCGAATCTGTAGGTTGGTGAGAGTGCAATTACAATCTCAAAGCCGGAGATTGTTTCACCATCATCATTGAAACAATCTTCGAGGACCGCATCCCAGGCATAGTCGATTGATGAAGCAGATAGTTCACGAGTTTCAATGGTGAACTCATTTGCGGATGTCGGAAAATGGAGAATAGGATACCAATCAGATGGGTTTTCAAATGTTTTTACATAAACTGCACAATCAAACATCCTCAGACCATCTTCTTGGATAGCAAAATCACCTGTTGCTTCCACCATGGCGTCCATAGATACAAGTAATCCATCCGGTTTCTTGTATTCAGACCAAAAGACATCCTGAGTAAGTCGGATATGGTCTAGACAATCTGGCCACCCAAACCCTTTGGAACCCCAATCAAGAGATGTACCAGCAGTGTGTTGCCATACTAACTCAGCAGTTGTATTTTTTGCATCATACGAGTAATCGAATTCTCCTGATGTTCCCATAATAGTGATGTTTGGTGTTTCAGTAAGGTTTGGATCTGGAAGAAGTTGAGCAGTTACAACATCTGATAGTGTTGAAGACTCTTCTTTAGGATGAATAGCGTGAGCTGGGAAGGTCAAAATGGAAAGTAGCAAGAGAGGTATAATGAATAAGCTGGGGAGTTTAGCACGCTTCAACATTCACGATTCCCCCCTCAGAAAACATTGGTTTCATAGTATTCAATGTGTTGGTGTGCTGCAAGACACCTCAGGTTATGCTAAGATTGCGGCTGAATGCTACAAATTGGTATAGGAGGGGGGGAAACATTCCCCTTCCCAATTAACAGCTTGTTGTGATGTAGACATACCATCCGAATGTTCCAGGCACAGGATCGGAGCACACATAGCCAAAACCATATGCATGGTCATTGATAGGATCATCCTGCTGAGGATTCAATGGATTTGATGATTTCGATGCGTAGAATACAGCTGAGAGGATGTCACTGCCCTCTGTTTCAGCACAGGCTCTGAACCATGCATCCTTAATTGTGAGGGCAGGAGAAGTACCAAAACCAGTCATGTATAATCCGAATTTAACACCCCTTGTTTGAACATTATGACTAGTTGTACCAAAGCCACAGACCATGTGAATTCCCTGCATCGTGGCTGCCCATCGCTCAAATACAGTGTGTCCAGTCTTGTTCTCCCAAGCTAAAGGACTGCAAGCATCGATGGCTATGGTGTCAAGATCACCATCACCCCATCTACACTCCCTAAATAGGAGTGATTTGTCATCATTGTTTCCTCTGAATGTCACGCCATCAGGACCTCCATGGTCTTGATAATAGACAAAGTCTACTGCATCAACCCATTCACTATCAGTCCCACCAAATGCTTCGTCTTTGAAGTCCTCTTCCCAAGCGCTATATTCACCCCAGTTGAACTCTTTACTGTAGCCTCCGATTCCTCCCATCCAATTATAGAAACCTTCTATGTTTTTCTCGGTATTCCAAAGTGGTTTCCAAACTGACACGCCACACCATTCAATACCGACCTCCTTGACTCCGTCATCATAGGCACCTGTTGGTGCACTTGGACTGAAACTCCTGAGATCATTAACGTCACTACTCGCAGAAACAATTGGTATAATTGCAAAGGCGGATACAAGCATGGAAAACATGAGAAGCAACAAAAGCAACCCCATAGCTCCGCGCCGTTTCAATAAAAGAGCTGCTGCACCGACTACTACGATAAATCCTCCGGCTGCAATAGCAATTGTTAGGGTGGTCGGAAAGGTGGCTATCGTTCCAGGTTCTATGAATACAGCGATATAATCAAGACACCACCTATCAATGGAGTCCTTAACTCGGACATGTATTGTGTGAGGTACTGGAACACCCTTTTTATCAACTACAGTAAGAGTAGTAGAAGAAAAATTCTGAGAATTCGATATCAATCCATCGAAGTCGGAATACCAAGCGTATGTAAAAGGTCCAAGTCCATTCGTCACAACACACTCGAAAGTTATATCCTCATACTGTGTAAAGGTCAGATAATGACCTGGTGAAACTATTTCGACCTCTGGGTCAAGAAAAGCAGCATTAACCACGAATATACTAAAGATATCCTCATCGTCATCATCCTCATTAAGTGTAATTTCATAGACGGGTTTTAGTAGATTGGTTTCCTCGGATGAATCAGCACGGTATACTAGTCTATAGTCAACCACGTCATCTGGCGAAATCCCATAATATTCAAGAATCGATTCGTACACGATGATTGGAGAGGTGGCATATGGCTCTTCTTTGATCTCACGGTGATTCCAGTTGAACCCAACAATCTCCCCTCCTTCGCCAATCATGACTGTTATTTGTTCCCCAGGTCCAGTTACAGGAGTGTCACCAATAAATATCTCATAGTTGACATGCCACTGTAAAACCTTTTTTTGTGAAGCCCCAGCATCGATATTCCAAGCAGTGACATTTGTTGATCCAAAATTGGCAAAGACATAGTTGGGCGGAAGTAATCCCTTTTCATCAAGCCAAGCGTCTGCATCAGCTTTGCAGTCTAGCGGAGTTGGCACTTCAATTCCAAGAGCTACATTCCATAGAAGATCATAATCAGCAAACCACATTGACCCATCACGTGCATCCATTTCAAAGGTCTTGTTTCCAGAGTTTACCACATAGCGACCTTCAATCTCTTGAGCGGATGAATCCCTAAATCCGAAGAGTGAGTATGCCATATTCTCAGCAAAAGTCAGATTCACCTCTGGAGGTATAATCTCATAGATTGGCATCTCTACATCAGAGAGAACAAAGTCAGGTCTATCAAACATCATAGCGTTTGTTGGTTCTATAGCTTCGTCAGTGACTGAAACAACCAACAAGAACATCACCAATAATAGAATTGCATCCCGCTTCAAGTGTAAAACTCCCTTTTTTGACTAGCGATAATCAGGATTTTCATTACACGTATTGCACCATAAAAAGACTCTCGAATTATCATCCTCGATTGAGGTTTCCCCTAAATCTTCGTAAAATCACAACATAGCCAACAGATACTGATAGAATTATCAACTCAATTAAAAGAACTGGTGTCCAAGGGCTTTCGAAGATGCTACCTTCGCCAGAAGTTGTAGGAGTTGTGTAGTCCTTAGGAGAGGAGATAGTTGTGGTGGTCATGGAAAGCTCCAAGAAACTGATTATGTTATGGATGTTAATCTTGAACCATCTGACAGGACAAGAAACAACGATGTGAGTTTCAATTCTCTCAATCGCAGTCAGAAGATGAGCTATAGCTTCTGTTTCATTCCCTGTTACAAGAGAATTTCTTGCAAATAGTAATGCATCATTGATTAGAGCTTTGAGAGTGGATGGTGTACCTCCATCTAGATAGGAATCAGGAATCGCTATGACTGACGATCTGCAGTCGTCAATTACATCCAGTAAGTCAGGAGGAGTAATGGGAAACTCATTTGCTATGTGCTCTGCAAAAACATTTACGACACTAATTGTAATGAAATCTTGTCTGTTTCTGGTATCAGGTGAATAGATTCGCTCAAAGTCGGTTATTGAAAAATTAGAACTGGCAACTGTATACCATGTGGAAGGATCAAATGAGCCAATAGCAGTAACTACATAATTGCTTCCTATTATCGTTTCGACATCATTTCCTTTCAATTCCAGTGTTGCAACGAAGTTGAAGAATGGTTCCATTTTGTAGATATCTCGATATGTTACAAACCCTCGGTCAATCGATGCACGAATCCCTCCAAAATTGTATGTTCCCACGTCAGCACCAGTGAATTGGTAGATTGATTCGGCTAGCAGAGTACCCAATTCGTTAATACTATGGTCTTCATCAAAATACCCAACAGAAGTATCAAATTCAGCCGCAAAAGGTTCATTCCATTCATCAATAATCGACACAATGGTTTCGTCGGGTCTTATTGATGAACCAAGAGAGTGGGAGGAGAAGCTATAGCTGTCGATGGTTCCGTCTGTTGTTTCCACAGTCAAATCAAGGACACCTATGTGACTAGCATCAGCTCCGACAGACGGAAGCACAAGTGTGTTGTCAATAGTTTCCAGTGAGCCACCTTTAACAATCAGATCTAATCCAGGTACACTAGAAGCCAATGAAGAAGATACACAACCTAAGAGGATGATAAACTCAATACCCAATCCCTGTAATTCAGATACTGCATTATTGGCGGCTGTCACCAAATTATCAAAAACAACCTCAGGTGGAGAATACCAAAACGATGGAGTAAGTCCAATTATCCCGATATCATAACCAGCTATCGTTTCAATTGAATAGGGAAGAGGTTTGGGGTCACCGGGCCAGTCGACATTCGCGCTAAGGATCTCAAAATTAGCTGTACTAATCATATCTTTGAGAGCTGAAACTCCTGGATCAAATTCATGGTTGTCAAGAGCCATTGCATCATAGCCAATTGCATTCATCACTTCAATCATAGGGATACCATTATTGTGATCATTTACAGGAGCTCCTGTCATAGCATCACCACAATCTAGAAGCAGTACAGGTCTAAGAGCTCGTAATTCTTGAACCTTTGTCGATAGAACAGTCATCCCACCGCTACACGATGAACCTGTCCATTCACTATAGAGATGACTATGTAGATCGTGAGTATAAGCAATTGTGATATCTATTGTAGTACTTTGAAAAGAACTACCATAGGCTGTAAAGGTAGATAGCATACAACTGCAAACTATGAAGGTCACAACAATTGAAATCCACTGATGATTCATCTCTACATCTATAAAACAGATTCAAATTCTTATCTTAAAACTGTGTGCAGAGGATTTCGAAAGACAATAAAGGATGCCAGTTTTGAAATACTTTGCAATGACTGAGGACCCATCCTATTTTGATGAGAAAAAAGAGATTGAGAAAAGAGTGGAGGATCTCCTATCAAGATTGACCTTGAAAGAGAAATTCATGCTTCTAGCAAGTCATGGAAGATTAAGACTCTACTCTACTAAACCAATTAAGAGACTAAATATTCCATCTTTCAAAATGACTGATGGTCCTTTAGGAGTTGCTATGCATTCAAGTGGATTCAAGAAGAATACGAGATTTCCAGCACCAGTTGCACTAGCAGCCTCCTGGAGCAGGGAATTGATGCATCAAATTGGAGTTGCAATGGGGAAAGAGGTCCGAGCGGTAAATCGGCATGTTCTCTTGGCACCTGGAATGAATATATGTCGGACTCCATTGAATGGTCGAACATTCGAGTATTTCAGTGAGGATCCATTCCTGACTAAGGAATTGGCTATTCCTTTTGTAAAAGGTGTGCAGAGCCAGAGGGTTGCAGCATGTCTGAAGCACTATGCAGCTAATAATCAGGAAATAAATCGAAGAAGTTCTAGCTCAGAAATCGATGAACGAACATTGCATGAGATCTATCTTCGTGCTTTCAGGGGAGTGGTAAAAGAAGCTGCACCATGGGCTATAATGACATGTTACAACATGGTTAATGGTGTCTATGGTAGTGAGAACAAGTATCTTCTTCAGGACAATTTGATGGATAAATGGGGATTTGTTGGACTTGTTATGACTGACTGGTTTGCTTCTCGCCCTATAAAGACCACAGAAGGCTGTATCAATGCAGGATTGACTCTGGAGATGCCTTGGCCAAGTAAGTATAAAATAAAATCACTTGAAACAGCATATCATTCTGGCAAATTCACTGACGAGATATTGAATGATCGTGTTCGAAGAAACATACGAGTGATGATGCTTACAGGGCTCTTCGATAGTCCTGAATCACTCCCAAAGGGCGATCGCAATACTGAAGAACATCAGGATCTTGTTCGTCGCGCATCAGAAGAAGGAATGGTCCTTCTGAAAAACAAAGGGAATGTCCTACCTCTCCATATGGACAATCTCAAGAGCATTGGTGTTTATGGTTCCAATCTGAGTAAGAAATTTGGTAGGATATTAAGCGGGGGATCATCTGCTGTATCTCCGCCCTACGAAGTAACGCCCTATGAAGGATTGAGAAAGAAGGTCAAAGACAGAGTTGAACTGGTTGCAAGTGAAAAACCGACAGATGTTGCGATTATTTTCGCAGGGCTAAATCATGGTCGCGGAGGAGACTCAGAATCTATGGACAGGGATTCTTTACGCCTTGATGATAGGCAGATAAGGGAGATCAAGAAAGTCGCGAGTGAAAATCCAAAAACTGTAGTATGTTTGATTGCTGGCAGCCCGATCGCAATGAATGAATGGATTGATGATGTGGATGCAGTCCTCATGTGTTGGTATGGGGGAAATGAAGCAGGTCATGCAATAGCCAATGTCCTCTTTGGAGAGGTGAATCCTTCAGGAAAACTGCCGCTGACATTTCCAAGGCGCTTGGCGGATTCCCCAGCTCATATTACAGGTAATCCAAGGAACTACCCTGGTGATGAGGACAAGAGAGTCTACTATGATGAGGGGACCTTTGTGGGATATCGCTGGTTCGATGACAAAGAGATTGAACCATTATTCCCATTTGGATTTGGACTATCCTATACGGAGTTTAAGTATGAGGAACTCGAGGTAAATAGACAATCTCTTGGAAAAGATACTGACGCCTTGTTGGTCAATATCGATGTAACAAACATTGGCGAATGTAAAGGTTCAGAGGTTGTACAAGTTTATGCAAATGATGTAGAGGCATCAGTCAATCGACCACCATTGGAGCTTGTTGGTTTTGAGAAAATCAGATTGGACCCTGGTGAAACAGCAACGGTTGCCATCACTGTGAAAGTTGAAGACTTTGCCTTCTATGATATAACAAGACACGACTGGGTAATTGAACCTGGTGAATTCAAGATACTTGTTGGGAAATCCTCAAGGAATATCCTTGGAGAAGCCAAGTTTTCCTATAGCTAAGGAAAAGGTGTATAAGTAGCCAATAGATAGGCCTCGGTTCGGGTGCTTTATTGGGCAGGATTACTTCATACTTTGGATTAAAAGATGCCAAACATGACGTGGTCAGACTCGCGACACTCTACACGGGACTCTCACTGTTCATGCAGATTGCTTTTGTAATCTCAACAACATTCTATCTGATTTTTGTGGCTGAAGCTTTGGGGAACAATGACTTCATAGTAGGAATGACCTATGTTGGAGTTCTTGTCATAATCGAGATGGTTGTTCAAACACTCTTTGATTATCCAACGGGTGTGATTGGAGACTGGTTGGGACAGCGCTATATTCTGGCAACAGCTTTCATGACTTATGCAGTTGCATTTTTTTTGGTATCATTGGTTACAACATCTAGTCCTTTTGCACTCCTCATCCTCATCTATGCATTGATGGGATTTGCTGGCTCTCAACAAAGTGGGGCACTTGGAAGTTGGTTTGATAATAATTGGCGAGTGTCTATGCCTGAGGATGAAAGCCGAAAGGAGTATGGCGTGTTCTTAGGGAAGTTAGATATGTTAGGTTGGCTCACAAACACTCTGATCCTGATTCCAGGAGGTATCCTAGCAACAATCTTCAGCAGAGCGTGGGTATTTCAGCTCCAAGCAATCATGTGTGTGGTAATCTCTATCTTGTCATTGAGATTAGTTCGCAACCTTCCAGAAACAAATGAACTTGACCAGAAAAGACCAACAATGGATGAATACTTTTCACTTCTGAGAGAGGGAGTCCAATATCTTTTCAGCAGTGATTATGTGAAGTACCTTCTTTTAGGTTCAATGTTAGTCAATAGCTGCATTAGTGTCTGGTCGAACCTTATCCTCTTCCCAATGTATTATAGCTATATGTTGACTGATGTAGCTGTTGCTAGTTTTCGAACCATTGTCATGGTCCCGCTTGTTGTATATTCTGAAAGGTCAGGTGTTTGGGCTAGAAAATATGAACCTAAGAAGTGGATTCCACGATTTCGTTTTCTTCAGTCTGCTGGTGCATTGTTCTTCTGGATATTTGCAATAATCATGATTGTGTTTCCAGTACCTCCACCAGAGTCCCCGATGATTGATGTCATTCTCCCAGGGACTGAAGTGTTGATTATCAGAGTCCCTGTGGATTCACTTATGCCAGTAGCTATTATGATATTGGTCTTTTTTGTGATGGGTATATTTCTCCAACTTGCAGGCATCCTTACATCCAGAGTTTTTGTCGATGCAATTCCAAACCGTGTCAGGAATGGTGTCTACTCACTCTTCCCTACAGTTGTACTACTAATGAGCATCCCTCAGATTGGATTCTTTGGATGGCTTATCTCAGTTTCAATACCCCTAACCTTGGTTCTAGTTGGTATAATCTCGACTGCAGGTTGTTTAATGATTCGAAAGGGCTTGCAATATCCACATCCATTAGAACTAGAAAATGAAATTCAGGATTCGGACAACATTGGATTCGAACCAATTCTTGATGAGCGCGATGATTTTGAAACCTAGTCATTGCTCATGAATCGAGTTGCCTGTCTGTAGCGTGTGTCCTTTACATAATCATATGATGCAATCTTCTTTGGAGTAATTATGACAGCCACCCATTTTGTGAGTTTGAAGAGACCCTCACGGTAGTCATGCGCTCTCCCGCTGTCCATTCGACGATTGAAGATCTTTAATGCGATCTCATCCATATTCTCTTCGGAAATCTCTGCCTCCCCATAAATAATAACTCCACGTGTAGGAGGACCTTCAGAGTCTACCAGCACTGTTACGCGATTATCACGTCTAATGTTCCTGGCCTTCACACTCTCGTCGGGAGTGCCAAAGATAAGTTTGCCAGCCTCATAATAGAACCAAACAGGTGCTGCATGAATTGTACCATCCTTGTTATGTGAACAAACGCGTGCGACGCTCACATGGTTTAGGAACTCAAGGACTTCATCCGGTGCGAGGGGAGGAGATTGAGTATATGACATGATTTTCACACACACTGGCTTTTTTCAGTGCTTGTAACATTTACATGGCCAAGTATATGCGTTTTGGATTGCTGGAAGAAGTCATATCTCCTTCTCAAGATTGGTAATTTGGCAAGAAAGAGTGAAACCTACCTTTTCATACAGAGCTATCGCTCCCTCGTTGGCTGCAGGGGTCCCAATTGCAGCGTATTCACAGCCATGTTCTTTCAAAGTATATAAGATTTCTTTGATAAGATGCAGTGCAATGCCCCGTCGTCGGTAATCAGGTAGTATTGCCACAGGTCCAACGACTCCGGTAAGAGGTTTATACTTCGATTCTAATAAGAAAGCACTGACAAAACCAACAGGAATTCCCTCAGCCACGGCTATTTTCCTGAGATCATCTGGGGAATAGCCATAAAATCCCTCAGCCATCCGCTGTAGTAACGCTGTAGCTTGAATATGCTCTGTCACAGTCTTATCAAACCCATGTATCTCTCTCTCTTCAGGTGTTGAGGTAAAAGAGTTGACGACAATACTAGCTAGCTCCTCAAATTCGTATTCCTCACCAGTCTCCACATATACCCCTTGAGGTGTCTTTGAGGGATGAATCACATCCCTAAGGGATGTTATCAAATCTACAGAATCTGGTCGAGATTTTTCAAAATAGGTTTCTCTATATAGATCCAGATGATGACTAAAGGAATCACCCATGCTGACTGGGTATTTGATTAGACAACTAACACTCTTTATGCCCATGGACACCAAGTGCTTGATAGCTTGATTAAGCAAAGACTCCGCAGCACTTGATTTTAAAAAGGCAGGAATGACGGCTGGCTCCCATCTCCTTATTCGGGCAGTTGTGTTTCGATACCTGAGACCCAATACACCAATGACTTCATCTCGACCTTGTGTTTTTGCAGTCAGAAACAGATTTCCAGGTTTATCGAAGTCGGTTCTCATTTCTTCGAGCTCTTCATGTTTG
>Ga0209427_10001404_pt1 | contig 27722 bp, 26 predicted proteins | sample DeeMarSWOR136_30_FD_187465 | JGI IMG/M metagenome (GOLD analysis project Ga0209427, IMG submission 187465) | Marine sediment microbial communities from White Oak River estuary, North Carolina - WOR-1-36_30 (SPAdes) (version 2) | ecosystem: Environmental > Aquatic > Marine > Intertidal zone >...
CTTTAGAGGCTGGAAGGGGAAAGTATTCCCCATGACCCCGAAAGGGTCACCTCGGAAGGACTGAAGCGAAGGGACAAGGGTGTTTATATATCGAAAATAAAACATGCTATAAATTCAATTGGTTACAAAAATATTGCCAATTAAAGTCAGGAAATTCCAGAATCCAAATATGACGGCTTCGTAAGAAGTTCATTTCATCCTTCATCACCGCAGCGTACTGCTCTCCTTTGACGCAGAGCACCACGGGTTTAGCCGTGGGTAAATGCTCTTTGTTCAGGATGTCGCCCGTATGGGCGTAACAAGCAATACCACAGGCTTGGCTGTGGGGCTCCATGTACGCCCTATTCCTCAGGATTTGCACGCCTTGCAACTGGATCTTTTTTCTTTGCCGTCTTATTTTGACTTTTTACAATGAAGTCAAATAGTAGGCATCGCTCTCCCTTTGACAATGACCCCCTGCTTATTGACAGCTAGTAATGGTTTGAGATAAAAAAAATACTAGGACACCTAATGAATGGCGTTATGTACGGGTTCTCGCAAAATCAAACAGGAGGGAAAGATGAAACTCAACCTTAAAGCTCTCGTCTTGACCGCAGGCATTGTGTGGGCACTAGCGGTATTTCTGGTCGGCGTCCTAAACCTCATTTGGTCGGGATACGGTGTTGCTTTCTTGCAGCTCATAGCATCCATCTATCCTGGCTATCATGCCACGAGTTCCTTCGGAGACGTAATCGTTGGAACCCTCTATGCCCTTGTCGATGGTGCTATCTGCGGGTTGTTTTTCGGCTGGCTCTATAACTTGTTTGTTGGCAAAGCAAGGACTGCATAAGCAGTCGCCAAGAAACCAATATTGATCCGATAGGGCACAGTTTTTCCCCAGGGGAAATCGTGGGTAGGTGAAACCCCGTCATCGTAAGGAAGGCAGCAACCTCAAGGGAGAGAACTAAGCAACGATAAAAACTACTCCCCCCACGGGATGATCGCCCTGAGCCAGGCCACCGAGAACAATCTTCTCCGTGCCGAGGGTTACAAGACCACAACCCCCCAAAAGAGGCCAAAAGCTTGCTGCACGTTTGTAGTTACTTTAAATAGGCGGGCAGTTCGCCCTCATCTTTTCCCTGGAAACTGCAGAGAGCGTCGCAGGTTTTGCAGGACCCCTTGGCAGCCGGCAGAGGCGGTTCTCCCTTGATCTTTTCTATGAAGTCCAAACAGCGGTTAACGTCCCCGTCTTTTCCCTCTACGATAAGAGTTACAGCCCCTTCCGATCCCCCATGTCCACCCGAGGCAAAGTGAACTGCCTTGAGTCCGAACAGTGTATTTATGGCTTCTATTTCCGTGACCACTTTTCCGTCAGCCACGCAAGCCAGTCCCACACGGGCACCAATAGCTCTGCCAACGACTAACCTTCCACCATATTTTGCCGCCTCTTCAACTGAAGCAACTAACTTCTCAAGTCCAACGACATAAATGACCGGTATCCCCTGGGCCTTCAAGGCCATATAGAATTGACCCATGGTTCCTCCCACCGGATTGGCCATCATCACCCCAACTTTTCTCCCTGGGTCAACGGCATTGGCCCCTTTCACCAACACGTCACCGGCCCCGAGTTTATCGATTACTGAGGCCGGATCCACTTCCAGAACCTGGCCTTTATGAAATGTAATAGGCTTACTTCTCAGGCCGGCGTGAAGGGTACAGAGAACTCCTCTAATAACCTGCCCGGCCAAATACTTTTCCTTCTCCATTGTTTTGTTCAAGAGCTCTTCCAGAATATACGCATTTGTGGAACCCCGGCCCAGCAGCAAATACCCGTTGCCCTTCGCATGCTGCACTTCGGGCATAGCTACGACAGCTTTACCGAGTAGTCTCTTGGATTCCGCCGGTGTCAAAGTAAACGATGCCTGCATTTTAAAACCTCCTATCTGTTTGGAATTTTTTTTCGGCCATATTGAAACCCCGCCCCTATTTACACTGGCTCTTTCTAGACTGAGAGTATCTGTATTGAAAACCCCCTATCTCCCGTTGGGTGAGGGAAGTATAGGATAAAGGCGCTTGTGTGTCAATAGAAAGGGCCGTGGAGTTTCCTTATTTTTTCGGGTATTACGTTGTTTTGGTGGACTGTAAATTCCCCTAACCGCATCTGCCGGGCAGTCGTCATCCATGAAAGGAAACCCCTTCTGACGGACATGTTGGTCATTCTCGTCGAGGAAGAGCTGCGGTACTAAATTGAAACGGGTTCAAGGGGTCAAGGAGCCAAGGTCAGGACTTCAAGATGGGTTTGGAGTCGAAGGATAATCTAACATGATGAAATATGATGGATGTTTTGAAGGGATTCAATATATTTTTTGGATAACAATGTGGCAAGGGCTTCCTTGTCCAATCCTTTATTCAGCCCATCGATAATGACTTCTATCCCTAATCGGACTTCTTCGTGTGGACCCGGGAGGGCAATGATAAACGAAGGGTAGAGAAAGGCCACCCCAATTCTCACCCCATCCTTTTCATGGCGTCCAGTTCCCTTCTCATAGCGGCAAACGTATGGAGTTGAGGCGGTTGGGTCGACCTTGAGAAGGGCTTCGATCGTTCGATCTTTACCTTCTGCCCCCACCCCTCCCGTCGTGATAATGAGCCCGAAACCGTCGCTGAGAGCCTTAAATAAGGCGGAAGCAATCGCCTCCAAATCGTCCTCCAAGACATCCCCTATGGTCACTTTAAATCCCTCTTCTGAGAGCTTCCGCGCAAGATAAGGGCTATTCGTATCTTGGATAAGACCTTTTTGGATCTCGAACCCTGAGGGAAAAACGATCGCCCTCTTCTTCAGATGATCAAGGATTTGCCGACCCATCCGGTCTGTTTCCTGAATGAGTTGCCTGGCAACCTCTTGATCCTCGATATCGATCAGACCGAGAACACCCTCAGAATGGATGGTCGTATCTGGGGCGAGTGAAACGCCATTGATCTCGGCCAACGCCTTAAGGAGATGGGCCTTTTTACCGACGATATCTTGTGCGTTCACGGTTTTTCTCATGATATCCAGCGTGACCGTCTCTTCCCTCACATCGACGACCATAACCTCCCTCTTGTCGAGGGTTAAAACCTCAGCCACCTTTTCAGCGAGAAGGGTGAGGTCGACATCCCGAACCCAAATGGGCCTGATCCAGATTTCAGTCTTCTCGAAAAGTTGAAGTTCCACGTGAAATTCCTCAGATCCTTCTCAAGACATCCAATTTCATATCAAGCAGCGGGGCATCGACAATCACCTTTCCGATGTCAACGATATTAACGGGCATCTCCCTAAGGATCTTCAGATCTCGAATTTGAATCTCCCCTCCAAAGGCGATCTCCACCTTTTGCCTCATCCCTTTCTTTTTAAGGAGAAGATCAACCCCTCGGATATCCTGTCTTCTGCCCGTATCAATCATGACGATGTTGGCGCCAAGGTTTACGGCGACGAGGGCTTCTTCAAGAAGCGTCTCCCCCTCACTCTTTAACTGAACTACCTTGGCAACGTCTTTCCACTCACGGATAGAGAGCAAGGCGTTTTCAACCCCTCCCAAGATCTTAAGGTAATTCTTGTCCAAATAAAGAAAGGGTTTTTCAGAAATGCGAAGATGAATTCCGCCATCCAAAATGGCCTGGCGTACCAAATCCTTCATGGGAAGAGGCATCTTCTTCCAGGCTCCGGAGACGACTTTAAGGTCCTTCCCGGCCGCAATTTTGGCCCTCCGGGCCGCTGTGGCAACACCGGAGCTTTTCGAGATCCATCCAAGCAACTCCTCTTCGGCCAGGGCCATCTGTTTTGCTTCCCCTTCAATGATGACAATGACCTCTTGGGGTTGAACCCCCTGTCCGCTCTCTTTACATGCTCGCATTTTAAGGCCCAATCTTCCACAGGCCTTCTCAAGCCATTCCATTCCGGAGAGGACTCCCTTCCCTTGGACGGTCATCTGGGCCACATATCTTTTCCCTATGACGGGAAGGAAAATCCGGTCTCGAATATCACCGTGGTTCCTCATTGCTCCATCGGATGACGGGAAGGCGGAAAGGGATCATCCAGCCATGCAGGTTAGATATTCCCACTCCTTTTGGACCCTCTCCTCCATCTTTTTAAGATCTTTTTCAGTGAAATGACGAAAACGGCCTTGAAGGGAGAGGTACTCTTTGAGGGGTTTCAGTGAATGCCTTCGTCCTAATGAATACTTTTCACCCTTCTCTACCTCATAAAGGGGGAAGAGCCCTGTCTCCGTGGCCAATTTGGCTATTTGAATGGTCAATTCGGAAGAGTGACGCCACCCGGTTGGGCATGGGGAGAAGATGAGGATGAACCTGGTGCCATAGATCCCCTTAGCCTTTTCCACCTTTTTGATAAGGTCCAGAGGGTATCCCACGGACGCTGCGGCGACGTAAGGGATCTTATGGGCGGCCATAATCCTAATGATGTCTTTCTTGGGGGTGTCCTTCAGAGAGGAAGAGGGGGTTGTCGTCGTCCAGGTCCCCTCCGGAGTGGATGAACTCCTTTGAATCCCTGTATTCATGTAGGCTTCATTATCGTAACAGACGTAGATAATATTATCGTTCCTTTCCGCAGCAGCCGAAAGTGATTGGAGGCCAATATCGAGGGTTCCCCCGTCGCCTGCCCAAGCCAGGACATTAATATCCTTTTTGCCCATCATATCCAAGGCCGCTCGGATTCCCGAGGCCGAAATGGCTGTCGTTTCAAAGGCGATCCGCAATACGGGTACCTTGAGAGCCGAGATAGGAAATCCTCCGGCGATCACACCGGCGCAGCATGGGGGAATGACCATTACGGTTTTTGGTCCTAGCGCCTTTAGGACATACCTCATCGCCAACACAGCGCCGCATCCGGGACAGGCCGTATGCCCGGAATAGACAAATTCCTCCTGGGGTATAGGAAATTTCATTTTAAAAGCCCGATCCATGTTATTTCCCTCGGTTTTTTTGCCTTAAGGGTTTGTTCGATGATCCGTTCGATATCCTCATCGTTCACGTCTCTTCCTCCCAGACCTGCGATGAATTCATAGATCGGCACCTTCAGGTTCCCATCGTGAAAGATGGCTTTGACTTCCTGGGCCAGGATGCCTCCGCATCCAGGGGAGTAATCTCGATCAATGACCGCTAATCGGGCTCCATTCCGAAGGGCCTGACAGATAGGCTCTTTGGGCAGAGGACGAAATAACCGGATCCTCAAGACACCCACCTTCACTCCCTTTTTTGCATACCTGTCAGCCACTACTCGACAGGAACTCGCAACCGTCCCTGCAGCAAGGAGAACGATATCGGCATCCTCGCAACGGTAGGCCTGGACGAGACCGTATCCCCGGTTGAAGGCACTTCGAAATTGGTCATCCGCGTCCTGGCAGATCCTTTCAGCCTTTTCCATGGCTTGATGCATCTTGTAGCGAAAATTGATATATAAATCTGTCGTTGACCCGAACATGGATGGATGTTCGACATCCAGGCATTCCCGTGGGGGAGGAGGTGGTAGAAATCGCTCAATCTCGTTGTGTTCCGGTATCTCCACAGCTTCATAAGTGTGAGAAAGAATGAACCCTTCCAGATTGACCATCACTGGAAGGAGGGCCTCCTCCGAAATCCTGAAGGCCTGGATGATCGTATCAAAGATCTCCTGCCCACTCTCACAGTAAAATTGAAGCCATCCGGTGTCCCTTTGTGAGAGAGAGTCACTCAAATCCGCCTTCAAGTTAAAGGGGCTTGCTAAGGCCCGGTTCACATTGGCCATCACAATCGGAAGTCTTAACCCAGAGGCATAGTGGAGTAACTCATGCATTAATGCCAGCCCCTGTGAGCTCGTCGCCGTAAAGGTTCGGGCACCTGTCACCGAGGCAGCAATGCATGCCGCCATCGCGGAATGCTCCGACTCCACATTAATGAATTTCGCATGAAGATCGCCCGTCGAACAGAAAGTGGCCAGCATCTCCACAATCGCGGACTGGGGGGTTATCGGGTAAGCGGCAATCACCTGAGGTTTTGCCGAAAAAACGGCGTAAGAAACAGCCTGATTTCCAGAGATGACCTTCTTCATCGTTCTTCCGCCACTAAGAAGATGGCCCCTTTTGGGCATTCGGTTGCACAGATGCCACACCCCTTACAGTACTCGTAAGAGATAGAAAACGAATTCTCTTGGGGCCTGATCGCCTGGTCGGGGCAGTACATCCAACAGAGGCCGCACCGGTTGCATTTTTCCGAATCGAGAATAGGTCTCTGGGAGCGCCATTCTCCTGTTTGATTTGTCTCCGTCGTCATAAAGGAGATGGCCGTCAGCGGCAATTCATCAAGGTTCTTGGTCCCATACCCTTTCTTCATTCTCCTATCCTCTCTAAAACACGACCCTATGAAAAGCTTCGAGGGCTGCCTCGGCATTCTTTTCGGGCTTTGAGGGGGCATACTCTCGCACGGCCCCCAAGATAGACTCTACCCTTAATAGGGCAGTGACTTTTGGAAGGGCGCCCAAAATGGTGGTATTGACAATGGGCCTTGAAGAGGTTCCCAGTCCGTGTTTCTTAGCGATCGAATTGCCATCAACCGTGGCTATTCGAAAGTGCCCTAAGAAGGCATAGTCCTCTGGTTTTTTGTCGCTGTTAATGATGATCCAGTGGTTCTGTTTCAGGCCTGACGTGAGTGTGGCCTTCTTGGTAAGGCTCGAATCCAAAACGATGAGACAATCCGGCTTGTAAATGCTGAATCTTTCTCTGATCTCATGATCACTCACTCGTGCAAAAGCGGTGACCGGGGCGCCCCTCCGCTCCGCTCCAAAGGAAGGAAAGGCCTGAACGAACTTCCCCTCCCTGAAAAAGGCAGAAGCAAGAACCGTTGAAGCGACAACGACCCCCTGTCCCCCTCTGCCATGAAACCGAATCTCAAACATTTTTTTTCAAGTGGCCCCCTTCTATCCCTAAATTTCGTTGGCGACACCATTTCGGAAGCAGCCCCGTTTCAACCTTTTCTTCTATCTTCGTGCTCTTTTCCCTGAGGAAGTCAGCGAGGGCCTCTGTCATATTAAAGCCGCCCGTGGCTCCGTCGAAAGCCAGGATATTCCCAGTCCCTGCGGACTTCAAAGCGAACTTGATCGCGGTGTCCAACCGATCGGCCACCAGAGAATAACGCATAAATTGGGAATTCTGTGGACATGAATGGATCAGATCTGCAAGGTCCCGGCCGACAACGATGGTCGGGATATGTTGGGCAAAGAAGGCACTCGGATATCCGATAAAGCAGTAGTTATTGACAATGCATTTTACCGCCGGGTTCAATGGGGGGATTTCCTGTAGAAGGGGATGTCCATCCTGATCAAAATACATTTCCGAATAACGGGAAAAAGGAGGCCAACCGTGGTCCAGATCAAATTCATCAACGGAGAGGCCCATGAAATTGTCGAAGACAATCCCACCTGCCTTCATATACCCGATGGGGTAGGGACCGTCCAGAAGGACGATGCACGTTTCGATCTCCTTGAGCAACATCAACAATTTGCCGTACCATCTTAGGGCATCGAGGGTGATTCGATCGTTCTGTTGAAGGAGGTTGTTGTCGGCGTCAATCCCCATGATCCCGTTCGGAGAAGTGACCAGGATGATGGAGAAGACGAATTTGCTCTGGACGAATTCGGAATTGAAAACAGCTCGCGGGATGATATTGGAAGACCTTGGACCAAAGTTTTGATGGTACGTGGACCGGGTTTCAATGCGCGCATAGGACATGGCAAAGGGTTTGAGGATTCGATCAATCTGCCTGTGGTTGTGGAGCTCCCTGAGGTCGCTGTTATGGGCATGAACAATCCATTTTGCATCATAAGCCCTCTTCAGTCCATAGAGGGTTCCAAATTCAGTTTCAATAGGAAGGCCTTCATCCACAGGGGCCATCCCTTTTGCCTTCCCTTTGAAATATTCATCCAAACCGAAGCGCTGGATATATTCCTCTGTTTCTCTGAATCTCAAGCCGACCCCGGCGCGGAGGCGGATATCTTCCGTACCGGTCCTTTCCTCGATGACATCCCGTGTCACCTTAAGTATTTCTGCATAAGGCGCCCCCCCCAGGAGGGTGAAGCCATGATGCGAGGCGAGGATATTGACAGAGTCTCCCTTGTTGATCTTGCTCAAATCCACTCCCTTCAAGGCTTCTTTCGCTGACTTTCGAATTGCCCCTATCCCTTGCTCACTCGGGAAGAGAGGAGAGGGGATACTGGGAAGCAAATCCCTGATTAAGACGGAGCTCATGTGCGGAAGATCCACCCCCCTCATTTTAAGCAGGCTCGGATGGATGGTATATTGAGAAATGACCGGCTCTGCAGGTTTTAATGTGGTGTTCCCCATGGTGCCCCCTGTTTCACTCCTTCTTGAAGATCCTTTCGATCAATTCCATATCCTCTCCAAAATGATAACCTGCCGCATCATATTTTTCTTTACGCTTTGACTCGACGTCCCATAATGTGACGGTCTTGGCATAGCATTGATGGGTTTCTTGAGGTTTAAAGGGGTATCCGGAGGCCTCGAGAAGTCTCATAATGGATTGGATGCAGAGGACCGTGCACCCCGTTCTTGCTCCTGTCAGCCGGGAGATCGCTTCTGGGGTCGTTGCCCCCTTGAGAATGGCGGCAGCGATTTCCCCGGCGGTTGTATTCGTGCAGTAGCAGATGATCTGTTGGGGGTGCATCTTTGCCTTCTCGCACATGTGTGAGATTTCGGCGGGATCGAATTGGGCCGGGTCAACCCCAACCTCATAAGGGTTCTCACATGGTTCAATCGTTATCGCCGAGGCGGGACATCTCTGCTCGCAATTGGTACATCCCCTGCAGTCCTCCAGGCGATATTGAGGCGGAGCAGCACAACCAAAGCATCGCTGAGCCTCCGCGAAGGCCTCGATTTCTTCATAGCCCAAGGAGACTTCATCAAAGGAGAGGAGCGCTTTCTTCGGGTCAAGATAGCAGAGGGAGGGCCTTTGGGCTGGGGAGAAGTAGTCAGGGTTCAATTCCTCAAATCCCACAACCTCTGGATTAAAACCGTTTTCTTTGATCGCCTCCTGCCGGAGAAAACGGTGAATCGTCATGGCTCCTTGCTTTCCCGAAGCAATGGCTTCAGAGACCGTTCCTGCCCCGGTGGCCACATCTCCTCCTGCAAAGGTTTTTTCCCGCCCCGTAGCGCCGTCCGCATCTACAACAATTCGGTCCTCCTTTATTTCCAGAGAAGAGGTGAGACCTGAAAACTCCGGTGACTCGCCAACGGCGACAATCACATGATCGACCTCGATGAGGAAACTGGATCCCTGAACTGGAATGGGGACTCTTCTTCCATCCCTTCCCGGCTTTCCCAAGCGCGTGCGGAGACATTCAATCCGCCGCACGCGACCTCCTTCACTTACGATTCGCACTGGAACAACAAGAGGGAGAATTTGGATCCCCTCCGTTTCGAGAGCCTGGCGCTCACTGGAAAGGGCAGGCATCTCTTCGACGGATCTCCGGTACAAAATCATCGCCTCGGACTCGAGGCGTCGTGCACACCGCGCCGCATCGAGTGCGGCATTGCCCCCTCCGATCACGGCAACTGTTTTTCCCAAAACAACCTGTTGGTAAGAATTGACCTTTTCTAAAAGGTCCAGGGCGGATAAAACACCTTGGGACCTCTCACCCGGGATGGAAAGCTCGCGGCTTTTTGGGAGCCCTGTGGCGATGAACAGGGCGTCAAATCCCTTAAGATCGCCAAACCTAAGATTCTTTCCAAGCCTTTGGTGGGTCTGGACGTCTACATTCAGGGAGGTGATTTGGCTAACCTCCCACTCCAAGATCTCTTTGGGAAGCCTGTATTCGGGAATCCCGAAACGAAGCATACCGCCCAGTCTATCTTGAGCCTCAAATACGGTGGTCCTGTACCCCAATTGAGCAAGATGGTAGGCACAAGAAAGGCCGGCAGGACCGGAGCCAATGATCGCGACCTTTGCTTTTTGACTTACTTTAGGCTTAGGAAGTTTATGCCCCTCTTGCATAGCCCGGTCGGAGACAAACCTCTCGAGGGCCCGAATCGAAAGGCCCTGATCATACTTCACGCGATTGCAGTCCTGTTCACAAGGATGATGGCAGACTCTTCCCGTAACGCCGGGAAAAGGATTGGTCCTAAGCAGGAGACGATACGCATCCAGGTATTTCTTTTGGCCGACCAAAAAGACGAATCCCTCAACGTCATTTCCAATGGGGCACCGCCAAGAGCAGGGGGCGATCTTCTTCTTGTCTAGGGGTCGGTGCAGAGAGGGAATATAAGCCATTGTCGGACAGACATGCGTGCAGGTCCCACACCCCACACATTTATCAATGTGAAAATGGGATTGAGAAACAACCAGTTTCATGCGTCAAGCCATCTTTTCAATTGTCTGAATGACATGTACAATGATCAACGCTGCCTCTTGCGTTTTCCTTCACATTAATCAATCAACCCGTGTCAGCTCATGGCTCTGCCGCCATCTACCGGCAGGGCAACACCGGTAATGTAGGAAGCTTCCGGAGACACGAGGAACAGGGCTGCTTGGGCCATCTCCTCCGGCGTGCCAAGCCGCTTAATGGGTCGGATCTTTATATTCATCTGAGTATATTCTTCAGGGACGATCTCTGGATTGCGTGCAAGCACGCCCTGCCACAAGGGTGTGGAAGATATCGGCCCTGGACAGACAGCATTCACCCGGATGCCGTCCTTTGCCAGAGCAACGGCTAAAGTTCTGGTGAGCATAATGAGTCCGGCTTTTGAGACTGAGTATGCCGGCGATTCTGAGGAAGGCCGCAACCCCAAGCCCGAGGCAGTAAAGAGTATAGACCCGCCGCCTGCTCTTTTAATCTCGGGAGCAGCAAATTTTGCCCCGAAGAAACCGGCCTTCACGTGTAGATCCATTATTTGGTCGTAGGCTTCTTCTGTTGTCAACTCGAGACGACCTGGACCCGCAACACCCGCATTGTGATAGAAGATGTGGAGCTTACCGTATGTGGCTACCGTCGTTCTCACCATCTGTTCGAGTTCAGTTGTATTCACCAGGTTGACATATGTAAAAAATGCCTCTCCTCCTTCTTTCTTAATTGTTCGCACGGTCTCATTTGCATCTTTCTCATTGATGTCAGCAATAACCACCTGAGCTCCCTCGTTGGCAAATAAGATAGCGGCAGCCCGACCGATTCCTGTCGCAGCACCTGTTATCAAAGCCACTTTTCCCTCAAGTTTCTTCATTCGTCAAGCACCTTCGATGGGTCGAAAACGGATCTGCAAGAAATTCTGCGAGCCTGGCGGAGAGCTGGATTGGGGACTTCCTTCGGAAGAAGCGGGCAACACCTCTTACTTATCAGTTTTTATATTCGTGTCTCTAAAATTGGGCCGTCCCCATTCGGCCATCCACACCTGCCCCCCGGTTAAATCTATTACCGTTCCGGTTACCCATCCAGCCACATCGGATGCCAAATAGACCGCTATGTCAGCGACCTCTTCAGGCCTCCCCATACGTTCCAATGGAACATTACTCAGAAGTTGCTTGAGTTGCTCGGGGCGCCTGTTCTTTGAGGTACGCGGTGTTTCGATGAGTCCAGGGGCAATAGCGTTGACCCGAATATACGGAGCAAATTCCATTGCCAGTGACTGGGTGAGGTTAATCACCGCTGCCTTAGCTGCCGAATAAGCCGGCATCCCAGCCCATGGGAATTGTCCGGTAATGGAAGCCATGTTTATGATGCAGCCCCTTTTCTGTTCTAACATGCTCTTGGCCACAGCTCGGGTACAGAGGAATACACTCTTCAGGTTCAGAGCCACCGTATCGTCCCAGTCTCTTTCACTTATCTTCAGAACCCTGCCTATGCTGAAGGTGGGCCCGGTGGCACCACCCGCGTTGTTCACCAAAATGTCAATGTGGCCGAAATTATCGATGGTTTTCTCCGCCATTTTGGTGACCTGCCCACTGTCAGTCACATCGACTGGCAGGGCCATGCTTCTTTGCCCTAAGGCTTTTATCTGGGCGGCGACCTCCTCACCCAGCTTAGAGTTGATATCAGCGATGCAGACAGTGGCACCGCATTGAGCCAGGCTTAAACTAATGGCTTTGCCGATACCCTGGCTGCCCCCGGTAACGATTGCCACGTTGCCTTTCAGGGTTAGTTCCATTAGCCTCATGTAAGGCCCCTCTCCATACACACGCTGAAAGTAACAGTCAAACGGCCAATGCAGGAACCGCTGCCATCATTTTGAGGGCGGGATGAAAATCCTCTCCTTGAGGAATCTCTGTATGGGTTGCACCCGAGACCGTTCTGCCTGGTCCACAGGCAATCGATCCTTATACAGGTTGATGGGGTATATCGGTTTCTTGTACATTTCCTTGTAAGCTTCCGTCCTGAGCTGGGTCAGCCAGTTTTGCCTGGGATCAATCCTGCGCCTTCGCAGTGCCTCAAGACTTATCTGCCCGGCAGTAATGGTTTCCCCAGGATAGGGCACCAACTGTAAAATCGCACCATGAAAGTCCACGATCATGGAATGGCCCGGATAGGCATTAAGAGGATTTCCCTTGACATACAGGTGGCCCGGTGCGCAGGCGACAACGTACATCATATTGAATGCAGCATGTGCTCGATTGGAGACTTCCCACAACTGCTGTGGAGGGGAACCATCTGGCTCAGCCATGCCGCTGGAGCGTATCATCACCTCGCAACCCTGGATGCCGAATGCTCGACCATGTTCTGCATAGAACCCCTCGTTACAGATCAGGTAGCCCAGTTTGCCGATATCCGTCTCGATCACCGGAAACATGCAGCTCAGAATGTCTCCCTTTTTGCGTCCATAGGTCCCGTCCATCACCTCGATGTACTTGTCCCAGATATCGTGCGAACTGACGCCATCGCGCCCAGAATATGGCAAGTAGACACAATACTTGTGACGTTTATAAATAACCTCCCCCTTTGGATCGATGATGAACCCACAGTTCAGGGCAAACTTAGTGCTTATTTCAGGTATGACTTCGTGGGCGGTTCCAGCGATATAGGTATTGTACTTTTTGGCTTGCTCGGCCAAGAGGTCTGTTTCCTCCCCGGGTATTTGGATCGCCATATCTTTGGCCAGTTTAATGAAAAGGTTAGAGTACGGTGCAGGATTGTCGTTCCACCCCTGCATGAATACTTCGGGGAACACGACAAGCTTCAGCGGAGCATATTCTCGAAAACTAATCCGTAACGCAGCATATCCAAATAGTTCCAGGCATCGGTCTAAGTTGGCCTTCCTTATTTCCTTCCTGTGAACTATTCCGGTCCTGTTCATCTGCATGCAAACGGCGGTATATAAATCTGTCATCTGTTACCTCCTTCTCCAATTTGGGATTAGTGTACCTATCGGGTCAAAAGCGTTGCCTTCTGGAATGCAAATAACAGTGGCGATACCATCACGATCTCGGCAATCGAGGGCGGGGACAGGTCTTTATCAACAATACAGCAAAGATGCGGTCACCGGGCATAAGACGGATAAGGCCCATTATATCCCAGGCTGTTTGAAATCATTTCCCCTTTTTCCATTAATATTTTGATTGCATTCTCCAAATTCGGGCTGTCCTTAAAGCTGAATTCCATGGAAGTATTAATAGCTGCAACGACCCCTCCTTGCCTATCGAGCAAGGGAACGGCAATCGAATACATATCCAGAGAAAGTTCCTGATCACAGATACCATATCCTCTTTCCCTAGTTTTTATGATTTCTTCCCTAAGCTTTTTCTTTGACGAGATCGTCTTCGGGGTGATCGCATAGAATTCGATTTTGTCAATGCGCTTATTCAACTCTTCATCACTTAAGCCAGCCAACAACACTTTGCCTAAAGATCCGCCATAACAGGGAAGCTTGGAGCCGGGTCCAAGGTCGTATTTCATGAATTTTCTAACTTCTTTCCGGTATAAAAAGAGAGTGTGAATGTCGTCTAGAACAGCTAAGTTAACCGTCTTGCCGAGTTCTGACGAAAGTTCGTCAAGATAAGGCTTCGCCATCGTGACGAAACTTGACGTATTTAGAAAGCTGTAGGCCAAAGAAAGAACCCGAGCACTCAAAACGTATCTTTTGTCCTCCCTTCGACGCAGATAGCCCAAAGAACATAGGGTGTTCAGAAAACGTTGTGACGTTGTCTTCGTTAGCTGGGCTTGGTTTGCAATTTCAGTTAGGGTTACGGGGCGAGATGACTTGGCACACAGTTCCAAAATGTTCAGCCCGCGGGCCAACGATTGGATGGAATTCCTGTTACGTAAGGCGTTACTTTTTCCCATAAGGTGATACTACCATAAATCACACTGTGGAGCAAAAATTCTTTTCGGTTAAGGATCAAAAGTGAACACCTGAGAATCCACACATCTGAAGCTCCCCCGCTAGCGCATCACTTCATCAAACTGACCAGGTACATGGCGATTTGGGGAAAAGCGATTAGCAACGCATTGAATATAACCATGGTGTAACAAAACATCCATGCGCCACTGAATACAGTGCCCATCGATATATTCTTTTCCTTTACCATACCAGCGACAACAAAGAGATTAAGCCCCACGGGGGGCGTGATTTGCGAAAGTTCCATTTGAATGATAACAAGGATTCCGAACCAGATAAGGTCAATTCCAAGCTCAACAAGTACGGGGACAAAAAAAGGCAGGGTAACCAATATCATGGTTAAGGTGTCCATGGCAGTACCCACAATACAGTAGACGAACATGATGCAAATGACTACACCGATGGGTGGTATATCGAGCCCCGCCACCCATTTGGCTAAAGCCTGGGATAACCCCGAAATCACTACGAAGTTGCTGAAAATCTCGGCAGAAACGATAACCGCAAAAATCATACCGGCGATGCTAAGCGTATTCCCAAATGCCCGAGCCAGGGTCTGCCTATTTAGCCTTCTTCTACGGAGGGCGTAAAGAAAGACACCGACGGTGCCGATAGCGCCAGCTTCGTTGGCGGTATAGACCCCGAACCAGATGCCGCCCATCACGATAGTGAACAATATTATCGTTGGACCTGCGTCTTTAAAAGCAAATATTTTTTGTCTTAGGGTGGTGGCGCCTCCGGGAGGACCGAGTGAAGGGTTTAACCTACACTGGATGTAAATTTGAAGCATGAACATAAGTGTGAGGATAACTCCCGGTAAAAAAACGGCGACAAACAGTTTACCCAAAGAGGTCTCGGTTATGACTGCATAGACCACAAGGCCAATCGAGGGTGGAATAAGGTTGCTCAGCGTACCGGCCGCAGCAAGTGCGCCTGTAGCCAGCTTGGGCTGATACTTATACTCCAGCAAACTCGGTAAAGAGAGTCGGGTTATCAGGGCAGAACAAGCAGTACTTGAACCACTAACGGCAGCGAAGAAGCCCCCTCCAACAATGCTTGCCATTGCCAGGCCACCCCTCAGATTCCCCACCCAGATATTTGCCGCCCGAAAAGAATCCCGCATCATTCCCGAAACATCGGCGAGTTCACCCAAAAGCAGGTATACGGGGAAAAGAGCCATGGTATAAGAGGACATAGCGTGAAAGGGCATCATTGCCGCCATAACGAACGCTTTATCAACACCTTGGATCACAGCGTAACCAGCGATACCCACCAGTGACAGAGTTACCGCAATGTGTACTCCTAAGAACATTAGGATGAGCATGGCAGCCAATCCCATCACACCCACTAACTCAGGACTCATGACCGTGGCCCTCCCCCTCACTTATGGGTTCTTCCGGACGGAATACGTGTATCAGTAATGTCAGGCAGAATAAGAACATTCCAATAGATAGTATAATCGCGAACGGCCCGTGGGGAATAAGCAGGGTATCCGAACTGCTGCCGTTCTCCACCTTATCCAACCCGTCTAGAAAAACTCCGAATGCTAACACTCCCAGAGTTACAAAACCCAAGAATGAGGCGATACTTCCCAGTATTACGCGAATACGCCTTGAAAAGCGGACAAGAAGCACATCAACACTGACATGGTGACGGTGAGTAGCGGCGACAAACATGGCGATGCCCCCGAGGATAGCCATGCCTAGTTCAACCATGTCATATTCTCCTAATAGAGGCTTCTTAAGGATGTAACGCCCAAAAACATTTATAGCAGTAACCAGCACCATAATCGAGAGCGTTACATATCCAATCCAACGTATTACCTTCACGAAGGAGTAGACGGTACTCAGTATAGCCCGTTTCGCAACCGAGAATCCCATTTCCTCATCCCTCCACCGCTGTTGTCATCCCGGCAGCAGAAGGCCATAGCCTCTGACCGTGGATGAATGCGCTATCTTTTGACCGAGGTATCGCCCCGCGGGGCGTTGGCAGGTGTTAAGGCGACTCCCGTGGGCTCCACTGGCTCATAACAAAAGGAATTCGAGTAATAATCTCGTTTCGTGGAGCCGAAAGCACCCTGTCTGCAATGAAACGTCCAATTCATATCGAGGCTGAACAAGAGCTCGTGAGAGACTCTTGTTCAGCCTCGACAAGCAAAAACCGTATCCGTTGTATCCTGGTTGCTATTTTACCGCTTCCCTTACAAAATCCAGAGCCTCTTGGGCGGGAAGACCCAGAGCGGTTTTATCCTTTACATATTTATCGTACAAGGGACGCAGTGCAGCTGCCCATTTCTCCTCTTCCGCAGCCGGCAGCTTGACGAACTTGTTCCCCAAGTCGACAAGATACTTGCGTGCTTCTTTGTTCATTTCATCCCGGCTCTGTCCCAGGAGCGTCGTATATTTTTCACCCAGGTCGGTAATGATTTTCTGTTGAGCCGGAGTCAAGCTATTATATGTCTTGAGGTTCATACCGAACCAGCCTGTCGTGTTGCGAAAGAAGTACTCTACATGAATTTTAACCACTTCCCCTAATTTATAGCTCATGAGAGAAGCAAAGTCGCCAAGGTTGCCATCCGCAACACCTCTTTGGAGAGCTTCATACGCCTGCCTTATTGACATTGCGACTGGAGTCGCGCCCAAGCTCTTGACCAGGTCAACATCGCCGCCGGTGCATCGTATCAACTGCCCGGACATGTCGGCAAATTTATTGATCGGTTTGTTGCTGCTGATACCGGAACACGCCATATTAAGAAAACCGAGAACCTTCAGTTGGCTGAACTCTTTTGGCTTGAACTTCTTGTACGTTGCCAGACACACCTGGCTCATCTTTTCTGATGAAGCAACCGGTATCGGAAGGTCGGTAACTTCCATGAGGGGTAAACGCCCTCTGTTATACCCATTGATAGTATAACCGAAATCCGAGAGATTTTTGATGACGCCGTCCAGGACTTGCGGTGCCTTGGTCAGCGTTCCACCGGGGTATAATTCAATTTTAATTTGGCCGTCGGTTGCTTGCTCCACTTCTTTGCAAAAGACAGTCATCAATTTGGAAACATGATGCGTGGAGGGGGTATAGGTGCTGAAAGTTAATTCCCGGGGTTTAACCTGTTGGGCTGTTGCGGAACAGGCGAGCCCCATAACCAGCAAAGCGACGAATAGGACCACCCAGACTTGAGAAACGAGAAGCTTTTTCATTTGATTTACCTCCTTTTTGAAATTTTGGTTGCGGGTTACTCTTATGTTACACCTTTGCCCACCGTAAATATCCGTAGATATGTACGACCATTTTGGTTACCCATCCCGCAGCGTCGGATGCGAGATGGATTTATCACGTCGGAAGTTTCTTCCCAAAGATGGGATCATGTACTTATTACACATAGCGTTATTTTTTCCTGCATGTCGTTATTAACGATTGAGTTCCGTCTATCACACCAAAAAGAGAATGTCAAGCTTTTTTTCGCAAATGTTCCTTGAAAATCAAAAGGAGACATTTTGTAAAAATCAATAAGGAGACAAAGGAGGAACCCCTCTTTTCTCTTAGAGATGAAACTCATCCACCTTCTATCCGTCCTTTACGACCATGAGCTTCTTGTTCGGGATCAACCAAAAAGAGGGACACCCACCTTGTAGAAAGAGGATCACATCTTCATATATCATGTGACATCCCCCCTCAGGGTAAAGAATTTGAGAAGTCAGCCCTGTTTCAAGGCGGGGATTTGTAATCAGATGGTTGGCGGTTTGAATCAGTCCGGGGGCTCCATTGATTTCAAGGAATTAGGTGACAATGCCTAAGTCCTTTTTCTCCGTCCGATACCTTCCATATTCCAGGGTTGCGTTCCGCTTCATCCCCTGCCCTGTTACATTGAAGGCAGCCATATCAAAAGATATGGGACAGAGAAACTGCTTGAAAACAGTAACATCAAACAGAAAAATATGTAACAGGGTAAATCACTGCAGCATACTGCTCCCCCTGCCTCTTACCTCTCCCCTCATCCCTGCTTCCTTCCGACCGCAGCACAGCGGCACTGCAACACCGCAGCACCCAAACTCGGCTGAAAGAATCATCTCACGAAGCATCAAATTGAAGAACCAACAGAATACCAAACAAACCAATAAACCGAACAAACGAAAGAAACGAAACAAACCGGATTAACGTTCAAAACCATCTGAACCGATTAAACGAGACAAACCAAATAAACCAAGAAAAACCCAAGAGTTTGAGGAAGTCCAGCAAACTCCAATCACATATCCCTTGACATCCCTTAGGATACTTGCTTTACCTAATAACCTAAGAGCTGTTTCTTGAGGGGAGTATGAAAGCCTCGAGGCTGTTTTTAGTTTTACGCATGACCCAATTTTTTCAGGCGAGAAAGGAATAGGTACTGACAGGAGGAAACCATGCCATTCGTTCTTGGCCCGAGACGGGGACTGTACTGCGATATTAAACAGGAGATGAAAACGGAAGGGGATCCCTTCCCAGCGGATGAGGTGAAGCATTTTGAAACCCTGGATCTCATCTACCGTTCCCTGTGTGCACTGCTTTTCAACTACGTTCCCACCTCGGGTCATCCGGGGGGATCAATATCCTCAGGCCGTTTCGTCGCTGGTCTACTCTTCGACGCCATGGACTACGACATAAGTAACCCTGACCGGGAAGATGCGGATATCATCTCCTATGCTGCAGGCCACAAGGCATTGGGACTTTACGCGCTGTGGGCGTTGCGCAACGAGGTGATGCGCATTAGTGCACCTGAACTCCTGCCCGCGGACACCCGCTATCAGCTGCGCCTCGAGGATCTTTTAGGCTTCCGTCGTAACCCGATCACAAAGACGCCGCTCTTTTTGAAATTAAAGGCGAAACCTCTCGACGGCCACCCCACGCCGGCGACGCCCTTTGTGCGCCTTTCTACCGGTGCATCGGGCGTGGGCCTAGCATCCTCGCTCGGGCTCGCCTTTGGTGCGATGGACTACTACGGCAATGATGCACCGCGCATCCATATTGTGGAGGGTGAGGGGGCTTTGACAACGGGGCGTGCCAGCGAGGCCATGGCCGCAGCTGGTACGGCATCCCTGAAAAACGCCATCCTCCATGTGGACTGGAACCAGGCATCGATTGATTCCAACCACGTCTGCCGTGATGAGCAGGGGCCCGGAGATTACGTCCAATGGAATCCCATGGAGTTGGCCTATTTCCACGACTGGAACGTTATTACGGTTCCGGACGGCAGCAGCTTCCAGCAAATTTTTTCCGCGCAGCGCAAAACCGCCACCATCGACAACGGCCAACCCACAGCGATCGTCTACCGAACGACTAAAGGCTGGCAATACGGCATCGAGGGAAAAGCGTCCCACGGCGCGGGACATAAGCTCTGTGCCGATGGTTTCTATCAGGCCCTCGAGCCCTTTCTTGACATAACGGATGATAAACTGCCACGTTGCGAAGCCGTAAATCAACGCTGCGAGTCCGGCAAGCTCTCTGAGATCGTTGAAGAATGCTTCTGGGAAACCTTGATGGTGATTCGCACCGCGATGGAACGAAACCGTCCGGCCGTGGATGCTCTAGCCCATAGACTCCATGACGCACACGACCGCCTCAACCGTCGAAACCGCAAACCACGGGATAACGCTCCCAAAGTCAGTGCCATCTTCGATACTGCCACCAAGACCCGGGGCTCGATCCCGCCGGAAATTACCCTTGTGCCCGGGAGGGCAACTACCCTCCGCGCGGAATTGGGCCGTGTGCTCCAGTATTACAATAAGCTCAGCAATGGTGCGATATTTGCGGCGGCGGCCGATCTCCTCGGCTCAACGAGCATCATTACCGCCGGGCAGGATTTTCCTGAAGGGTACTACAATGCCCTCACGAACCCGGGGGCCCGGCTTCTCTCGATCGGAGGTATCTGTGAGGACGCCATATCAGGCATCCTCAGTGGCATCTCAACTTACGGACATCACATCGGAGCCGGCTCATCCTACGGGGCCTTCATGGCGCCCCTGGGCCACATCTCCGCCCGCCTGCACGCAATCGGCAATCAGGCACGGCATGAGATGACAAACGAACCTTATCGGCCTATTCTCCTCATCTGTGCCCACGCCGGTATCAAAACGGGGGAGGACGGACCGACCCATGCCGATCCACAGGCCCTTCAGCTTCTGCAGAATAATTTCCCTCCCGGTATGATGATTACCCTCACCCCCTGGGATCCCCAGGAGATTTGGACCCTCATCTCGACCGCTCTGGCCAAACACCCAGCCCTCATTGCGCCCTTTGTCACCCGCCCGAGTGAAACGATCATCGACCGCGAGGCATTAGGCCTCGCCCCGGCAACGGACGCCGCCTCCGGGGTCTATCTTCTGCGAGGTGCACGTGGAAAGGGTGATGGGACCGTGGTGCTTCAGGGGAGCGAAGTTGGCTACGCCTTTGTCGAAACAGCGTTATCACTAATTGAAAAAGAAGGTATCGACCTCAACGTCTATTACGTTGCGAGTGCGGAACTCTTCGATCTCTTGCCACGCTCGGAACAGGAACGGATCTTTCCAGAAGCCCGTGCACAGGAGGCAATGGGCATCACTGGTTTTACGCTTCCGACGATGTACCGCTGGATCCGCTCCGACCGGGGTCGCCTCATGACGATTCATGCCTTCCAGAAAGGGCATTATCTCGGAAGTGGCCAGGCCCACATGGTCGTTGCGGAAGCAGGGCTTGATGGGGAGAGCCAATTCAGGGCAATTATCCGATATGTCAAGGAGCGGTAGGAGCAATCCCCGATCCCATCCATTCCTCGCCCTTTCCTATACTTCCAAAGCAGACTGAAGAATACCGTGAAGAAGGACATTCGCCCCTGCTTCGCAGTCCTCCCATCTGGTATTTTCTACCTCCACATGGCTCCGGCCGCCTATACTCGGAACAAATATCATTGCGGTGGGGGCAACCTGGCTCATGTAGCTGGCATCGTGACCAGCCCCGCTCACCATGGAATGGCACGGATATCCCAACTCCGCGGCTATATCCATAACCCTTCTCACGAGACGGTCTTCAAAAGGTGTATGCCCGACCCGCCAGGTCTCTTCCATTCGCATCGGACATCCCCATCTCGCAGCGATCCCTTCAAAATCTGCCTTCAAATCTTCCCAGGCCCTGAGTGCCAACTCGTCGTTCCAGGAACGGATATCCACGGTAAAGTGGACCTCGTCGGGAATAATGTTCCTTGAGTTGGGGGAATTATGAATCTCCCCCACCGTGGCTACCATGTTGCCCCCCATCTTGGCGGGCAGTCCGTTCACCTTGAGAATCATCTCCGCCGCGGCACAGAGTGCGTCATTCCTCTCTTCCATGGGAGTTGGCCCAACTTGGTTAGCCGTGCCCTCCACGTAAATATCGTACCAGTGGACGCAAACAATACCCTTAGGGGCACCGATGAGTTTTTTCTCCCTTTCGAGCACGGGACCCTGTTCTATATGGTATTCGTAATAGGCGTGGACAGGCCATTTTTCAGCCGGGAGTTTACCTTTGTACCCTATCCTTTCAAGCTCTTCACCGAATCTTTTACCATGAATATCGATTCTCCCGTAGAGCCATTCTTTATCCAATTTTCCTGTCCAGGCACCAGAGCCCATCATGGCCGGGGCGAACCGGGTACCCTCTTCGTTGGTCCAATCGACGATGATAATCGGCCTCTCGGGATCAGTGCCATTGTCATCGAGAATTCGCAACACCTCCAGGGCACCCATAACTCCAAGGATGCCGTCGAAACGGCCACCTTTTGGTTGGGAATCCATATGAGAGCCGACCATCACAGGGGGAAGGCCTTTGACCTTGCCAGCTCTTTTACCGAAGATATTCCCCATTTCGTCAATCATCACCTCTAAACTTATCTCATTGAGCCACTTGATGAGTAAATCTCTGGCCTGCTTGTCTTCATCCGAAAGAGCCAAGCGTTGAACACCTCCTCCAGGGGTGGCTCCTATCTTGGCCATCTCTTCCAAGGAAGCCCGGAGGCGCTTACCATTTATTCTGAGATTTTCCCTCTTCATGCTCTCCCTCATACTTACGGGGCGGGGATCTCCATAGGATGGCTCAACCTGCGGCCTTACAGAAAACATACGTTCTTTGGCCTTTTCTCGAAAGCCTAAACAACCCTCTCCTTGTTACCTGGGTCACTATTTCATTTCCTTTCATGTGATGATCACTGAAGGATAGGATTCCCCCTGGTCTTAATACTCGATGTAACTCCTCCAGTACTCCATCCGGGTCACCCAAGTCGTGAAACGTATCGTATAATAGGATTATATCTACGCTGTTATCTGGCAATCCAGTTTTGCAATCGGAACAAATAGTCTCCACATTCGTCAGGTGCTTTTTCGAAGCCATAGTATGAACCATCTGAATTGCAAGGGGATTACTATCCAGGGCATAGATTTTCCCTGCTTTGCCCACCAATTCCGCAGCAGCGATTATATAACTCCCAGGACCACAGCCGTAGTCGAGCACATGAAATCCTAGTTCTATCCCCACCTCTTTCAAGATATGTTTGCGGGGCAAGAAGAAATCGCGAAATTTGTACCCGAAAGACATGAATCTGAAATGAAAATTGGATAGAGGGCTACCCACGGTCGTATCCTCTTGCTACTCTTCTTAAGAAGGCGGTTTCGGGGCTGGGATGTTTATACATCTATACCCAAAAGAGTCCTTATGAGAAATCCTATGCCAAAGGTTAAAGCTGCTATACCAAGGCTGATGAGTGCCATCTCGAAAAACCTCTTCTTGAAGGGAATATCTTTGGCAACGGAGATATAGAAAGTGAATATGAAGATCACTATAATGGCATTAAAAATCATGAGGCCTAAGCAGAAATATAGGCTCGTGAAAAGCAAATAAGGAAATATGAGAAAGAAGACTGTAATAATATAAGCAAAACCAGTATAAAATGATGCCTTGAAGGGGTTTTGGAGACCCTCTTGGGATTTAGTTGCCAGATATTCTGAGCCAGCCATCGATAGTGACGCAGCAATTCCGGTAATTAAACCCGCCATTGCAATGAGCCGTGTACTTTTGAAGGCAAGGGTTAATCCTGAAAGTGCGCCGGTAAGTTCTACGAGCGCATCACTCAAACCCCGAACTATAGCACCAATATAGTGGAGCCGCTCTTCCTCTATTAAATCTATAAGTTGCCTTTCATGTTCCTCTTCCTCTTCTGCGATATTTTTGGCAGCCGGTACAGATTTGGAGAGTTCTTCGTATATTATCTGGGCCTGTTTTTCTCCCCTTTCCATTAGTTTGATGCCAAATGTTATCCCGAGTATTCTCGAAATGAAACAGTACTTCCATATCTGAAACTTATCTGGTTTCACATCTTCTTGGCTATATTCTTTCCATAAATCATAATGCTTACGTTCATCCCTCGATATGCGTTCTAGAATGTATTTGTTATGAGAGTCTCCCATTGATTGGGATAGTTTATCGTAGATAAAATGTTCTCCAATTTCATTCCTTTGAGCAGTTAGGATTGTCTTTTTCGTTTCCATATCTAGCATCTCAACTCCTTTAGGATATTGAAAGGACAATGGAGTAATAAAAAAACAAAACAAACGAGATAAACCAGACAAACCATCGAAACGATCTGCACCACTCAAAGGGACAGCTACGCTGCTATTTATCTCTGATCTCTCCTGGCCCCCTTCTAAACACTTGGGTTTGGCCTATTTCTTAACCCGTGACGATCCTCAGATCAGGGCCGATCGAAGTAGATGTTCTTACCCGAACAGGAAAGAGGAATACCGATGATGATCTGGGATTTCATCCACCCCAGTTTGCAGGCCGAGCCCCCCGTGGTATACATCATTCGGTTATCCACATGGAAGCGGGCCGCCACCGAGGACGCCGAAGAGAGGGCGATGCCCAGGTCGATGGCCTGGAACAGACAAACGGGACCGTAAAAATCCTTTCCCTCCCTCTTTTTGACCTTGAGAAATCCTTGACAATCACCATGGCCACAGGCTCCACAATCGAGAGGGCTTTCCACTCTCTTCGGGCGTAGATCCCGAAGCCCTACAAGCAGAGCGGCCTGCGATTTTCGGACGTTATTGGCATCTCGTTTAAAAATTTCGCTATTGGCACTTGTGGCACCATGCTCTTCCATGGCTTTCGCCAAAACATTTAGGTCTTTACCGAAGACGATGAGCGTCTCAATTGCGTCCACCCCTCTCGCCTTGGGAGCAGTGCGCGCAGCCACTGCCATGACTTTGGCTACTGCCAACAAACCTTCCAGTTCTGCATTTTCATCCTTGATCTTAGCCATTCCAGTTCCTCCTGATACGTCCATGGTGAAAAATTTCCTTCTTCCGTCCGGACCAATTCAGTTTAAGCCTCTTGAAAGTCCAAGAATGACCTTCATTCGCGTTAATTCCATTACACTGCATTTGATTTCACAATGGATTCCAAGAAGAGAAAAGTACCGTAAAGTCTTCATGGGGCTTCGTTTGCTCTCCATAACTATAAAAACCTCCTCGCCAGCCGATAAGTCTGTTTTACACTCTTCTTGGAAACATCCCATTGGTGCAGTTCAGCCCTTACCAACTCCCCATGTTTTCTGCTAATGTCACGCAGCGCATTGCCAACCGACTTCCGCACATATTCGCTGTCATCGGCTCTGAGCCGGCTCAAGAGCTGGACGGCGATATCAGGATGATCTCGGAAGTAAGGCCGACTCGTCCAGACGCGAAGCCCCTCAGTAACCGCCCTACGAACTTTTGGATTTGGGTCTTTAAGCCAATCTCTTATTGTGGGGAGAGCTTTTTCATACCCGGTATCAGCACAGTAATTGTCAAAGGCTTTTGCTAAAGTCTCCTGAACACGCCAATCCATATCTTGGCTCACCCGAGTTCTCAAGAAGCCGAGGCTTTCACGGGATGTTGCGGCAAGAAGACCAAGGATAAACGTCGCCAACACTCGCCCTTGGTGCACGTCCGAGGCGAACAATTTCTTAGCAAGCCGGATGTTGTCTTCAGGCGTAATAGAAGTTATCACTTCGTCTGCCGCGGCCCGTATATCCTTGAACCCGTGCTGCGTCTGTTGGACTCGCTGAATAAGCCTCTCTATCGTACCCATCATAATGGATTTCAATATAAGATGGCTAATATTTAATGAATTTAAATGTTTAATAATTATTTTCTAGAATATTTATGAACATTCAAATTGGATATGAACCCCACGTTTTAATGGGTACCCTCTTACGTTTCATCTTTATTCATAAGACTCTGTTCCAAGCAAATCTCGAATCGTCGATCGTTTTTGATGCCTCTCTTCTTCGGTCCCTTCGTCCTTCCCCCGCCGCGGCGGACTTTGTTTTTGACCTCTCGCTCCTCCAATAAGAACTCAATCTTATCGGGATGAAATTCCCATCCACCGGGGCTCAAACATTTCGCTCTTTTCCCCAGTACCATGGCTGCCAATCCCCAATCCTGGGTTACGACAACATCTCCTTCATCCGTCATATTTATGATTTTTATATCAGCTTCCTGGGGAGCATTTCCCACCACAACATGGTGGTCCGACTCAATATTGTGATTAAAATTGGCCACCGACCACACGGGAATATCATATTTACGTCCGACTTTCATGCAGATATACAAGACGGATTTAGGGCAAGCATCTGCATCCACCAAAATCTTCATAGAATCACACCCCTAACTCAAAGGAATGTGCAGGTCTGATCACGGTTTTTCTCCTTTGCAATTTCAATGAGGCTCATCAATATGAATATGTGGTGTCTCAACTATTACTACCCATTCGAAACATTTGCATTTCTTTCCTTTAACGGCTACCCATGATCTGTGCTATGAACCGCAACTCATCCCGGAGCAAACGGGGAAGCAGGAAATGCCGGCGCACATGTTCACGCCCAGAACGACCAAACTCCCCGCGTTCGCCCACGTGCTCAAGCAAGTGTATAACCTTTTCGGCACATTGTTCCGCAGAATCTATAAGATATTTACCGAAGGGTTCCGGAAACTGCATGGGAATACCGCCCGCCTTGCCGGCAACCACGGGCTTCTCTTTCCATAGGGCCTCCGAAACCACCAGGCCGAAGCCCTCACGAAGGGATTTCTGGATCACCACGTCGCATCCGCACTGAAAAACGTTTACCTCCATGCTGCCAGTCCCACCGAGGTTGGTAAATACAAATAGATCCGGATCTTTCGCCGATTCTTCCTCCACCTGTTCAAATAACTCCCAACCTTCAGGGTCATCGCCAGCCATTGCGCCGATCAAAACAAGCTGAATGTCCGGGAAATCCTTCTTCACTAAACGGTAGGCCTGGATCACTCCCAGGGGATCCTTCCAGGGATCGAACCGGGAGACCTGAAGGAGCAACGGCCGGTTTACATCGATCCCTGAATCCGATATGGCCCGCTTGCAGAGGTCCAGCGGGATTTCCATATTCTTCGTGGCGAGGGGGTCAATTGCCGGTGGGATCAAGGCGAGATGTTTTGACCGGAGCCCCGGCAGGAGGAACTCTTCCATGGTGAAGACTAAGGCGTCGAATTCTTCAATAAATGGCTGTAAAAACCGGCTGACCGTCGTATTCGGCGCAGAACTATCGATATGGCACCGCCAGATCCATTTTGCCTGTCTTGGGCCTGCAAAATGCCGAATGGCTGCTGGCTGCGGGTCATGCACGATGAAGACGTCATAGTCCGTGGTAAGCAGCTTGGCACTTTGCTCGTTTGCTTCCAGATACAGGGTTTGCTGAGGCTCTTTCAAGTCGTACTCTGCCCCTTGCAGTGCGTTATGAAAGGCCTTGGTCACCGTGAAGAACTCTGGCGTGCCGTGAATGAGACGCCAGTCGGCCGACAACCCCAAATCTTGAAGAATAGGAAGATACCTGGCAAGTAGTTCGGCGACGCCACCGCCGAAGGCTGTCGAGTTGATGTGACAAATGCGGATGCCGCTTAGCCGGCTGGCAAGATCGAGGACCTCATCGATCAGTTCATCACCAACGAGTATTCGATAGTTCTCGATGTTCCCGCACACAGCACTGCAATGTCGTCCTACAGAAACCTTTGGCAACATCTCCCTTCTCCCATCTTTTTTGATTGTTTGTCGATTGTTTAAGGACCAGCATGTATATTTTACAACATCTCATCTGTTTTTTCCTTATTGAGGCCTTTCTGAAATTACCTGATCTATTGGGGAATTCCCTTAATCCCGAATGGATTACCAAAATCCACCGTTAATTTAGGTATTAAAGCTGATGAACTCGCAAAAAGTCAGAAATGGGACGGCAAAGTAAAAAGCGCCAAATGCAAGGCTTGCGAATCTTGAGGAGTGAGGCGTACTTACCAGTACGCCGCAATGACGAAAGATGAAGCGTAACGC
>Ga0209427_10001407_pt1 | contig 27698 bp, 28 predicted proteins | sample DeeMarSWOR136_30_FD_187465 | JGI IMG/M metagenome (GOLD analysis project Ga0209427, IMG submission 187465) | Marine sediment microbial communities from White Oak River estuary, North Carolina - WOR-1-36_30 (SPAdes) (version 2) | ecosystem: Environmental > Aquatic > Marine > Intertidal zone >...
CCCCCAGCCTCGTCGAAAGGATTGGAGCGGTAAGAACGGTGGTCGTTACCCAGGGGCTATCCATCGTCCCCTTCGTAATGATGCCCCTCCCCATCGACGTGAACGCCTTCACCCTTCTGTACGCGGTGAGAACGGTGCTCATGAACATGGCCTCGCCCATCTTCACGGCGTACATGATGAGTGTTGTCGACGACCAGGAACGAGCCTCCGTTTCGGGCATAACGACGATGGCGTGGGTGGGAGGAAACGCCATAAGCTCGTTCCTCGGCGGCTACTTGATAGACATTAACCTCGATTTACCCATCTACCTGTGCAGCGTCCTGTACGTCCTGGCCACCAGCTTGTGCTATTTCTTCTTTCATAAACTCGACCCCAAACGCTGAAGCCTTTTCAAGGAGGAACGCGTGGAGACGGAGGGCGGTGATCTGCGGCCCGCCAGCAAATCCACCGACCGCGGCAAGACCAGCAGGATAGCTATCTTGTAGCTGAAGTTTCCTAATGGGTGCTGTTACGCAGACCATTCTCTTCCAAAAAATACATATGGCAAGCGTACCGTTGATAAAGGGAGGAACGATCTACAGATGGCCTGGATTCTCTCCATAATGACCTATAGCGAATTCGTAAACCTCGTCGCATGCGTCTCCCTCGATGTCGTGGAATACGTGGTGCCCTTCCTCCTACAGCCCATCATCGGAGACCTCTTGGACATCATTGGGTTAGCGACCTGCATCTACCTCTTCAGGTGGATCGGCCTTATCGCTGTTTTGGAACTGGTTCCGGGCTTGGATTTTCTACCCATAAACATTTTGACGTGGGTGATTTGGTTTGTGCTTAAGCACCGAGAAGACTTCACCTACGGAATCATTCGGCCTTGAACCGAGTGGGGCAAGCGATCGGGAGCATTTACGCACTAGGAAGTCTAGAGCTATAACTCTTAAAAACGTGTGTGCCTTAACCATTATGGGTGAATTCTCCTTTTGGAACGAATAAAGAAGCGTGAGGTGGGACAATTACTCACGCAGCCAACCATCGTGGCTCCTTCGACCCCGATCTCGAAAATCGTCGGCGCTTTGAAGCAGATTAATGGCTATGAAGTGTTCGTAGAGGGAAAGAATAAGATCCGCATGGTGACGCTGCGAGACATTCTCAGAGCATCCAATGTGACGACCGCCAAGGCTGAGACCTTGGCCTTCTTCGTCCCTAAGCTTGAAGCCGGCAGCACGGTGCATGAAGCGGCAAGGCTGATGATGGAATACCACATCCGGGCTCTCCCGATTATGGACGGCACGGCAATACGCGGCACGATTACAGCGCCGTCCATACTCAACGCCATGCAGGACACGGGGGATCTGAAGTACACTGCGGCCAACATCATGACCAGTCACCCCACGGCCCTCAACGTGGAGGACCTGGCGTCGAAGGCGCGACAGCTGATGATTCGACGGCGAATAGACCATCTGCCGGTTCTGTCAACACAAGGCTTGGAGGGCATCGTAACCTCAAGCCACCTGATCTTCAACATGTTCCGCGCAACGGAGACGATGGAACGAAGCACCATTATCGCCGAAGAGCAGAGGAAGCTGGAGTTTCCCGTTAACCGCATTATGGACCGTCATCCCGTAACATGCCAGCCAAACGACGGGATCACCCCCACGTTGGCGGAGATGCATCGACTTGGCGCCACCTATACGTTGGTCACGCTCTGGGAAGAGGTGCAGGGCATCATAACCTATCGGGACTACCTGAAGCTTCTGGTGGAAGACTTTGAGCCGGACAGCGTTCCCATCTACATCGTGGGCCTGCCAGAGGACCCCTTCGAGGCCGAGATGGCGCGAAGCAAGTTTCGCAAGACGGTGGAATTCTTGCGTAAGGGGCTGCCCTACATTGAGGAAGCCAAAGCCACGATCCGGATGTTCCCGGCGAGGGGGAAGGCAAGGCGGCGATTTGAGGTGAAGGTCTCCGTCGTAACGCCCAAGAAGGTCTATACCTATGCAGAGACGGGGTGGGAGCTTTCGTCGGTGTTTGATGCCATCTCCGACAAGTTGAAGAAGATGCTGCAGAGAAGACGGCGGGCCCGACCTCAACGGGGGTAAGAGATACGCGTCGGAAACGTGCGAAGGCGTGAAGCCGCGGGGCGACGTCAGCCGACGAAGATCGGGCGGTGCGATAAGAGGAGGGGCAGCGGCAGCTGTTTGAAGGGCTTCGCTCCAACCCGCGTCTTCACCTCGTCCACCAAGGCGTCCAGCGACATGGTCACGATGGCGCCCTGCTCCCGCTGTCGAACCGCCAACTCCTTGGAGGCCTCTTCCCGCTCGCCAAAACAGATGATGTAGGGGATCCACTCCTGCTCGGCTTGCCGAATTCGTTTCGAGATCGTTGCGTCCCGGTCGTCCACGTCGACACGAATCTGGACGGCCCTCAGACGCTCGGCGAGCTGCGTGCACGCGTCCAGATACGTGTCGGAGATGGGGATCAGCCGCACCTGCGTGGGAGCGAGCCAGAGGGGGAGCCGTGGAACCCGGCCCTGCGTCATGTCCGCGTACGCCTTTTCTAGGAGCGCGTAGATACACCGCTCGATTGCCCCGCTCGGACTGCAGTGAAGAATGAGGGGGTGTCGTCGCGCGCCCCCCTCATCCACGTAGGTGATGCCGTATCGCTCAGCGTTCTCCACGTCGATCTGATCCGTGGAGAGGGCGGACGCCTTCTCCAGATTGTCCACGAAGTTGAGCTCCCATTTGAGGGTGAAGTAGAAGAAGCGCTCGGGCCACACCTCGATCAGCGCAGGCTTATTAAACAGTTTGACGAGGGAGCGAACGAAGGCCTTGTTCGCGTCGAAGAAGGCTTGGGTGAAGCGGACGGCGAGCTCCAGGTCCGCCGTGCCCAGCTCCAGCCCCTCGTCGAGGACGTCCTTGGAGAGGTTGAACCGGAGCGTGGCTTCCTCCAACGTTTGCGCCAAGTCCCGGCACATGGCATGCACGTCGGGCATGGTGAAGGCGCGCAGCCGCCTCAGCCCAACGAGCTCCCCACTCTTTTCCCGTCGGAAACTGTACCGGGTCAACTCGTAGATCCTGAAAGGCAGCTGCTTATAGGAGAACTGGGCGTCGTGGGCCATGAGGAACTGGCCGAAGCACGCGGAAAACCTGAGAAAGAAGTCTCGGCCCTCCGAGCGGATAACGTACTGCCGGGCGGGAAACCGATTTAAATAACTCGCCAAGCTGGGGTGGTCCATATCGTACATGACCGGCGTCTCCACTTCCATCCCCCCGTACTCAACCACCTTTTGGGTAACGAATTGTTCGAGCAGCGACTTGATCAACCGTCCCTTAGGATAGTAGCGTAAGTTACCGGGGTCGCTGCCAGGCTCATTATCCACGAGTTCTAAGCGTTTCATGAGGGGGATATGAGGCGGAACTTGGGCACTGGCCTTCGCCTTGGACCGTTCATACGCAGCAAACTTTCTCAAGCCCTCGTGGTCGGTGAAGTCAAAGTCGTCAATGGGAACCAGGTCGCCCGCCACAGTCATGATGAACCACGCGGATTTCAGCCGCTCCTCCGCCTTGAGGGCTTCCGAGACCACTTCCTCCCCCTCCGTGACCGCCTCCGGGGACACCGTGTCCGCCCTGTAGACTCTGAACTGCTCAGCCAGCGGATGGCCTTTAACGGAGATAGAGAACTGCTTATTCCAGCCAAAGGGCGCCCGATGGACTTCGATGCCCAAGGCCACGGCTCGCTTCTCCAGGGCGGTAATGATCGGTAACGCGTTCCGCGGTTCTGCGAGGCGGCTGCTTAGGTGGGCGTAGGGATAGATCAAGACCCGATTCGCGTGGATGGTCTCAAGGAAGGCCTTGACCGCTGCCATGGCCTCGCCTGCGAGGTCCTCGGTGTCCCCCGCTTCGACCGCGGTGAACAGAACCACGAGGTCCTCAAGCCGCCTTCGCTGTCCATCACTCGCCTCGGCCTCGACGATTTCCTTCTCAACTGGCTCGAATTCGATGAAGTTGGAGTGAAGCTGTAAGATTCTCATGAAAGCCCCCCATCCGTTTTAACAGGCTGTGCTTCCACCGTCATCCCTCGATGGTTCAGGCGTTCCCCTCGCCTCTGTTGAGGCCCGTCAACCGTTCTTGCCCCCATGACGTCTTCCCCGCGCTTCAGGTATCGCGCCTTGTCTGACGGCGTCTTCTCGGCGTCTTACGGGATGTCGATGGCTTTCCTAGAATTGGAAGATTACTTATATTAAAGTGTCACCATTCGAGATATCAACGATAAAGGCAGGTCTGGAAATGGGGCGGATTGCGAAGGGGACAAAGTGCAGCATCATCGACTGTGACGAGGTGGCCGTCAGGTCCATTTCGACCCCCAAGGTGGAGGCCACCGGCTTACAGGTCGCCGAACAGCGACGGGTCTACTTGTGCAGACAACACTATAAAGAGTATAAAAAGAAGAGTAAGAACGACCGTAAAATTGAACGATGGCGATGGACGAACGGTTAACGCGTACTTCGACGCCAGATGGACGGCGTACGTCACGCTATCCCCTCTTCGTGAACCAGCCAGCCTGGTGGAAGCGGGGGGTTGATGAAGGCCGTCTGACCCTCAGCGCATATCGATGCGGTAATCGACGGAGATACGATTCCATCCTCCGATTGAAGCGTTGGCTTGGGGCCAAGGAAGGCCTGCTGGCGACGTAAACTGAGCCAACACACGAAACCATAATCAATAAATGCGTACATCCGACACATTGGATACGTGGAGGAAGCCGCAATGCCCCAGCTCTCCGTTGACGATGTGAGGAAGGACATCCCCCTAACCAGTCAGGTCATCTATTTCGACAACGCGGCAACGACGCCGGTTCCTATGCCGGTTCTGGACGCGATGATGAAGTTTTGGGTTGAGTACCCCGTAACCGTTGAGCGAGGCGCGTACAGGTTGGCGGCCCATGCGAGCGAGGTATGGGACGGCGCTCGGCAGAAAGCCGCTAAGCTCCTGCTTCACTGCGATCCTGACGAGTTCATCTTCACCCGGAATTTCACCGAAGGCGCATGCATGCTCGCTTATGGCTTAGAGCAGCCGTTGGTGAATCGGCGGGGGAGCGGTTTGGCGGAGACCGCGCCGGTGATAGAGTGGAGGAAGGGCGATAACATCGTGTTCAGCAACTTGGACCACCACTCGAACATGATGCCGTGGATGCGCTTGGCATATCGGGTGGGTGCTCACGTGAAGCCCATCGAGTTTAATCCTCTAACGGGAGCGGTGAACGTGGACGCTGTGGTCAAGGCGGTTGATGAGAGCACCCAGCTTGTGGCTCTTCAACAGGTCTCGAACGTGACGGGGGTGATCCACCCCGTCAAGGCGATAGTCCACGAGGTGAAGGCCAAGAACCCCGACTGCCTCGTCTTCGTCGATGGGTCGCAAGCCTGCGGCCACATGCCGGTCGACGTGAAGGATCTGGGCTGCGACGCGTACGGGTTTAGCGGGCATAAGGGGCCCTTAGGCCCCCATGGCTCAGGCGGACTCTACGTCAAGAGCGAGGTTCTCGAGCGGATGGACCCCCTGGAGGTCGGGGGCGGAACCATAGCGGATGTGACCGAAGGGGATTACGCGCTGCGATCCGACTCGTTGGCCAAGCGGTGGGAAGCCGGGACGCCCAGTATTGCGTGCCTCATCGGCTTGGGGAGAGCATCGGAGTACGTGGCTAACGAGGTGGGGTTGGAGCGCATTGAGGCACACGAGAAGCGGTTGGTTGAGCAACTACTTGATGGATTGCGGGACCTGAACGACGTAGAAGTCTACGGGACCACGGAGGACATGTCGATCAAGACCGGCTTGGTCTCCTTCAATATCAAGGGCTGGGACTGCGCCGATGTCTCCATTGCCCTGGACAGCGAGTTCAAGCCCCCCATTTTGACCCGCGCCGGCCACCATTGCGCAATCCCCGCCATGCGACACCTCGGCGTCTACGAGAAGTATGGGGGCACGGTGCGAATGTCCTTTCACTTTTATAACACCGGGAAAGAGGTGGAGCAGAGCCTCCACGCGTTAGAACAACTTGGGTAGATGCGAACGTCGTGGACGGATGGAACACGGGAGAACGGAAAGGGGATCGCTGCGTCACGGTACCCGAGGGATGGAAGGGGGGTCTCCCACGTCCGGCAGCGGCAGGGACTGGCGGGCAAGCATCACACCTATAAGGAAACGGGGGGGTTAATACGCATGCATCGCGACGGAAAACACGACCAGGGGGTTCGCTATGCCAATAATGATCTACAGCTTTCTCATCAAGGCCCTCGAAACCTATGGTAGGCCGGTCACGACCAGAGAACTGCGTACCTTTGTGTATGATCGCCTCCCCATGTGCGCAGATCACGTGGCGCCCCACCTCGTGGTGTTACTCGAACACGGCCTTGTCACACGACGATTGGACACGGAAAAGAGAGCGGTGTATTGGGATGCGGAGAAACCGTACGCCACACCCAAAGAGCTGGCCACCAAACACCCTACGCTGTTCGAGGACTCCGTGTACTACTACACGGTGTCACGGGAAGTGAGCGGCGGTGAACCCCTGGACATAGACACGGTGATCGAGTACCTCTACACCATCAGTGGGGGAACACCGAACAAACCATCCCCAAGAGACGTCGCCAAAGCCATGAAAAAGATGAAAAGACATGAAACCCCATCAACCTAGAAGCCTCTTCGAGAAGCAGCCAACACGCTGATTAACCAAGGCGTCCACCTTCGCCGTGTAGGAAAAAACTGAGGCTGCCCTCCATTCAGACACCTTCTTCAGCAGGCTTATTTACGCCAGTCACCACGTATGCGTAAGAATACGTTCACACAGTAATGGCGATGAGAGGTATGATGGGGGTGAACGTGCCCAACAAGCCGGGCGTCTACACGCTAGTCATCGAACTGGCTTCGACGACCACACTGACCGTCGGGAGCCTTGGGGCCCACCGCTTTCCAGCGGGCATCTACACGTATACGGGGTCGGCCCTTGGGAAAAGCCCCATGAACCTTCGACGGCGGATACAACATCATCTCACCCGCGGGAAACGGAAACATTGGCACATCGACTACCTCCTCGACGCAGACGCTGCGAGAGTGAAGACAGTTCTTTTCGTAGAAACAGGAGACGACGTCGAATGCGAGATCGCAAAGGCGGTGGCGAGGCTTGAAGGCGCTGAAAGCCCCGTCAAGGGATTCGGATCATCAGACTGTCGAAGCGGCTGCACGGCCCACCTCTGCTACTTCCAAGAAACGAGCTACGGTCAATTGGTTGAGCGTCTTACGGCCATATACCACCGAGTGAGTTCGCCTAAGAAGAGCCAGGAATAAAGCCCATTTTGATTCAGATCTGCGTGTCTATCACGCGCGAAGGATAAGGTCGAGTTCAGCTGGCATACGGTGATGAATGACGGTGAAACGTGAAAGACCTCCGTCTTTCATTGCATCAGATAAACTGTCGTGTTAATGTTCCCCGGATAGTAAGCTTGAGGAGGGGCAACATCTTTATAAAAATGGGACAATGTAGGCCTAGTAGATGTAAAGCGATGGTTCGATCTAAGTCCGAGGATGGGGAATACATTCGACACGTCTTTCCTGAGATTGAAGCGATTCACGATCCCAAGCTCCGAGAACAGGTGGTTGAAGCCTGGATTGAAGCCTGGCACGCGAGCAAGTACCCGCGTATTGAGGACGCGGTCTTTAGCACGCAGATGCCACATATCAAGCTGAAGGATCACGTGAGCAGCGTGGCTAAAATGGCGTTAGGAATAGCGAAGATTCTTGAGGAGACCCATGGCTTACACGTCAACAGGGATCATGTGGTAGCAGGCGCGCTTCTTCACGACATCGATAAAATCATCAGGTTGGAGAAGCGCGGAGCGGGCTACGGTGTCGCTGAAAGTCTTGATAAGTTGCCCCATGGGTACGTGGGCGCGCTGCTCGCACACAACATAGGCCTCCCCCGCGACATCGAGCACCTGATCCTGTCCCACACGACCCAACAAATGATCGCCCCGAAAACGATGGAGGCCATTATCGTACACTACGCGGATTACGCAGACTTTGATGCCTTAGCCTTCACGTCCGGTAAACGGCTTCTCCTACAAAAACCGTAGGTATACGTCGGCTTCAAAGGGGGTGCGGACGGTGCGAGGAACGGGACACCGGTCTACGAGGAGCAGAAAGGGGGCTAGGCATAGCGTTCCTTGAATTTGACGCCTAGGGCTTCAAGGTCAGCCTTCATGCGGAGATAGAACCGCTGAAAGTCGGGCCTCACCGTCTCCGCCTCCAGGTCATAGATCTGCTGGACGGGATAGCCCTCGGGGTACCCCGCCTCCAGCTTGTCCTCGTACCGCGAGAGGAGAGCGCCAACGATCTCCTTCGCGGTCTCCAGACCCATCCCGGCGCTGGCCTTCAAGACTTCACCCATCCACTTGGACTCCAAGGGACTGCTATGATCCGTCGGACACACAAACTGTCTGGCGCCTCCTGCCGGGTTCGCTGCAGACCCACTGGCCACACTCGCAATCTCGCCCGCTGCACATTCGTAGTAGAATTGACGCGTCCCCGCGCCAGCGACGGGGTGGTCACAGCCCTGAGCGCAGATGGGGAGGCGGGTGTTCCTCACCAGGGCCTGACACGCCAGAGAGCCCACGTAGATGCAGGACGGGGCGGCTCGGCTCTTGATCCGGTTATGGGTCTTGCTGATCCTCGCGCTCAGCCCGTACGCTTTGATGTGCGCGTCATCGGCGCCGCTGAAGAAGAGGCCCAATAACGCCCCTGCCACGATGACCAGCGGGGCCGTGGCCGGCCCGCCGGAGAAGCCGCCGATGAAGGCGTGGCCCGCGCTCCATCGCACCCGGGTGCCGTAGGCGATGGCGAAGGCGGTTCGGTTGGCAAAGTTCCAGTCGATCTTTAACTCTTCGAAGAGGTTCCCGCCCAGGGGGTCCGTCGGCCGCACCCCGACATCGGGGTCGGCTAAGGCGATGGTGGCCTGGGCGGTGGGGGCGTTCTGCTTGATGAACATGCCGGGTCGGCCCGCGGCAGTGATGGCCTTCCGCATCAGGTGCACCTCCTGCATGTATTGGTAGATCTCGGTGGGGTGGTTGGCTTGTACCCCGTACTTTCCCGCGATGGGCGGCGGCGGGCCGATGACGAGGCCCCCCCATATGCCGTCCGCGGAGGCCTCTTGGGCGCTGAGCTTGTAGATCTTATAGGCGACGTCAGCGGTGCTGTAGACGGCGGTCTGCGGCGCCCCGTAGACGATGGGCTCGGCGGTGGATCCAGGGCGTCTGTGAACGACGTCGACGGCGTCCTTCCCCACCCCGTAGCCGGACTGCTTCCCCGTGGCGGCCCGCAGGAACTCCTTGATCTCCGCCTCCGTGAACTTCACGTTTCGACGGGTGTCTCGCGAGTACACGCCCAGCTCCACCGCGGCCGTGAGGCCGGCTTCAAAGACCGCGTCCGCCAGCTGGCTGTCGGTGGGGACCACAGTCTCGGGGTCGTAGTCAAACCGATATTCCTTCGCCAGCGCGTTCACCGTCCGCCAAATCTTCATGTTGAAGTCCCGTTCATCCATCCGGGGAGCGGTCGTACACCGCTCGATGGCGTCCCAGAACGATAACACCATGGATTACACCCGTCGGCCTCGCGCCATCAGCTTCTTCGCGACCTGCACTGCTTCCGCCGCGGTCTTCCCATAGCCGTCCGCCCCGATGGTGTCTGCCCAGTCCTGGGTGGTAGGCCCGCCCCCCACCATGACCCAGAAGGCGTTCCGCTTCCCCTTGAACTCCAGTTCCTCGATCAGCTCCCGCTGCCGCCTCAGGGTCGTGGTCATCAGCGCCGACGCCACAATGATGTCGGCGTCGACCGCCACCGCCTTGTCCACGATCGCCTCGGCGTCCACGTCCTTCCCCAGGTCGTGGACCTCAAAGCCCGACGCGGCGAGGAGCGCGGAAACGATGTTCTTGCCCACGTCGTGGAGGTCGTCTTTGACCGTGGCGACCACGACGGTGCCGAGCTTCATCTTCTCCGCGTCCGCCCGCGAGATGCCTGTCTCCAAGACGCTGACCGCGGCCTTCAAGGCGTCCGCCGCCATGAGGAGGTGGGGGAGAAAGAGCTCGTCGCGCGCGAACTTCTCGCCGACGCGGTCTATGCCCACCTTCAACCCCTTCTCCAAGGCCGTGAGGGGGTTGAGGCCCGCCGCCAGGGCCTCTTGAGCCGCTGCTTTGGCCACGTCCACGTCGAAGCTCAGAACCGCGTCCGCCAGCTTCTGTAAAATGAGTTCGTCCCGCATACTCAGTCCTCCAGAGGCTTGTGAACCGCGTACGTTTAAAAAGCTATCTCCGCAACGGATGGAGGCACCTCACGTAGGACAGGGGCGGACGAGACAAGACCGCCCCCTGAGGATAGCCACGATGGAGGACGGGGTCGTAAGCGGTCCCTCGATCGGGCACGCGTCCAACGCACCTGTCATCGAGGTGGAGGGTCGGATCTTCGCGGGCGAAAGCGTCAGGGCTCGTTGGCTGTGGCCAGCTTCTCGATGACCTGTAAGGTGTAGGCGATGTCCTCGCGAGTGATCAGTCGATGGGTGACCATCCGTATTCGCGTATCGGACCCCGCGGTCAGGATCCCGTACGCGCTGAGCCGGGACACGTATTCGGTGGAGTCCATGCCCAAACCAGCGATGTCGTAGCGGACGATGTTGGTCTGAACGGTCTCGAGATTAATGGAGACCCCGGGTATCCGGGCTAACCCCTCAGCCAGCACGCGCGCGTTCTCGTGGTCCTCCTGCAAGCGATCCACCATCCGCTCCAAGGCGATGATCCCGGGCGCCGCGATCATGCCGGCCTGCCGCATCCCGCCCCCCAGCACCTTCCGCCACTTCCTTGCCCGCTCGATGAACGCCTCGTCCCCCACCACCAGTGAACCAATAGGTGCGCTCAACCCCTTGGAGAGGCAGAACATCACGGAGTCCACGTGCTTCGTCAGCTCCTTAACGTCGAGGTTCAACGCGACTGCTGCGTTGAAGACGCGGGCGCCGTCCATATGGACAGCAATGTCATGCCGTTCCGCGACGTCTTTGATGGCTTTGATCTGGGACGGCGTCCAGCAGGTACCTCCAGCCGCGTTGTGCGTGTTCTCGATGGTTATGAGGCGGGTGGGGGGGTAGTGGATGTTCTTGGGCTTGATTGCCCGTTCCACATCGCGGGGATCCAGAACGCCCATCTTGCCTTCTATGGGGTTGGACATGAGGCTGCCCACAATGGCCATGCCTCCGGCCTCGGCGCGGTACGTATGGGATGAAGCCTCCATAATCACCTCATCTCCCTTTTGCGTGTGGGACAGGAGGGCCACGAGGTTACCCTGGGTACCACTAGTGACGAGGAGGGCGTCCTCCTTCCCCAGCTTCGCAGCGGCGAGGTCTTCAAGCTTATTGACGGTGGGATCTTCTTGGTAGACATCGTCGCCGAGGGGTGCTTGGAGGATTGCTTGGAGCATCTCCTTGGTGGGGAGGGTGACCGTATCACTTCGCAAATCGATGCGTTTCATGCCTGTGTGTTACGGTTTGCTTCAATTTAAGTCTGTACGCGGATGAGGCCATCCGATGTGAACTCCCCAAAAACCGGAACGAACGGTCGTGGGTATATTGTGGACGACAAAGCGTATGAAGACCGAGGCTCCTATGATTGTAAGGGGTGTAAATCGAGTCTTCATCCGGTAAGCACACTCAACCACCCTATACTTCGCCGTACGTGATGAGCGAGAAGAAAAAGAGCTACGGGTGGTAGGGATACTTCTCTAGGACCTCTTCTTTGACCCGCCCGATGCCCAGCCCCGGTTTGGTGGAGGGAAGGATGTAGCCCTGCTCAACCCGGATCGGTTCCTCAAGAACCGCTGCATAAATCCCCCGCATACGTCCAATTCCCTCCTGCGCCAGGAAGTTGGGACATGTCACGTCCAGCTGGATGTTCGCCGCAGCGTTCACGGGCCCGCAAGCCATCCACGGCGCGACCTGCGCGTTGTAGGCCTCGGCCATCCCCGCGATCTTCTTGGACTCGAGGATCCCATTCTGGCCCACCATGATCTGCAGAATCTGGGCGGCCTGCGTCTCGAGGAGGCGGCGGAACTCCCACTTGGTGGAGCAGCGTTCCCCCTGGGCGATGGGGACGGTGGTGTGTCGTGCCACCCGCGCCATCTCGTCCACGTTCTCCATGGGCACCGGCTCCTCAAACCAGAGACAATCGTACTTCTCCAGAATCTTCGCGAATCGGATGGCGCTGTGGGTGTTCAGCTGGCCGTGAGTCCCCATGGCGATGTCGCACTCGTCGCCCACCGCGTCCCGCATGTGCTTGAGGACGGCATCGGTGTACCGCAGCTCCTTGAGCGAGATCTCCCGCGGGCTTCGCACGGAAGGATGGTACGCGCTTCCGCCCGGGATGGGGTCGAACTTGAAGAGGGTGAAACCGGCTTCAACCACCCGTAAAGCCGCGGGCCCGGCCGTTTCAGGGGCGTCCCCCGCACGCCAGTCAGCCACGTTATGCAGATACGTATAGGCCCGTAACTTTTCGTTCTTCACGCCGCCCAGCAGCTTATAGATCGGCTGATTCAGAGCCTTCCCCACGATGTCCCAGCACGCCATCTCAATGGATCCCACCACCTGTCCGTGGAAGACGCCGGGATGCTGAAGGTGGTGCGAGTGCTGGCTCTGCTCTGCGGCGCGATAGCTACCCGCTGACTTATAGAGGGCTTCCCAGATCGACTCGATGTTAAAGGGGTCTTGACCGACCACGAATCTTTGGCCCAATTCGTGAATCGCCTGAGCAAGTGTGTTCTCCCGCAGCCACGGGGCGGGGCACTCCCCCCACCCCGCAATCCCCTCATCCGTCACCAGCTTGCAGAATACCCAGTTCCGCCTCTGTGGAACACCGATGACATAGGGCTTGATGTCTACAATTTTCACAATCCTTCACCTTCGTCATCATCGTGTTAGATGTTTGACGATATAAGAATACCTGATGGCAGAGGAGTCGCAGTCCTTCGACGAGGCACGGCGATTGTAAAGACAGCGCAGAAGTACGGGGTTCCACAAGACGGCTAGCTAGCTCAATTACAGCGGCGTCTACAAGTTCAGGCACATCCTCTTCGCCTCAACGCAAGGAGCCTTTCATCAGGTGATGAAAGAGGCGTAATGAGGTGGCGGGTTTTGTTCAAGTCGGGGTATACCCGGGTCCCCGTAGAACTCGTCCGGGGAGAGATTGGGTGTGTTCCCCCTGATCGATGACGCGGGTGCCGTTGACGAAGACGTAGGGGATGCCTACAGGATACCGATGGGGTTTTCGCTGACCGTTCCGGGGGTAGGGCGCCTGATCTGACACCCGATCGGCGTCGAAGACGACGATGTCGGCCCACATTCCCTCTTGTAAGAGGCCACGGTCCGTCAGCCCCAGCCGTTGAGCCGGGAGAGACGTCATCTTTCGGATGGCGTCCTCTAACGTCACCAGCCTGGTGCCTACTTCCTCAGGCATGTCCGGCCGCGTCTCGCCCCTAACCCACTTCCGCAGAACGATGGGGAACCCCCCGTATCCGCGTGGATGCGGAGAACGCTTGCTGAGCAGCCCGTAAGGCGCAGAGAACCAGCTATCCGTATTGGGCATACATGACGGCTGCTTGAACGTGAACTCCAGATCGCGTCGAGTATGACCCTTGGTTGCGGTATCGACTTCCACTAAATCCAGACCTTCGTCTTTCAGGAGGTCGAAGGCGACGTCCCATGGAGCCATATTCCACAGCGCCGCAATCTCAGTTACCGTCATCCCCATGACCTCCGGATGTGCACGACACCACAGGATGATGATGTGGTCCCACGAGGGCTCGCCCGTGCGAAGGATGTCCCGCCGCATCTTGTCCCGCGTGGCGTGGTCGCTGACCCGCTCCAGCATCTTGGGTGCGCCCCCTCCGCAGGCCCAGGCAGGCATGACCGCCGCGACTAACCACCCGCCGCCATACAGCGTGGTGCACACATCGTACGTCACGTCCTGCCCCCTCGCTCTCGCGGCTTCAACCAGCTTCAACGCCTCGACCTGTCGCCCTCCCTCTCCACCGTGGGTTTCAATGTGGGATATCTGGGTCGGGATGGCCGCTGCCTGCCCGATCCCGATGGCCTCCGCCTTGCCCTCCGGCCAGGGCGGTCCCCGGTCATGGGTGGCGTAGAATCCCCCGTACTTGGCCACGATCCGACACAGCTCGATGACTTCCTGGGTGTTGGACCAGCACCCTGGCGGGTACGTGAGGCCCGTGGAGAGGCCGAAGACCCCGTCCGCCATGGCCTCAGCGGTATGAGCCTGCATCGCGGCTAACTCGTCGTCTGTGGGGAGCCGGGCCTCCCACCCCATGACGGCACTCCGAATCCAGCCATGACCTACGAGGTTTGCGACATTGATGGCCACGCCTTGCCGTTCATAGATCGTGAAGAAGTCGTTGAAGGTTTCCCACGTAGGCTTGACTTCCCTCGGCCACCAGGGCGAGTGCACCAGATGCTTGTTTCGTTGGGTGATGGGGGCGGCTGACCAGCCACAGTTGCCGCCGACCATGGTGGTTATTCCCTGCCGTATGAGGGATTCGGCGTTGGGGTTGATGACGAGGTGGATCTCACCATGTTGGTGGATGTCGATGAAGCCGGGGGAGACCACGAAGCCCGTGGCGTCGATCACGCGGTCCGCTTGGTCGACGCGGCAGCGTCCCACCTTAGCGATCTTGCTGCGGCGGATGGCTACATCCGCCTTAAACCAAGGACTGCCGGTTCCATCGATGACGCGGCCGTTGCGAATGAGGACGTCGAAGACCATGATTGATCAAGGATCATGCGACCTGATTAAAGCCTTTTCATCGGAATGTAGCGAGGTAACGCCGTGGGACGCAACCATTAAATACGGATGCAAGCCGTACAAAGAGAGGGATCCATGGATAGCAGGGAAGTGATTAGGGATTTTCACCTCCACACGGTGTACTCCGACGGCCTATTCACGCCAGAGCGGCTGGTATGGGAAGCCGCGAAACAAGGCGTCCGTGAAATCGCCATCACCGACCACAACACGATCGACGGCCTCTCGGAGGGGCGGGCAGCAGCAGCCACAGCAGGCTTGACCTGGGTTCCGGGCGTCGAAATGTCCACCAGCTATGAGGGGCGGGAGACCCACATATTGGGGTATGGATTTAACCCCGTGGAGGTCAGGGCCGCCTCCCCGCTGTACGCTTATATGCAGGAAATAAAACGGGCGGATGATGCGTGGGCAAGAAAAGTCGCCAGATTGAGTCAGAAGGAACCGATCGTCGTCGAGTTAGGTGGAGGAAGACGGGGTGAAATAGCGGTTTCCGCGGAGGAGCTGGCGCGGTTCAGTCAGTCCACCAAAGCAAGCTATTTTCACTTCGGTATACTTATTAAAGAGAAAATGGAGGCCTTGGTCCCCGTGTTTAAGACGGTGCCCGCGAGGCACATTTTCTATTATCTGTTTTGGAGGAAAAAACCCGAATACCTTGAGCAGTATGCGGCCGTATTCAAGGCGTATGGCATCGAAAACAGGAAGTACTGGGATGTGCCACGCGAAGCGGCGGCGCTACAATCCACGAAACATGTGATTGAAATGATGTTACGGGTTGGTGGAATCCCCGTCATCGCCCACCCGGCGGAATCCAAGCTGATGGAAAAACAAATCGAGGACATAACTGCAATGGGAGCGAGGGGGATTGAGGTCTACACACCCAAACATGATGCAGGCCAAATAGAATACTACGAAGCCGTAGCGGGACGCAAGGGCTTGTTTACGACCAGTGGAACCGACTTCCACGACCCGTTCCACAGAAATAGAGTCAAAATTGGTAGAGATCGGGACGGAAGGCCGTTGACGAAAGGTGTGTCAGCGGAAGACTTAAGAAAAAGTAGGAAATCATAAAAGGGTTCGCATGGGCTGAAATCACGAAACCCGCGTTTATTAACAGCCATCACCTAGAAAGATACTCGTGGGATTGCGATGAGTGACGTGAGAGAGTGGCATCGAGGGGTAAGGGTTGAACGGACGCTACACGCCCTTCACGAGAATGGATTCAAGACGAAATATGCTTCAACCAGAACCGAGGCCGTGGAAGAGATACTGAACCTCATACCACCCGACGCGTTGGTGGGAGTGGGGGGGTCGATTACGGTGCGGGAGCTGGGGCTCCTGGACGCCCTGCGCCATCAGGGAAACGAGGTGGCGCAGCACTGGCAGCAGGGATTATCCCAAGAAGCGAGGATGGCGATCCGGAGGCAGCAGCTTACAGCCGATGTCTTCCTGACAAGCAGCAACGCCATCACGGAGTCAGGCCAGCTGGTCAACGTGGATGGCGTGGGAAATCGGGTGGCGGCCATGATCTTTGGGCCCCACAAGGTGATCGTCGTCGCGGGAGTGAATAAGATCGTTAAGGACCTTGAAGGCGCCCTTGACCGCGTTAACAACGTTGCGTCTCCGATGAATGCCAGGCGTTTACAGCGCCAGACCCCGTGCGCCACGACGGGAGTCTGCACCGATTGCCGATCACCGGAACGAATCTGTAACGTGACAACCATTATCAATAGAAGACCGATACGAACAGATTTCACGGTCGTTCTCGTGGGGGAAGAACTCGGATACTGAACGAGCCAGCTACGTTGGGCATTCAAGATGTTCGGTGAATAGGGGGGCTTTGCCACTAGATGACGTGTTCAGCCGTCCTCGTTAACGGGGTAAGGGGTTATGTAAGTTTTTTGACGACATCTTCCAAGAACGTGATCCCGTCGTGAAGGGCGGTCTTCCCCGCCTCAGTGATTTCATAATATTTCCGATCAGGTCGGCCGAGGACAGACCGCGTTTCCCCCAGTTGAATGAGGCCTTCCCGCTGCAGTTTATATAAGACCACGTAAACCGTCACGGTGGCCGTTGAAAACCCGAAGACGGCCTTCATTTCCTTGTTGATCTCATAGGCGTACATCTTTCGGGTCGTAAGCAGCTTCAAAATATATAGCCATAGATTCTCCTTGGTTATTTTATTGACCAATCGGGTGTACGCCAGTGGTTCGGAGGACTTCTTCGCCATCTTTGTCAACACATGAAGGGGGAGAACGTTGAGAGAAAGAGCCTCGTTTGGGTTTACCTGCCTTTTCGACTTGATTTAGATCTGACCTTGCGTACGCCTCGGTGAATCGCACATGATACACAGAACCATCTGCTTACCTTGGTGTTGGAGAAAACAGCGCCTTGATCCCGCAGCTCCTTGGCGATGGTCCGGTCGACAAAGGATTTATAGGATGTAACACGCTTAGCCTTGTCCCGAGGGACGCGGGCTCCACATTGACTGCACTGTACAAAGGATGACCGCCCCTTGCCCCCTTTACTTCTTCCTCTACTTTTCCTTTTCTGTGGCATTTCCCTGTTCCACCATATTACGGATTCGTTGAAGCCAAAGCGTTCCTTGTTATGGGAATTGCGGTTAATAAGGAAATCTCTTGGTACCGTCTCATTAATACGTCCTCGCAACCCGTATCACGTGGGTCGCCTTTTGACCGCAGCAGGGGCATACGCCATCCACCTCGTGACCCCCATCGAGGGGCGTGCCGAGGACTCGGGTTTCAACTTCCGCCTCAATTCGGCGTCCACACGCATCGGTTCCACACCAAGGAAGTTCAACGATTCCACCAATCGTGTCTAAAAACTGCTTAGCATCCTCAAGGGCGTTACTTGTGTGGATGTGATCGTCCATATATTTCCATGCTTTCGTTCGCAAGTTGTCTTCGATTGCGCTCAGAATCGATCCAATACGGGTGACTGAATCGAGCTTATACGTGGTCTTCTCAGCGGTATCCCGCCTCACCAGGGTAAAACTGGCTGCCTCAAGATCCCGTGGCCCAATCTCAAGCCTCAGAGGCACGCCTTTGATCTCCCAATCATAGAACTTCGAGCCAGGTGTAATCTTTGGGCGATTATCAACCACGACTCTGAAGCCCGCCGAGATGAGCTCCGATGATACTTTTTGGCACGCTCCAAGGATTTGGTCTTCGAAGCCTCGGTAGAGGATGGGGATGATGACGACCTGGATGGGCGCAATTGTTGGGGGTAAGACCAGTCCGCGGTCGTCCCCGTGGACGGCGATCACAGCGGCTATAGCCCTCTCGGAGATCCCATAGCTTGTTTGCCACACGAGCCCGCGTGTGCCGTCCTTTTTTTCAAAGGTCAGGTCAAACGCCTTGGCAAAGTTTTGTCCGAGGTCGTGGCTGGTACCTATTTGGAGGCATCTCCCATCGGGAAATATGGTGTCAAAAGCGTACGTAGTGAGGGCGCCAGCAAACCGGTCCCAGTCAGGCCGCTCGCTGACGACGTAGGGAATGCAAAGTTCACTAAAAATCTTCATGTAAATTTCGTTTGCCCGCCTGACCTGCGCTTGAGCCGCTTCGTGGGACGCGTGGAAGGTGTGGGCTTCCTTGAAGGTGGTGACCTCTCTAATGCGAATGAGCGGCTTCGTCGCCTTTGTTTCATAGCGGAAGATGCTTCCAATCTGATACAGCAGGAGGGGTAAATCGGCGTGGGATCGAACCCAGAGTTTCACCATGGGGGTGATCGCCGTTTCACTGGTCGGCCTTAGCGCTAATTTAACGCTTAACGCGTTTTTTCCGCCATGGGTTATCCAATAAGCCTCGTCTTCAAAGCTCTGGATGTGAGTGGACTCCTTGACAATCAGGTCTTCGGGAATGAGGGTGGGAAAGAGCATTTCTTCGTGGCCTGTTTCATCAAGGTTACGTCTGATGACCGTTAACACGTTCGTCCTCAGTTTGAAGCCGAAGGGAAGCCAGACGCCACAGGCCTTTATGGGATACCGGTAATCAATAATTTTTGCTGCGTCCAGGATCTCCCTAAACCAATCACCAAAGTTGTCCTTTCCCATTGATCTCTTTGAGGCCATGGATAACACCTCTAGGCAGCATGTCTTAAAGTACAGTTCCTTAAAAAGGGTTGTTCTGACAGGGACGCGCAAGTCTGCCCGTGGAAAAAGTCAGGGCGAACACATCTGGCTACTCGTTAGCGAACAAGCATCCTCGGATAACTCCAGCACGAAGTGCCTTCACAGCCTGAAGCCATTAATGACGCTGCCAGCCATAAACCCGATGCGATCCAGTGATCAAAGACAGGGGGGAACCCATGATAATAATATAAGGAAGCAACACCCTAGGAAGGCGGAAACAGAAACGAAGAATGAAGGCATTCATGTGACGTTGAAAGGCGTTCCCACCATGAAAATAATTCTTATCATCGGAGATGGCATGAGTGACAGGCCAACACGGCTCCTGAACGGAAAAACACCTCTCCAAGTCGCAGAAAAACCAGCCATGGACACCCTGGCGCGACGGGGCGTGTGTGGGATCGTAGATCCCATATCGCCAGGAATCCCCCCAGGTAGCGACACGGCCCACCTTGCCCTTCTTGGCTACGACCCCCTCCGAGCGTATTCGGGGAGAGGCGCACTAGAAGCATCAGGTAACGGCCTCGATGTTCGAGAGAGCGATGTGTCATTCAGAGTAAATTTTGCGACAATCGATGACGATCATATCGTCGTGGATAGGCGTGCAGGTCGAATTGGAAAGGGCGGACAAGAGTTATCGAGGGCCTTGAACGGATTGAAACTGGAACAGTACCCAGACGTTCAAGTCATCTTTACGCACTCCATTGAACACAGGGCAGCTCTCATTTTACGCGGGCGTAACCTCTCAAGAATGGTTACAGATTCTGACCCGCACGAAGAAAAGCATCCGATCCAGACCGTCAAACCACTCAATACGTCTGCACAAGCCGCTCGGACAGCACATATCGTAAACGAGTTGTCAGAACGGTTTCATGAAATTCTTCAGAATCATCCGATTAATGTCGAGAGGGTTTCGAAAGGGCTTCCCCCCGCTAACGCGGTGCTCTTTCGGGGAGCAGGCACTCTGCCGAGAATTCGATCTATAACAGAGAAGTATGGAGTGAAGGCCCTGGCGGTAGCGGCAGGAGCTCTTTACAAGGGGGTCTGTGCAGCAGCGGGCTTTGATGTCATCAACGTGCCTGGAGCAACAGGTACGTACGCGACGGATACAGTGGCGAAGGCTAAGGCCGTAGTGGAGAATCTGCCGAGCTATGACTACATATTAGTCCATGTCAAGGGGACAGATAATGCAAGTCATGACGGTGATGCGGCGCAGAAGGTCAGGATGGTCGAGAAGATCGATGCCCTCGTGGAATATATCCTCCGGAATGTGGAGTTGGAGGAGGTGATAGTAGCGCTCACAGCCGATCACACGTCGTCTCTGGACCTGAAGGAGCATGTTGGAGACCCCGTTCCCGTAGCCATAATGGGGCCGTGGGTGAGGAGGGACGCGGTCGACAGGTATACAGAAGTAGACTGCGCTCGCGGAGGGTTAGGGAGAATCAGAGGAGTGGATTTAACGCCGATTCTCATAGACCTCGCCGGCAAATCGAAGAAGTTCGGATCCTAGAGATACCAGACCCTCTGCGTTGGACACGAATGCTTCGGGGACTGAAGCCATGCTCGTTCTATTCTCGTGTGTTTACGATGGGGATAACTGTTCCTGGTTGTATGCTGTAAAATAGTTAACGGTCTAATAAAAAAGATTTAAATCTCGAATCATGAGAAGTTATCTGTGAGGTTAACGGAAATGTCTGATCGTGAGCCAGGTATCATTAAAGAGTTTCGTGAACTCTATGAATATGTACGTCTCATGGGTGAGCACATCAACCAGATTCATACGCGTCTGGATAAAATCGATAGAAACATCAATGAGGTCAGCTCAAGCCATAGAAATGCCATCATGGAAAACACCGCTGAAATCAAGGAGATGAAAGAGAACATGGTTAATAAATACGAGTTAGATGATTTCATAGAAAAAATGAAGGCCAGTGTTGCCGAAACGTTACCATTGCTACCTCTATTGGCGGACAAGCGACCTCCAGTAAGCGAAGTTACAGAAGACGTATACGAAGAGTGACGGCGGACATCTTTATCTTCGATATAGGATACGGGTGTCCCCGTAAAGTCAGGTACTCAAGCTACGACGAGAAGGGTCTGACCAGTGTTTAGTGGTGTTTGTAGACGATGAGGAGGTAAAAACTTAAATTCGTATTTTCGAGAAATAGAAGGGGGGAACGGCAATAGATAGTCAAGACGGGCTTTTAAAGCAGTTTCACGAGTTGCATCAGTATGTGCGTCTCATAGGCGAGCATATCAACCAGATTCATACGCGTCTGGATGCAATCGATGGATCTATACACGATATGATGAACGAGCATAAGGCGTCTACTGAAACTAATAAAACTGAGCTGGAAAGGATAAAGGAGATTATAGTTTCCAAATCGGAGGTAAATCGGTTACTGCAAGAATTAAATAATAGCTTCAAAGGAGTCTTACCCGAATTACCAGAACCCGAGCCCGATGAATCCGAGGTGGAAGAACCCGAAGTACCCGAACCCGAGTCAGAAGAACCTGAGCCCGATGAACCCGAGAAAGAAGAAGCCGAAGTATCAGAAGTAGAGCCCGAGGAACCAGAGAAGGAAGAAGCTTATCTTGAAGAGAAGTGGGAAATGGAGAAACCGAGGACAGAAGGTAAGAAAAGACGGTTTCCGTTTCTTCCAAGGTTCTGAAGAACCGGATTAAACCCTGAAATCTTGACTCCCTGAGACATAGAAAGATTTACGGGAGAATTTAATGGATTTAACGATTCGGTAATACACTGAGAACTCTGAGGGGCATTATTCGACATATTTCGCAGCAACTTATTCGACATTTTTGTGGCTACTATGGGTTAGGCCATTCTGATTTTTTTACTAGAATTGTACTAAACTTTCAAATATTTTCTGATATTTAAAGGAGCTAGGAAGCGCCATTAAAGACGCTCCCTTAAACATCGTACACATATTACATGAGGATATGGATACTGAGGAGGAAATGGACGAAGTGGAATTATCTCAAAGTAATTACTCCAACAACAGTGTACAGAAAGAATTTATTGGAAAAAAAGTCGTTGATTCATATGGCTGGAAGATTGGTAAGGTCATAGGCTTCTCCACTGATTCGCCCGAAAACACGACTTACGTCGGCATCGAGCTTAACAACGGCGGATTTACGAAATGTAAAGCCTCGGAAACGATCCATGAACATGACTCGGTGATGATCAATAATTCTTGGAGGGTGAGGGCTGATTCTCTGGCTAACGAAGTGGGGTTAACCATGAAGAAAATCTCCGCACTCAATGAGCTTAAAAATGATGTGGAAGTATCAAAGAAGATATTCAATAATTTGGAAAGCGGATTTGACAGGGAAAAACAGAGTCTTCTCGAACGCAGAAGGTTTTTTAAAGATAGATTACAGGAACGAATGGCTGCAATCGATTCTCAGCTCGCGGAAGTCTACGAATTTATTACGTACATAAAGATTAATCATCAGCTGGGAGAGATCGACGAAGAAACCTATCAACACTCGTACATCTCGTTTCAACTTATGATTGATAAACTTGTCTCGGAGGAAGACGATATCAAATATGCGCTCAACAGCGTATCCCGAAACATTACAACGCTACCCCCCGAACCCCTCAAATCCTTACCCTCGTCTCAGCCTCAAGCCATGCCAATAAAATTACGGATTCGAACAGAAGACAGTCCATAACCGCGATTTCACCCTTGACACGCTGCAACGTCTACTCGAACAAGGCACTTTGAGCGCGCTTTGCTTGATACGTGTATAAATACGTGAAAAATGGGAACCCGAGGCCGTGTACTTACAAGGAGTTAAATACCAGAAGAAGGTATTGAGTTGTAAGGTGAAAAACAGGATAGGTGACTATGATGTCTCTCTCTGATCACGAATCATCTTATGCAAACAGTCTCCGAGAACTCTTAGACTACGTGAGTGATTTAGGAGAACATATCAACCATATTTACAAACGCCTCGAAAAAATTGATGCGAGTTTGCATAATACTAAGGAAGATCTGTTAGCATCCATTCAAAGTAATGAAAACGAATTGGCAAGCATAAAGGAGACTATGATAACCAAATCTGAGTTCAACAGCCTATTAGAGAAAATAAACGAGCCCTTCCAACAATTCTCACCCCCCAAAGCACCGCCCGTGTCCCACGAGGACCAATTGTAAGTACTTGTGAGTCCGTAAGCACCCTCTTGTCGGTTACAAACCACCTTTCTCGGGAGGGATCAGCTTACTTTTTCATAAGTCAACACCAAAGACAGGGGGTAAGAGAACGGTTCAGGGAAACAGCTTCCGAGAAGGGTTATCTATATAAGGAACAAGGTAAATGGATACGTGCAGGAGAAAGATAATACACCCTTGAAGATTGTTAAAATTGTTTTAGACGTTATGTCTCCCGCTCAACAGTCAATCGTTGACCTTTTAGGAATCCTGAGCGAAATCGATAAGGTTGCCAAAGTCGACATTGCCCTTTCAGAACTCGAAAAAAACGTTGAAGACTTTAAAGTGACGCTGGAAGGATACGGCCTCGACTACGGAACGATCCGAGAAGCCATTAAAGAGTTTGGCGGAGTCATTAGGAATGTCGATAACGTTATGTCTGAAGAGGAATATTTTCCCAGACAAGACCATGACAAGCTTACAGCGTCAATGCTAGTCCTAGCTCACCACTCAGACGCCAACATCGACAAGATCGAACAGATCCACGATGAATTCGACGAGACCTTGAAACATATCAGATCTACGAAGGCGTAACGTGTTTTCAAGATAATGGATGGTATATGTTGACTGGATTTCCGTTGATGAAGAGCTAGGGGGTAAATGGGGAATAGAAGAGAGGGCGCCCTTGGCATCATGATGGGCAGGTAGAATCGGTAGACATGGTTGAATATCTGAACTTGAAAATTTACATGCGAAAAATGCATCAAGTTTTGAATAATTTTATTCAAAGCAATGGCAGTGTTTTATTCGACGAGATTACTCGACGGGCCTTCGTTAATAACGCCTTCGACGGAGCGTTAACAATTCTCGGCATCTTAATGGGTAACATTGTTCTGGGAGAGGTGCAGCCCAGAATTATCATTGGCACAGGGTTGAGTGCGTGTCTGGCAATGGGTATGTCAGGGGCGTTTGGGAGATACGTATCCGAACGCGCTGAGAGGAAGAGGGCGCTGCGTCAGATTGAAAGCTACATGTTCACCGATCTTACGGGGTCCATCTTGGAGCGGGAGTCCGAAAAGAAGGTTCTCCTCATCTCTCTGGTCGATGGCTTATCACCTGCCTTGGCAGCGGTTATTCCCCTCCTTCCCTTCTTTCTAGCGCACGCTACGCTTATCTCGGTGGGAACCGGGTTAGTCATGTCCTTCCTTCTCGATTTCTTAGTTTTATTCATTTTAGGCGCATTCCTTGGAAGGATTTCAGGCGAGAATGTCGTATTACATGGAGCGTTAGTCGTGGGCGTGGGGTTCATAACGAGTCTGATCATTTTTCTGAGCTCGATCTTCTTCTCAAACACTTAGACGTAGCTAACTAGATACGAGGCTTAACGTCTTCTTCAACCCGTTTCTTGTTGAATAAGCCGTTGAAAAGACTTCTTTACTGCGGTGATACGAGGACAGGACATTCACGGCTTCTTCGATAAACAGGCGCTACCCATCGTCGGCATTCTTCAGAATACCGAGAGACTTCAATGTAGAACCCACCCGTTCATATCCCTCTCGCGGGTCATCCACGTCCATGACCGCCTGTTCAAAGGGGCAAATGCCGGTTCCCGTCCGGTTCAGTATCGTTGGCGTCAGCTCCTCCCAATAGTGTTGTATGCCATGGCGGTCTAGGACTTCCTTCGCCTTCATGCTTAGTACGATGCAGTGGGCCTCCTTTGCCCGGAAATAGCTTATGAGGAGGGCGGCAGCTTTCCCCACAATCTTGTCAACGACAACAGTGTCCTCAAGCACGGATAAGCCTGAACTCGTGATAGCGTCGAAGAGGGGACGCAGGCCCTCTTCGTCACTCGTGAAGAGAGGGGTTCCGCCTTTTAGGATGAGGAGGCTCAAGCCTTCCAGTTTAAGCCGTTGTAGATAGGCACTCATTTTAGATCCGCGTACCTCATGTGAACTCGCCTTCGAAATCCATCTTGCCGTCTAAGCTTTTTTCAACGGCAGAGGCTGCTCGCAACAATAAGTCTTCCCGTAAAGGTGCCGCTGTGATCTGCATTCCTACGGGTAAACCGTCGACGAAGCCACAAGGAATGGATATTGCGGGACAGCCAACCAGATTTTGGGGCACCGTTAAGATATCGCACATATACAGGGCGAGGGGGTCATGGATCTTCTCCCCTATCTTGAAGGGGAGGACAGGCATGGTGGGGCCGATAAGGACGTCAAAGGTTTTGAAGGCTTTTTTGAAGTCCATTGTAATCAAGGTTCGGACCTTTAACGCCTTTAGATAGTACATATCGTAGTAGCCGCTGGAAAGGGCGTAGGTTCCGAGCATGATCCGCCGTCTAACTTCCGCACCGAAGCCTCGTCGTCGATTCTGAGAAAAAACGGTGTTCCAATCCCCCGTCGAATAATCGACGCTATAGCCATAGCGAACCCCATCGTATCGGGCGAGGTTTGAACTGGCCTCGGACATGGCGATCAAGTAGTACGCGGGAAGAGAGTACTTGAGGGTTGGAAGGGAACACGCTACACATACGGCGCCAAGCCCTTCAAGGCGGTCTATGCTTGTTCGAATGGTTTGGGATACCCGTTCATCAACCCCTTCCCCGAAGAACTCCCTTGGAACCCCAATCTTTACCCCGTCAACATCAGCGTCGAGGAAAGCGGTATACGTATGAGGGGGCAAATTGATGGACGTGGCATCCAGGGGATCGTGGTGGGCAATTACGCTCAGCAGCAGGGCGCAGTCGTAGACGGTTCTGCTTAAGGGGCCGATCTGCTCCAAGCTATTCGCGTAGGCGATTAAGCCGTATCTACTGACCAGGCCATAGGTGGGTTTAAGCCCCACAACGGAGCAGAAGCTGGCGGGGCATCGGACGGACCCCCCCGTATCTGACCCCAAGGCTACGACGGCTTCCTTCGAGGCTGTGGCTGCCGCACTTCCCCCGGAGGACCCTCCGGGAACGTGAGTAAGCCGCCACGGGTTTCTTGTGGGACCAAAATAGCTTGTTTCGGTTGAGGTGCCCATGGCGAATTCATCCATGTTGGTCTTTCCCAGGATGATGGCATCTTCCTTCAAGAGGTCGTCAACGACGGTTGCGTTATAGGGAGGCGTAAACCCCTCAAGCATACGAGATCCACAGGTTGTCGGGAAGTCCTTGGTACAGATAATGTCCTTAAGGGCCACCGGTACTCCGACAAGCCTTCCAAGGGCTTCGCCCTTTCGCACTTTCCGGTCTATCTCCCTCGCTCTTTGTAGGGCCAGATCCTCCTTCAAGGTTATGAAGGCGTGAAGATCCGCCTCGACGGTTTTCGTTCGGTCAAGAAAGGAGTGCAGGCACTCCTCAGCGGTGAAGTCGCCCCGCCTCACAGCAGCTACTACTTCCCGTGCGGTTAGGAGGTAAGGTTTAACCATTGATCGGCCTCATCAGACGATTTTTGGAGCTTTAAAGAAGCCGCGCTCCGTCTTCGAAGCGTTCTTCAGTGCTTCGTCTCTGGTCAGGGAGGGCTTCACCGTGTCCGCCCTAAAGGCGGTGGTTAAGGTGCTGACGGGGGGGAAGGGGGCAACGGCGTCGGTATCCAGTTCAGAGAGTATCTCAAAGTATTCGAGGATGGTGTTGAATTGTTTCGTAAAGAGCTTCTTGTCTTCCTCGGAGATGTCGATTCTCGCGAGGGCCGCGACATGTTCCACTTCTTTCTCAGAGATTTTCTTTACAGCCCCGCTCATGAACATCATAGAGTACTTTTTTGAGGACTGTTTTAAAGCTTATTCCTGAGCGTTCCATTACAGAGGCGAACCGCAGCAGGGCGGGGGCGGGCCCTTGAACAGGTCACGCGTGTACCCCGGACTCCAATCACTGAGGAAGTCTTTTATGCCGTATCGACGTAACCTTCTACACGAGAGTTCAGGGTATTGGAGGTATTTGAATGGCGTTGTATAGTGTTTGGGATGTTAAGGGGGCTCAGGCTCCAAAGCCCCATGAAAGGGTGTTAAAGATCATCATGTCGCCTGAAACCACGGGTACGAAAGAGTTGACGCTCCTCGCGTCCATCATTCCCCCCAACTCAACAACAGGCAATCACACTCATGAGGGGTGTGAGATTATGTACATCGCCCATGGCCGAGGCGAATTCGTCCTTGCGGGGAGGAGAACCCCGGTCCAAGCCGATCAAGTCGCCTACGCTCCCAGCGGCGTGGCCCACGAAGTCAGAAACACTGGGGAAGAATCTCTGAAGCTGATCTGCTTCTTCTATCCCCCCCTAAAGGCGGAAGGCCTCATGAAAGCGGCCACTGAAGCCGCGTTAGGAAGATAAGTCATTCGCCAGCGCGAGGGATGAGAGCAGGTCTTCGGTCTATGACGCCGTAGGACGCCCCATGAGGTCGCTGGATCAGAGCTAAGGGTAGACCCGTGCAGGCGTTCTCGGAAAGAGACTGGCATCCCGGATATGGGGCAGCCTCAGAATCCATCGCAGAACGCGCTCCACACCCATTCCAA
>Ga0209427_10001410_pt1 | contig 27687 bp, 29 predicted proteins | sample DeeMarSWOR136_30_FD_187465 | JGI IMG/M metagenome (GOLD analysis project Ga0209427, IMG submission 187465) | Marine sediment microbial communities from White Oak River estuary, North Carolina - WOR-1-36_30 (SPAdes) (version 2) | ecosystem: Environmental > Aquatic > Marine > Intertidal zone >...
AAAATGAAAAAAATTCCGTTGCGGAAGTTAAACTCTTTAATCCAATTGGAGTATTATTGCCCAGTTTGTGATATGTCTGAAATAGAACATGTTAATGTAAAGAAAATGAAAAAGCAATAATAAAGCAAACTAGATACTCCAATAAGAGTAGAAATATCAATTATAGTTATCGCTATTAAGATTTTTTTAACAATGTTTTGAAATAATAGCATCTTTTATATTTAGCAACATAATTTTCCTTGAACTTAGTTTGTTTTACATTTGCAAAGATAAATACATGGTGAATAATAGACCTGCTAAGATGATAATAAAAGGATTAAGAAATATTATTTATCCGATTTTCATAATCAATCAAATCCAAGATGCGAAATTGTGAAGTGTATGTTGTTGATAAAAATAAGAACTTACTTTAGACTTGCAAGATTACATTCAGCGGTTTTAACTAGTTTGGCTCCAGTCTGTACAGCGGCAGCAGCCGGTATTTCTTTAACTATTTATCACTACCTTGAACTATTTCTTATTGGTTTTTTGTTTCATATTTATCTATTTGTTTTAAATGAAGTCTGTGATGTTGAAATAGATAAAACCTCACATGATCTTACTGGAAAACCTCTTGTGGATGGTTCAATACCCTTGAAGAATGCTAAGCTAATTGTTTTTTCATCGGCTGTTTTATTATTTATTCTAACTTTAGTTTTTTTTATTGAAAAAGCACCGGTTTTGATAGCAATTTGTGCTATTGCACTAGTTTTTGGTGGTTTGTATGACTATCTTGGAAAACGGTTTCCTCATGCTGATTATTTTATTTCTCTAATGATATTCTTTGTTGCCTTATATGGAGGTTTTTCTGTATCAAATGATTTGAGCATATTTGTATTTATAATTGCTCTACTAGCGCTGTTTCAAACCTTGATAAATAACATAACAGCAGGTTTAAAAGACGTGGATCATGATTATTTCAAAGGAGGGTTGAGTACTCCATTAAGGCTAGGAGTTAGGGTAGATAAAGAACGTTTTATTGTTTCAAATGGTTTTATTGCATATATTACTGTTTTAAAAATAACCCACATATCGTTGACAATTACTCCTTTTGTATTTAATCTGATGTCTTTTAAATTCTGGCAATTATATATAGTGATAATTTTAATTTTTATCGCAGTTTTTTTCCTAGCTAAGTTCTTAACAATTGAGATATTTAATCGAGAAAAAATAATGCGAGCAATTGGTTTTCATGAAATGTTTTCGTTTATGGTAATTCCATTTATACTGTTTGGTTATATTGGATATGAAGCAACAATACTTCTTTTATTCCTTCCCGTTACTTGGCTAGGTATTTTTTTGATATTTATTTATGGTAAGTTGATGCCAGAAATTTGATCATCTTTAGAATTTGAAGGCTATTTTTTGTAAATATTTAAGTAGAATGTAATATTTTACTTAGTATATGGCAGAGTTCATTGATGAGTTTTTTCAATTAATAGATCCATTTCTTGGTATTATTCAATTAGTATTATTTTTGGTTATTTCTTTTATTATTTTTTCAATATTACTTAAGCTGTTACAGAGAAGGTTATTGAAGAAAGTTAAAACTAAGCAGCAAGTTTCAAATGTAACTGCATTTCTTGATTTATTGAAATTTTTATTTGTCATTTTTTTGATAATGATAGCATTTTCTGCTTACTATGGACAATGGGGAGAGGTTGGATTCATAGCAGGTTTAATTACTATTGCTTTGGGTTGGTCTTTGCAAAAGCCGATTAGTGGAGTTGTTGCTTGGTTAATTCTGGTTACTCGTCGGCCATTTCATATTGGGGATAGAGTAATTATTTCAAATATAAAAGGAGATATAGAGAACATCACTTTGACACATATTTTTCTTGATGAAGTAGGTGGAACAATTGATGGAGAAGAAAGCTCAGGTAGATGGGTTATGATTCCAAATTCGATTATTTTTGAAGAAGAGGTTATTAATTATACTTATAAGGACGAATACATACTAGATGAGGTTGTTACGGCTATAACATATGAAAGTAATTTGGAGAAAGCTGAGGAGATTATTAAAAAAGCTGTTTCAAAAATAATGGAATCTGCGTGGGAAAAATATCCTAAAAGAATAACAAAAGAACCTCATACTCGTTTGATGTTCAAAGACTCTGGAATTGATATAAAAGTTAGATATTATACAATCGCTACCAAAAGAAACGCATATGCTACAAAAATAATGAGAGAAATATGGAATCAAATTAGGAAAAATGATGATATTGAATTTGCTTATCCTCATACAGAAGTTTTATTAAAAAGAAAAGACCGTTGACATGATAAATATTTTAAATAATGTTTGATCAAGAACAGTGTCTTTATTTATTTTTAAGACCTTGATTAACTTATTAAAAATAGAATTAGGACTGTACTAAAGGTATATTTTAAATAAAATACTATATTTATACTTACGGTTCTATATCTATGTGGAAATTATGAGTAATGTTAAAAATAATTTACTTGAATATCTACGTCTACTTAGATTTCAAACTAGTGCAGCTACAGCATCGGCACCACTTATTGGTGGTTTAATTGCCGGTCAGCGAGACATTATTCCTTTGTTTGTTTTACTTATTATAGGTATTTTATTCCATATTTATGGTTTTGTTTTAAATGAGTATATAGATATTGAGGTTGATAAGAAATTACTTGAACTATATAAAAAACCACTTGTAAGTGGTAGTATCCCGGGAAAACATGCAGGATTTATTATTATTTTTTCTTGTATCTTTGCTTTCATTCTAACAATTATTTTTTTCCCAACATTTCTAACAATAATTTTTCTAGTACTTGCTATATTATTAGGAGGAATATATGATGTTTTTGGAAAAAAAATTATTGGCTCAGATTTCATCCTTGGTATTGGATTTTTTTTCGTATGTTTATTTGGGGTAAGTACATATTCAAATAATTTTACAACAATTATTTATATAGTTTGTTTCGCATATTTTTTACACATTGTTTTTAATAATGCCGTTGAGGGGGGTCTAAAGGATGTCTACCATGACTTTTTGGCAGGAGCAAAAACATCAGCTACGAGGATGGGAGTAAAAATAAAAGAAGGAAAACTTGTAGTTACCAGGAAATTTTTAGGATTTGCCTATATACTTAGAATTATCTTTATAGCCCTTGTTTTTTTGTTATTTTTTGAACAAAATCACATTCTATGGATTAATAGTTATTTATTTCAAATATCTATTTTAGTTATATTAATGGTAATCATATTTTTTTCAATGTATAAATTTTTACAGAATAGAACCTTTGATCGTTCAAGATTGAAAAAGCTATTTAGTGTACATGAGATGGTTTCATATTTTATGCTTCTTATTGCCCTTTCACCTATACTTGGATTTGGGATTACTTTGTTTTTAATGCTACTTCCATTTACTTGGTATCTTCTATTTAATGGGATTCTATATGGAAAATTGTTACAGCCTCAAGTGTAAAAAAATTAAAAATATATCATGATAAACATACTAAAACAGTTTGCAATCTAATCGATATATATTAATATAGATAGATAAATATCACAAAATAGTAAAAAACATGTGAATATCATGGACATAATCGAATTACTATTAGGACCAATTACAATATCAAGACATTTTGGAACTCAGATATTTTATGTTTTTATGCTTTTTTTTACCATCTTCTCAATTTTTTTAGCAAAAAAATACAGGTTATTCAAATTCTCAATGCTTTTATGGTTAAGCGCTGCACTTATAGGTCTTGTGTGGGAAGTAGCTCTTTTTTCCTCAGGGCTTAGGCACTACAGTTTTCTATCTGCATTAGAACTTCTTTATCATGCAGTTACAGAAGGCGGACCGGGATTGATTGTAATGACAATTTTTGCAGATAAAGTTGGACTCATCGATCTTTCAGAGTATAAAGAGGAGGTTAAAACACGGGATTAATAGAATGGTTTACCTCCTCCGCTGAGGTAAGTAGACAAGTTAATTATGCTTATTTCCTCGTTGTACTTGCTATCACATTAACAGTACTTACTATAGCAATTTATACAAGAAATAAACGTGCAGTTAAAATGTTTTTATTTGCTATGGCAGTGTGGGCATTTATTGAAGGTTTTGGTCTTGTAACCGGGATGAGAGTTTATTCAAAGGATACAATTTTAGTTTTTATTTTTGTTGCACTTGTTGAAGATCCAGGTTGGGTTTGTCTAGGATATATGATGGCCGAGCAACTTTTTAAAAGATTAAAATTAAAAAACATATTGTTTAAAAAGATTAGAAAATAGTAATAAATTTTATCTAACAATTTTGACGAATTTCTTTGAATTTTTTTTAATTGCGGCTTTAATTAGACCATCAAATAAAGGTGAAGGGTTCATTGGTCGTGACTTGAATTCAGGATGTGCTTGCGTTGCAACAAAGTATGGATGATCAGTTAGTTCCAAAAATTCCATCAATACACCGCTAGGTGATTTTCCAGAGAAAACAAGATTTTTTTCTTCAAGAATATGAACATATTCAGGATTAACTTCATAACGATGTCTGTGTCGTTCATACACCTTATTTTTTCCATAGAGTTTATGAACAATTGTACCTTTTTTTAAAATTGCAGGATAAGCACCCAATCTCATTGTTGCACCATACCTTGATTCTTGTATGATATTTACTTGCTCTGGTATAAAGTCTATAACTGGATGTGTAGTTTTTTTATTAATTTCTCTAGAGCTAGCATCAACCATATTGCAAACATTGCATGCATATTCTACCACAGCAAGCTGCATACCTAGACATAATCCAAGATAAGGTATACCATGTTCCCTTACATATCGAATAGTATCAATCTTTCCTTGGATACCTGATAATCCAAAGCCTCCAGGGACAATTACACCATCTAATTCATTTAGCATTGTTAATTTTTCGGGATTTTTCTCAAAAACCTTTGAGTCAATCCAAAGAATATTTGGGCTGCGATTATTATTCCAAGCTGCATGTTTTACAGCTTCGATTACTGAGATATATGAATCAGAAAGGTTAAAAGAACCAATATCAAAATATTTCCCAACGATACCAATATTTATTTTTTTATTTAATTTCTTTATCTTGTCAAGAAAATTACTCCATGTCTTTAAATCATTTCTATCTTTTTTGAGATTTAGCTTATTTAGTATTTTCTTGCTGAGTTCTTGTTCTTCAAAAAGCAGTGTTACATTGTATATATTTTTAACATTCGAATCTGAGATCACATCATCTTCATGTATATTACAAAACATAGCAATTTTTTCTCGCCGGACTTCATCAAGTGGGTCATCTGAACGAGTTATGACAAAATCTGGTTGAATACCTATTTCTCGAAGTAATTTAACAGAATGCTGAGTAGGTTTGGTCTTAGCCTCCCCAAGAGAATCGAGTACTGGAACATATGTTACATGGATATAAAGTACCTTGTCGCCTTCTAGCTTCATTTGTCTTACAGCTTCAAGGAACAAAACATTTTCATAGTCACCAACAGTTCCTCCAATTTCAACTATCACAAAATCTAATTTTTCTTCTTGTGATGGTTTTCGTATTCTCTGCTTGATTTCATCTGTAACGTGAGGTATTGGTTGTACTGTTTTTCCAAGGTATTTTCCTTTTCTCTCTTTTTCAATCACTGCGCGATATACTTGTCCAGTTGTTATGTTTTGACATTTTGGAATGTATATATCTAAGAATCGCTCATAGTGGCCAAGATCTTGATCTATTTCTCCTCCATCTTCTGTTACCCATACTTCACCATGCTCAGTGGGTCTTAATGTTCCAGCGTCACAATTTATGTATGGATCGATTTTTATTGCTGTAACCTTGTAGCCATGTAATTGTAGTATTTTACCTACCGATGCTGTGGTTATTCCTTTTCCTAAACCAGAAACAACTCCCCCAGTAACAATAATATAATTTACCATCCCTATCAACAGCTAAATGAAATACGTTACATGATTTAAATGATTTCGGTTTTCCAAAAAATCGACAAAAATTTAATTTAACGCTCCATAAAAAATCAATCCAGAACCAAACCATGATATTGCTAGTAGAAAATACCACACATTTTCAATTGTGAATATCATACCTAATACTATTGCTATTAATGGCAATATAAGTAACAATAAAGCTTGTATTATTCCTTTTACTTGGTCTGTTAAATTTATTTCCATGTGCCTTCCTATTTTAATCTTTGAATTGCCTGTTGTATTATACATGTATTATTTAAGTTTAACTTGGTGATATCCTATTAATTTCTTATCTATCGATGTTATTAGTAAACTATTTTTCTTGTTCCTCAGTTCTTATTGATGCTCTCTTTTTTATTATATCAACTCTTTCATTTGATAAAACTCTTTCTTTAACGAGTTCTTCCATTATCAGATTACAGAGTTGTTCATTGAAAGATATACTCTTAGAGATTTTTAAAACTAGGTTTTTATCAAAAGCCATATCTTTGGATTTTGCGATTTCGCTATCAACATATCTCTTAACTTCTTGAATATTATTTTTTACTGAATCATGAATATGTTTATCTATAATTTTACTTGATTGATCCATTATAGATTTTATCTCGCTTTTGTTTTCCTTTGCAATCTCTTTTAATATATTTTCTTTAAATTTATCTAATTCTTTTAACTTGTTAAAAAGCACTTTATATTGTTTTTTTGAATCAATAACCATTTGTAATTGTTTCTCAAGATGTTCTGCCAACTCCATTTGTTGTTTTAATTTATAATCTAATTCACGTATCTTATTTTGAAGATATCCTTCTTTCATTTCATCAACTCTTTCAAACCCATTCTAATATATCGAAAAAATATCAGAATTCTTTTAAGATTTTATCTCATATAAAGTCTATAAATTTTAAGATTTAATTCCTAACATCTATTTTGATTAATATCTATTAATTTTGCTAATTTATATCCCTTACCTTACCTAATGAAGATCCATCTGGTAAATATACTTCTGCATTTTTAGTATCAATTATCTTATTAAATGGTCCGATAAGTGGTTCTTTATTTATTGCAATACCACCGCAAAGAGGATTGAATGCGGGCAATATTATAATAAACGGATCAGTAGAATCAGGGTATCTGTCTATTAATGTTTTTTTTATACATCTGCCTCGGACCCAACATGGTTCAAATGTTTTATATCCAAGCCTATCAGTTAGCATGATAGTTGGATGAGTATGACCTACGATTATATATTTAGATTTCATGATTTTTTCGTTAGGCCAACGATGCCCATGGATAAAACCTATATCTTCAATAATAAAGCCATCTGAAGAATGTAAATTAATTTCAGATGTCAATAATCTATTAATATTACCGTCGTGGTTACCTGGTAGCACGTGGATAGAACCAAAATGCTGTATTTGAGAAATAAAATGTTTTACATCTGTTCTCTCCTGAATAGTTGACGATGGTATATTGTGTTTTATATCTCCAAGTAAAATAAGAATATCGGGTTTATATTTTTTAAAGAGTTTAGTTAATCTTTTTGTCATTGAAGGCGTCTGTGAAGGCGCCTGTAATCCTAATTCACGTAATTCATTTTCAATTCCAATATGCAAATCTGCAATAACCAAGATTTTTTTATGCCTAATAAACAAAGCAGCTTCATTTAAAACCGGTTGAATATCTGATTGTTTCATCATTACACCACTTGGAAAAGGTTTCCTAGATTCATTGATAAAAAGATAAAATTAGCAATAAGTTTAACATAAAACGCACAGAAAACCCATATAAAGAAAGCTCCTATTCCTTTTCCTATGTCCTTCCCTTGTTTTCCAATTCCAATCATTTTTAAACCTTCCATTGTAATTAAATAAATTGGAATAGCAAGAATTAGATAGCCTAGTATCCACATAATTAACTCAATAATAATAAATACAGCAGCAATCAAAGACAATCCTTGACCGAGAATTGAATCTAGTGCACTACTACCAAATTGGTAACTTATCTCACGGTCCAATAAAATAAAGGCAATTATTAATGATATTATATGAAAAATTAAAAAATATCGTTCAAACCTTTTATCAAATTTTTTACTTATATCTTTCTTGAAATAATATTTTGAAAAAAGGAATAAACCCAAAGCTATTACCCATATGATAACAAGAATAATAGGTAAGGCTATACCGTTTTCACTTTCCTTTGCCTGGGCAGTATAAAAATGATCCCCTAAGAAAATCAATTTGTAGTCTCCTTTAACTGTTATTGTTTGTGTTTTAGACGATATATTTGCTTGAAATTTTTCCCCACGTGCAAAACCAAAGTTTGAGAACCTTTGAGGAGAATCATCAATAGTAAAAATGTCATCAGTTTCAACAAGAATCAGTCCACCATTAATAATTGAGGATATATTTGAAACAATTTTATCAAATCCTTCAATTTTTTCAGGTAAATCTGATATACCTCCAAAACCTTGTGCTGTAGTTGTCACTTCCTCTGCAAGAGAATAAAGATCTAAAGAATCTAGGTTAGCAGGAGTCACAGATAATTCGATGTTTTCCCCTGTTTCTGTCAAAGGAAATAAATATAATGGAGATTCTTGGATAAACGAAAAATCTTTGTCATCTATAAAAAAAATTTTGTTTGTAGAATTTTTATTCCACAGTAAATTTCCATCAGAATCTAAAATTGTTATGCTACCATTTCTGGTAGGTTGAAATAGAAAAACTGTTTCTCCTAGATATCCAACATCCATTTTTGATGTTGATATTATTGACAGAAAGGGAATCATATTTCCTTGCTCTAGTTGGATGTTGACAACTGAAGAAACAGCAAAATCTAAATTAGAATCAGTAGTCAAATTACTTTCATTAACGCCTAAAATAAAAGGACCTTTGTTTGCTATAATTTTTACATTTGTAAATATGCTGAAATTGTTTCTATTTAAATCAAAAAAGTCTTCCACAAGATCAATATCTATTATATCAGCATCAACTATTGTAACACTATCAATATCCTCAAATACACTAGATCCAAACAATGGAATCGCATCTATTTCGCTAAGCACAGGATAACCAATAAAATAATCAATTCTATAACCTTGAAAAACACCTGAAATCATTGTATTACCAACGAAATAAGCAATAGTATCTGAGTCAATGGTTCCCTCCAAATCCGCAATTGGTGAAAGAATTTGACCACTGCCTACTGTTGAAAAGGATAAAAAAACAATCACAAATCCCATTATTAAAAAAGTTTTATTCATTGCAATTCTTTATTGAAACCAGATTATAAATATCTTTTCAGAATCGTAGGTATTTCCTCAATAATATCAGTAGCAAGTAAGCCATATGATTTCTTTTGAAAAACTTGATTTCCAGCCTCGCCATTTAAAAAAGCTGCCATTTTAATTGCATTAAATGGTTCAACATACCTAGCTAAGAACGCCCCGATTATACCAGCTAAAACATCTCCCGTTCCACCAACCGTCATTGCTTCATTATGTATTTTATTAAGCTTAACTTTGGTGCCATTGCTAAGAATATCAATATATCCCTTCAGAAAAATTGTTATTCCTAATTTTTCAGCCCACTCCTTAACTATTCTAATTCTACTATCTATATCTTTAGTTAAACTAACCCCTGTTAACTCCTTAAATTCACCTGCATGAGGAGTTACAACTGTTTGAGAATTTTCAATTAAATTTAATTTATCACCTACAGGGGATATAGCATCTGCATCTATTACTAGCGGTTTGTTTTCATCGATAATTATTTCAATAATTTTAGTTATTGCTTCTTTTGTTATTTTTTTAACACCTAATCCAGGACCAATTACTACCGCATTGCACTTTTGGAGAATTCCTCGAATTATTTGAATATCTTCAGATGTTAAAAAATCGGAATTCAAAGCATTTACAATTAAATTAGGGGAAAATGAGGCAATAGATTGCCAACAACATTTAGGTGTTGCAATATATACAAGATCTATTCCAGTTCTTAGGGCAGCTATTCCTGAAAGTGCTGGAGCTCCTATGTATGGTCCACCACCTATAATTAATAAAGACCCGTTGTCTCCCTTATGTGATTGTTTTTTAGGTCGAGGATAATAAACAGATAATTCACCTGGGCCGACATAATCTACTGCTTCAGTTGGAATTTTTATGTCAACTATGATAATATTACCACTATTGTCTTTATTCATTCCTTCTTTTGTATCATGAAAAGTAATTGTATAATTAGGTTTTACAACTAGATTAGTTCCAAGTCCAGTTGGTACATCCACAGATATTACTATTTTTTTTTCATAAGAATTAATCTTTTTTACAATAGTATCAATTGGTGCTCTCAAACTACCAGTCAATCCTATGCCTAACATAGAATCAATAATTACATCGTTTTCATCCATCAAATTATCAATTTTATTATGATGATTATAAGTGTATATTTTTGCATTTGTTCTTTTTAATTTGTTAAAATTTTCTTGAGCAATCTTTGTTCTAATTTCTTTTCCAGTTAAGAATAATGATACGTTATATTTTTTCGCTAGATATCTTGCTGCAACAAATCCGTCTCCACCGTTATTTCCAGTTCCACAAAAAAATATTATATCTCTAGAATCTATATTTTTGATTATAAAATTTGCAACACCCTTTCCAGCATTTTCCATAAGTTCAGAAGTAGGTACACCAAAGTATTCAGAATTAATATCAAGCACTTTTACTTCTTTTCCCGATATCATGTAAAAATTGTTAACGATTAATAATCTTTAAATTATTTGTTTTAACAATGTAAATGATACTACACCATAATCCATTTATCTTTAATTGATAATAATTTAGTCATTTTCTCAAATCAAGTTATATTTTATTTGCTCAATTAAAAAATATAAAGTAGCTATCAGTCAATTGTCTAATAAATTACTAATAATAAGAACGCATATACATCAATGAAGCATTAAATCATCAAACCACATATACTTATAGATCTTTAATAATAATAATCCATATATGCTTCAGAATAAAAGAAGGTAGATTTGTATGATTCCTGGAATGCCTGGAAGGATGAATCAAAGGCAAATGAATCAAATGATGCGTAGACTAGGAATTAACGTAAGAAATATTGAAAATGTTGAAAAAGTAATTATTCAAACTGATTCAAAAGAATACATATTTGACGATGCTGAGGTTACAGTTATGGAGGCGCAAGGTCAAAAAACCTTTCAAATTTCAGGAAAACCAGTTATAAAAGATAGATCTGAAGAACAATTAAATGAAGACGTAAAACTTGTTATGGAGCAAACAGGAAAATCAGAAGAAGAAGCAAAAAAAGCTCTTAAGGAAACTGAAGGAGATATTGCTGAAGCTATCCTCAAGTTGTCTTAGATATTTGTTATTGTTTAAACAATAGTAGATATGATTAGTAAAAACTTCTTTAGTATTTCAGAAGATGAAGTACAAATAAAAATACATGTTATTCCAGGTTCTTCTAAATCTGTTTTTCCTTCAAAAGTTGATAATTGGAGAAAATCCCTAGAAATTAAAGTAAAAGCAAAACCAAAAGAAAATAAAGCGAACTTAGAAGTTATTGAAAAAATTGCATCATTTTTTAATATTTCACCTAAGAATATAAGAATTATTACAGGTGAAAAAAGCAGAGATAAAATTATTTCAATAAAGAATTTAGAATTAAGTAAAATCTGTAGAAAAATAGAGGATTCATTAAATGAATTATGAAAAAACATTAGAGGAAATTAATAAAGTGCTACTAGAACTAAAGGAGGAAAATAAAACAGTACCAATAGTTGTAGAGGGCGAAAAGGATAAACAAGCATTGCGGAAATTAGAGATTAACGGAAAAATAATTAGATATAATGTAGGAATGTCTGTTTCAAATTTTTGTGATATGATAGCCAAGGATTATAAAAAAGTAATATTACTAACAGATTGGGACAGAAAAGGTGGATATTTATGTTCAACAATTAAGAAAAATCTAGAAAGCAGAATGAAAATCAATATAGAATATAGAAAGTTCTTTGCAAAAAAATCTATGGCTCGTACAATTGAAGGGTTACCATCTTGGATCGAATCTTTAAAAAAGAATGTTGCAGAAGGTAAATTAATACTTTCAATTTTCTAATGTAAAATATAAAAAGTAAAAAGTAAGATTAGGGGAAATAGTGCAAGAGATTTTAAAAAAACAAAACAAAATTTCACCTAATGAGAATAAGAGTTCAAAATCATTATGTGTTCTATGTAGAGGTACAAAATTATTATGTGGTAAATCAAGATGCCCTGTAATTTTAAGATATCATTCTAAGGCTAAAATAAAACCTTTAATAAGTTCATTGAAGTTAGGGGGAGCGTCACCTCCTAGTGTTTTCGTAGGAAGAATTGGATATCCTAAGGTTTCAATAGGTCCTATGATACCGCCGTTTACTGGAGACACCTCTCTGATAGATACACCTGAACTTTGGCTTAATAAGAGGATTGACGACATCGTTGATTTTAGATCCCAACTAGTTCGTGGGAAATTTATAGTCAATGTTTATGATGTTGAAAATCCAAATAGGGTTGTGGAATTTACAAGAGATTTGGCACTTTCGAAAAATCCCGTTTTTGCTGAAGCAACATTTTCAAAAAAACCATATGGTAAAATTTCTTTTTATGATGAAATACAACCACATGGTCCATCAGCTCCATTAAAAAAGCTTGATATTTCAAATCCAAAATATGATCAGAACTTAGAGAAGGCCTTCTACGATACAGATTTAAAATCCAAAGAAGCGGTATTGAATATCTATAGAAGCGGGGTTCAAATTTCAAAGATACAACGTGCATTTAGTGTAGGAGCATTCGGTATCAATAGGTATAGAAGATTCGTACCAACTAGATGGAGCATAACTGCAGTTGACTCACTTGTTGGAAAAGAATTGATGACAAAAACAAAACAATACCCTTGCATTAACGAATTTAGACTATATTATATCAACCAGTTTGATAACCGATGGATAGTTTTACTGACACCAACAGAATGGCAGTATGAACTAATTGAAGCATGGTACCCAAATACTACATGGAATTTATATGGAAACGAGATTTCTATTTTTAACAGCTATGAATTCTATGAGGGAAGAACAACATATGCTGAAATCGGGGGATGTTATTATGCTGCCCGACTTGCAGTAAATGAATTGCTAAATAAAGAAAAACGTCAAGCAGGAGTAGTGATTTTAAGAGAAGCTCATCCGGGTTACATAATGCCAATAGGAGTCTGGAATGTTAGAGAAAGTGTAAGAATGGCTTTAAAACATGAATACAAAAAGTTTGATACGTTAAGTGAAGCATTGATACATGTATCGGAAATAATGGATATCCCTTTGCAAAGATGGATAAGTAACAGTGCTGTGTTAAAGAGTCAGCTTTATCAAAAGAGGATCGAGGATTTCTTGTGATTTAATGATAATCAAGGAAGTTTCATGTAAAATAGCTTTATCAAATTCTAAATTACCAGGGCTTAATTATTCTCTAAATCCATATAGAGGTTGTGAACATAATTGTGCATATTGTTACGCGCCAAATATATTGAAAATAAGGAGAAATGAATGGGGTAATTTTGTTTATGTGAAAAAAAATATTCCTCTTGTTCTTTCAAAGGAGGTTAAAAAAAAGAAGTTAGGTGTTGTTGGAATATCAACTGTTACAGATCCTTACCAACCTGCTGAAAGGAAATATCAACTTTCGAGATATTGTTTAGAACAACTTTTAGATTATGATTTTCCAATTAGCATTCAAACCAAATCATCTTTAGTAGAAAGAGATATTGATTTAATATCAAGGTTTTCTATCAGTGAAATCATAATAACTATTTCAACACTAAATAATAATGAAAGAATGCTATTAGAACCAAATTCCTCAACTATAGAAAAGAGACTAGAGGTTTTAAAAAAATATTCAGACTCTGGGGTTTCTACTAGTGTTTTTTTTGGCCCTATTTATCCTTCAATTTCTAAAAGCGATATACCTAAAATAATTGATACATTTATTGTAAATGGTGCTTCGAAAATATGGATTGATTCCTTACATCTTAAAATTGGTGTATGGGATGAGGTTAAAAAAAATATTTTTCAAAATGAAAAAATGTACAAAATATTTTTAAAAAATTTATTTGAAAATAAAAAATATTATGAAGAGTTAAGAGACGAAATTATCAATATAGGTAAGAGAAAAAATATTAAAATTATTGATGCTTTTTAAAAAATATTAATTGTTAATCTAAGTTGATCTTTATCGCCAGTATATTTTAAGTATAAGAATCATAATACTGAGCAAAATCCAATACCTAAGATTATTGTTAGGTGATACAAATGGCAAAAGCAAGAGCAAGAACTACAGCAAGGAAAGTAAAAGACAAATGGCGGGCAAAAAATTGGTATCAAATAATGGCACCTACTTTATTTGATAGTGCTCCAGTTTCAGAGACATTATCAGAAAAACCAAGTAATTTGATTGGTAGAGTAACCGAAGTATCTTTACAAGATATTACTAATGATTTTAGAAAAGCTCATATAAAATTATTTTTCAAAATCAATAAGATTGAAGAAGGAAATGCCTTTACTCAGTTTAAAGGTCATACTCTTACATCAGATTATTTAAGAAGAATGATTCGAAGGAGAAAATCACGTGTTGATGGTGTATATGATGTTGAGACAAGAGACGGCGCACAAATAAGAGTCAAGCCATTTGCAATAACTGATAATCGCATTCAAAACTCTCAGAAAAAGTTAATACGTAACATAATGAGAGATACTATTACAAAAGAAGGAAAAGCAAAAACATTAAACGAGTTACTTAGAGACATATTAGATGAAAAGATAGGTGGAGAAATATACAAAAATTGTAAAAAATTTTATCCTATAAAAAGAGTAGAGGTCTATAAAACTGAAATAACACAGCAACCTAAAAGGCAAATCGAAGAGAAAAAACCACCAAAGAAGGTAGAAGAAGAAAAGGAAACTAAAGAAAAGAAAGAAATTGAAAAAGAGGCTGAAAAAGAAAAAGAATCCAAAGAAAAAACAAAAGTAAAAAAGGTGACAAAAAAACCTATAAAAAAGAAAACCGAAACAAAAAGCAAAACTAAAAGTAAAACGACAAAAAAAGTTAAAAAAACTACAAAAAAATCAGGTTCTAAGAAAACAGCTAAAAAAGAGACAAAATAATTATTTTTTAACTGTAATACTTGCATGTAAAAACATATTTATATATTCTTAATTATATTATAAACTGTTATATGGTAAAACATAGCAAGATATTCTTTGTTATCTTAATTACAATTTTGTCAGCAAATATCTTTTTTTCTATAAATGTAAATAGCTGTAAGGATATAGTAGCAGTTGGAGATGCAACTGATGGAGATTATAATTTATTGTTAAAAGTGAGAGATCCAAGTAGACCAGGATTACAAGTATTATGTATTGCTCCAGAAGGATATGAATATTCATATAAACATCCTTGGACTGGAAAAACTATGGAATTTAAAACAATTCATAAGTATATTGGTGTTACAACAAAAGGAGATACTATTCCAAACTTAGTAAAATCAGGAATGGCCCTTAGCGATTCAGGATTAGCATTTGGAGATGCAGACACAGGTTCTAATTGGAAAAACCCTCTGAGAAACGCTTGGGATGATTTTGATTGGATTAGATATGCCTGTGAAAAAGCAGAAGATGAGGATGATGCAGTTATTTTGATGACCGAGGAATGTGTCGATAAATTACATGCCTCAGCAGTGTCAGAAAATTTGTTTATTGTCGGTCCAGAAAAGGCATTTGTGATAGAAGCAGATGCATTCCATTATAATATAAAAGAAATCAATGACGTTGTAGTAATGTCGAATTATCCAAAAGAACTATGGAGAACACAGCGCAGAAATAAACTTCCAATTGCATCTTCTTTTGAAATTGAAAAAGAAAAATATGTACGAAAGGGTAGAACAATAAGGTTGAATTCGCTATATGGAATTAGAATTGTTGATATTGGTAAGGATTGGATAGTTGCTAGGCAGGTTCCATTTGTTAAGATTTACGATAGATGGATTAGAATAATGGGGAAAAGAGTTAGGATAGAAATGGGTAAAAGAGAAACTGTTGGAGACTACAGTGTAGAATTGTTAAATATTGACGGTAATAAGGCAAAGGTTTCAGTTTGCTATGTCTTTAAAGCTTGGGAAGATGAAATGCTTCAGCACATTAAATCTAGATATGGATCAATAACAATAAAGGATATGATAAAATGGTCTCGTCTACATGAAGATGATCTAAACGGTTTAAGACCTATGTGTGAAGATTATTTCCAATATGAAACAGTAATGATTTATAATATCCCTAGAGAAAATTACGACATTTTAAGTAGTGGTTGGTTTTCAGCAAACCATGCATGTTCTTCTATTTATGTTCCAGTTCACATAGTTGATTCAGATATTTATGAACCTTATAAAACTGGGGAGGCAGCAGAGTTATCAATTGAATTATTAGATATTTATGAACATGGTACATTAAGTTATCCCTTTAGTAAAGCAGAAGATGTTTTTTTAAATGAAACAATCGTCCATGAAGAAATCGCTACAAAACTAATTAAAAACAATTCAGATGTCGAAAGACTATTTACAATCGTTGATACGGGAATACAAGAACAAGCTTGGCTGACTGAACTTATATGGTTGGAAATCGGGGAACAATCAAACCAAGAGGATAGACATAGAATTATAGAAATAGTCAATAGCATCTGGAAGCATAACTACTCTTCTTCATTGGAATCAATGGCACGTGCAATTGATTCTCTTAGAAACATATCAGATACGCAAGTTACCAAATTAATTATTGACATAATACTGAATGTTTGTAAATCAAGGCTTGATGCCGCACAAGCAATAGGAGAGAACACTTCAAGATTATTCAATGAATACAATAATGGGAAAATACTCATTGAAAAGAGAAACTACAAAACAGGTTTTCAGTCCATTATAAACACTTTTTATATGAGTGATATGCTTCTGAAGGGAAAAACATTATCAGATATACATAATAATAACAATAATAATAATTCATTAGATAATCAGAATAAAATGTTTATAACTACTATTTCAATTATTTTAATATCAGGGATTATTTTATTTATCTTAATAAAAAGAAAGAAGTAAGTATTTACCAGTTATCCAAAACATTAAAAGAACTTTTTTCTATTTAGACTGTTAGGGGTTTTTAGTGATAGGTGAGACAAAAATAGTAGTAATCGGTTGTGGTGCTGCTGGTGGAACAGCTGCACAATTAGCACGAAAAACAAATAGAAAAGCAAAGATAACAATATTTGAAAAGGGTAAATATTCTCAGTATTCCAAATGTGGCCTACCATACGTAATCTCAGGTCAAATAAAAGAATTCAATGACTTAGTTGAGTTTTCAAAAAATTGGTTTGAGAAAGAACGTATAGATATTTTCTTGGAAACAACTGTTGATAAAATTAATATTAAGAATCGTAAAATTACTACTAAAAAGAAGGATAAAAAAACAGAAACAGAATATGATAAACTAATAATTGCAACTGGAGCAGAACCTTTTATTCCACCTATTGAAAACATCTGGAAAAACAACAAACTAATAGAAGGAGTCAATATTCTTCGAACTATAGATGATGGAAAACGTATATCCTCAGAAATAGAAAAAGGAAAATATGCTACAATAATAGGCGCAGGTTTAATTGGTCTTGAAATAGCAGAGGCCTTATACAAAAAAGGAATGAGGATTACAATTATTGAAGCCCTTCCAGGTATTTTAGAAAACACTCTTGATAATGATATGTCTGAACCAATTCATAAAGAATTACAAGATAAAATAAATATATATACTAACCATATTACCACAAAAGTAGAACAAAAACAGGGCAAAATTAAACAAATTGTAATTAAAAACACTATAACAAACAAAGAAAGAAAAATCGATACAGACATTTTAGTTATTGCTACTGGAACAAAACCCAATATTTCACTAGCTAAAAATATTGGATGTAAAATAGGAAAAACAAATGGAATAATTGTAAATGAAAGGACTGAGACTTCAGTAAATAATGTTTATGCAGTAGGTGATTGCACAGAATATAAGGATTTTGTCACAGCAAAAGCAACTAGTATTGGCCTTGGAAGCATTGCAGTAAGACAAGGAATTGCAGCTGGTATAAATGCAGCAGGCAATGAATATGTTCTTCCAAAAGGATTATTGAATACACGTACATCGAAGTTTTTTGGATTTGAGGTAGCTGCAGTCGGACCACTTAGAAACGCTTGTGAGAAAATACCCGTTATTTATGGTAAATTTACCGGTTCATCACTGCTAAGTTATTTTCCAGGTGGAGAACCAATTTCAATTAAAATAGGTGTTAACAAAGAAACAGGTGAAATTGTTTCTGCTCAAGCAGTCGGAAGTAATGCTGCACAACGAATTAATGTATGTGCATGTGCTATATTAAATAGTGCAAATGTTGAAGCAGTAAGAAAATTAGAAACAGCATATGCACCATCCATCGCACCAACCTTGGATGTTTTAACGATTGCATGTGATGTTGCTTTTTTAAAATATTCAAGGAATAAAAGGTAGATATGAAGATTTTACATTTAGCTGACACACATCTGGGTTTTTCCGCCTACAGAAAACTAACTAACGAAGGGATGAACCAAAGAGAAATAGATGTTTACAATTCATTCATACAATGCATTGATTACGCTGTAAAATCAAAACCAGACATTGTGCTTCATGCAGGCGATCTATTTGACTCAGTTCGCCCTAATAATAGAGCAATTACAGTTGCTATTCAACAGGTTTTAAGGCTTTCAAAAAAAAAGATACCTTTTATAGTAATATCTGGAAACCATGAAACTCCAAGGCTTAAAGGAACTGGAAATATATTCTCAATTTTTGAACATCTTGAATATGTGTATCCAATATATGAAGATGGATATAAGACAATTGAATTTAAGAAAAAAAATAAAAAAACAACTGTTCATGCAATTCCTCAGTGTCAAACAAAAGAAGATTTTAACAATAATTTGAAAAAATTAGAAATAGATAGCAATTCAGATTACAATATTTTAATGGCACATGGATCAGTATCTGGAATTAAAGAATTTAAAATGAATGAATTTAATGAACTGATTATTCCTTCTAATATTTTTGTTAAGGGTTTTGATTATATTGCTTTAGGTCATTATCATAAATTTACAAAAATAAAAGAAAACGTTTTTTACTCAGGATCAACAGAGAATTTATCATTTTCAGATTTGGGAGGTAGCAAAGGTTTAATAGAAATAGATTTGGATAAAAAAATAAATTATTCTTTTATTGAGATTAATAACCGATCTATGATTGATTCCCCCCCGATTGATTGTTTAGATTTAACTGTTGAAGAAGTATTTCAAAAAATTAAACAAAACATTGATAAAATTCAACCAGAGGGAAAAATTTTCCGTATTAGGCTATTTAATATTCCATCTCATGTCTATAGAGGACTTGATTTTAATCAAATAAGAAAAATAACCAAAGGATCTGTTCATTTTGAGATAAAATCTGATGTATTAAGAGAAGGAGAACTACATATTAGTGAGGATTATAAAATTGAATCTATAGCAAGTGAATTTGAGAAATTTCTAAATAAGCAGAAAATAACAGAAAAAGAAGAGTTGTTAAAACTTGGTATTGAGTATATCCATAGAGTGGAATTAAAAGATGAAGGTAAATGATACTAAAATCTCTTATGATAAAGAATTTTAGGAAATTCGAAGAGGCATTTATAGAATTTCCAGACGGTGTCACTGGCGTAGTAGGGCTTAATGGGGCTGGAAAATCAACAATCTTTGAGGCCATTGCATGGGTCTTGTATGGTTCTGTTGCAGCAAGAACTTCTGCGGATCAAATAAAACGTGAAAATGCAGAGGATAAAGATCCATGTCGGGTTGAACTCGAGTTTATTTTTGGAGAAGATAAGTACAGGGTTGTACGAGAGATGTCCGGAAAAAGTCTAATTACCTCTGCATCTGCAACATTTAATGAAAAACTAGTAGCCAATGGAGCTGAAATAGTAAGTAACTTCATTCAAAAAAAACTAGGGATGGATTTTAAATCTTTTTATACCTCAATATTTGCTAAACAAAAAGAATTGAACGCTTTATCTTCAATGAATCCAAGCGAACGTCGGCCGCTTATACTCAGGATGCTAGGTATAAATGCATTAGATGAGATTGTTGGGGAGATACGTTCTGATATAAAAAATAAAAAAATCTTAATTGAAAAACTAGAGCAAGATCTTCTAGATGAATATGGTGAAAAAAAGATTGAAAAATACAAAAACAAAAAAGACGAATTAGAAGAGAAATATAAAAAGATAGTTAAATCAACCACTTTGATTAAGGAGAATATATTGATTATTGAAAAAAAATTAAAATTAGTAAGAAAAGAATGTGATGACAAAAAGATCGAATATGAAAAAATATACAAGGTTAAAGAACAGCTTGATGAAAAAAAGACATTGTTTGATAATAAAAATAGACTATTTGAAGAAATAAAAAATCTTCAATTAAAAATTGAAAAAAGACAAGAAAAAATTAATAATGAGAAATTAAAACTCAGTAAATTTGAAAAAATTGAACAAGAAATGAAACTTCTTGAAAAACGTTTAGTTGAAAATAGTAGAAAATCAGAAACATTGTTAAAAAAAATTGAACAAAAGAAAACATTAATGGATCAATTTCAAAAGAATATTGCTGAAGTAAAAGCAAAAAAAACAACAATAGAAAAGATGGGATCCTCTGCTAAATGCCCAACTTGTGACCGGGTTTTAGGTGAGCAATATAACAAACTTTTAAAAGATTATAATAATGAAATTGAAGAAAAAAACAAAAAAATTAAATTTTTAGTTAATGAAAGCAGTAAAGTAGAAACAGAGTATAATCAGTTTTTAAAAGAAATGGAAGCTTTACAAAAAAAGAATAACTATTTACATACAAAATCAATTGAAAAAGAAAAAATAAACACAATATTGTATAATTTTACTCAAGAAGTTGATAAAGAAGTAAACGATCTAAATAGTAAAAAAACTGAGTTTACTAAAATTTCAACCGTTGAATTTGATGAAAAGAAATATATAGCGATAAAAGAAAAAATTGAAGATTTATACAAAAAATATCAGTTAAAACTTGATGAATTAAACGAAATTAGAAATAATTCCGAAAAAATAAAGATAGAGTTAGAAAGGAAGGAAGGAGAGGGAAATCTTGTAGCTCAACAAATTAAAAATTTACAGCAGAATATTGAAGAACAATATAAAATCGTTAATAAAATAGAAATGTATAATAAAAATCTTAAACTTCTAAAAATGTTAAATGAAATAATGGTCTCTTTTAGAACATATTTGATTTCCCAGATAAGACCAACGCTTTCTTTATATGCATCGGAGTTATTTGATCAACTTACTAATGGGAAATACTCTGAAATAGAGCTTGATGATAATTATAACTTAATTGTTTATGACGATGGAGTGCCATACGATATCGAACGTTTTTCTGGAGGAGAAGAAGATCTGGCAAATCTGTGTATACGTCTTGCAATATCTGAGGTTATTACTGAAAAAGCAGGTAGCATATTTAATTTTATAATTCTCGATGAAATCTTTGGGTCTCAAGACAATACTCGAAAGCAAAATATCATTAAGGCTTTGAGTAGATTTTCTTCGAAATTCAGACAAATATTTCTTATAACACATGTTGAGGAAATTAAAAACTCAATGGAAAACACTATAATAGTCTTTGAAGAAGAAAGTGGAATAAGTAAAATAAAAATAGAATAGGAGAAGGGATGTTTTATTTTTTAAACCTTAGTTTTCTTCTACGTTTTTTTTCGGTCTCTTTCCTTTCGGGAGGTTCTGAATAATCTCCAGGTCTTTCTTCAGATTTTGAGGTTCTCGTGGGTTTTCTCAGATGATCTACTGAGCTAAATAGCTTAGTAAAGAGTTCCTCATTTGAATCGAACCAGTCTTGCCAACCCTTTACCTGTTCATTTAACTTTTTATTTTCTGACTCTGTTTCTTCATAAAGTTTAAACAACTTTGTCAGTCTCTCTTTTTCTTTTTCATATTCTTCCGAAACTTCTTCATATTTTGTTTTAAATTCTTTGTACTTTTCCATTGGTTTTAATTCTTCTATTTGGGTTTCCAAGGTATTTATGGTTTCATCCTTTGAGTTTAATTCCCCTTTTAAACTGTGTATATTTTCTTCTAAGCGGTTTCTTATGTTTTCAAATTCCTTCATTCGTTCTCTAGTGTCTTCCATTTCTTTAAATTCTTCTTCTCGCTCTTCTAATTTCTGATTTAATGAATTTATTCTTGCTGTTAAATCTTCTTCAAGTTGTTTTTTAGAAATTTCAGTTTCTTTTAATCTTTCTTCTAATTCTACAACCTTTTTCTCTTGATGAGAAAGTTCTTCTTCTTGATTTTTATATGCATCCCATAATTTTACTAATCTTTCTTTTTCTTTATCTAATTCTTCACTATATTTTTTTGCCCCTTTAGCTGCTTCCTCACGTAGTCGTTCTGCATCCGATAGTCGATCTTCAAAGTCCTGAATCATGCTGTTGAATTTATTTACTCCATCCCAATTTAAAACATTTTGAATCTTAGCTAAATCTTCCATACCTTTTGAAAAAGAAATTTTAATAGAATCAATTTCATTTGATGCTTTTTGTAATTTCTCAATAAAAGTGCCTGCATCATCACTTACTTCTGGTTCTTTATTATTTTCCTCAACCATAAATACATGCCTCCTCGTAAAATTTAACGCAAAGCGAATAAGCTTGTGTATATTTAAGGATTGTTGTTTATTTAATTAATACAACAACTATTATAAATTTAATATATGAATATAAATTATCTAAAACCGTCAAAGCACAAAATTATAGTTAAGACAAAACCACTAAACTAATAAACCACAATTAATATACTATTTTCAATATTTGACCTAGTTACTAGGAGGAATAGTGGGATGGGACTACTAAGAAGATTTAGACAGGGTAGATTTTCACGTATTATCCAAAAAATTTTTGGTAAAAAACATGCTAGAATCGGTATTTATGGGCCGCCAAATGTTGGAAAAACAACATTAGCAAACCGAATTCTTAGAGATTGGACAGGAGATATAATGGGAAGTGTATCTGATATTCCTCATGAGACAAGAAGAGCAAAATGGAAAACTAACATTAAGATCGATAATGGTGGTTCTTCACTGTCTATGGATTTGGTTGACACTCCAGGTATAGCTACAAAAATTGATTATAAGGAATTCATGAACACATATGGATTAGATAAAGAGGAATCAAGGACAAGAGCCAAAGAAGCAACAGAAGGTGTAATAGAAGCGATAAGATGGTTGGAGGATATAGACGGTGTAGTGCTTGTTATGGATTCTACACAAGATCCGTTTACTCAGGTGAATGTTACTATAATAGGCAATCTAGAGGCAAGAGAACTACCGATTCTAATTGCTGCAAATAAAATTGATGCAGATGATGCAAGTCCAGCTACCTTAAAATCTGCATTTCCACAACATCCTGTGGTTCCAATTAGTGCTTTAACTGGTTATAACACTGAAGATCTCTATAGTAACATGGTAAAGCATTTTGGACATAGACGACATAAAAAGAAGGGGGCGAAAAAATGAAAAAAAAGGAGAAAGGAATTTCATTTAATCTAATTTCCCGTAATAAATTAAATAAATTTTCATCTTCTGAAAAATTATCTTTTATCTTAAAAGAAGTAAAAAAAGGAAGTATTTTGGTTCTTGAACATGGTCTCACGGCATCAGAACAAACAACTCTTATTGAAAATACTATGAAAGAAATTGATCACGACACTTTTATTGGTATCGAAATGGGAGGATATGAAGAAGAAAAAATGAGCTTTTTTCAAAGAGTTTTTGGTATAAACAGAAAACCAAGAATGACAGTAATAGGTCCTGCTCATCTTTTAAAAATGGTACACAAAGATAATGACAGGATAGAAACCACAATTATTCCTGGACGAGGAGTAAGCTGATGCCTCATCAGTGTCTAAAATGTGGGCGTATATTTGAAGAAGGTTCATCTCAATTATTAATGGGATGTCCAGATTGTGGTGGAAATCGATTTTTTTTCACAAAAGAACCTTTGGACGAAAAAGAAAGAAATATCATAAGTAGTGAAGTAAATAAAGATATAACATCCAAAATTATGGAGACGTTGGTTGAAAATGATGTTTTAGATAAATCTGGTAAATGGGTTACAATTAAACCAAAAGAGATTCGTAAGATAATTAAAGAAAAAATTATTGAAGACAAAGAGAAAACAAAGATAGAACCAAGGCAAACAATTGATGATGAAAAACGAAAGGAAATTATTGAAAAAATCAAATCTGATATTGATAAGATTGATTCACTTGAGACAATAGGTATTGAAAAGCCTGGGAAATATAACATTGATCTAAAGGGTCTTTTAGAAGAAGAACCTATTATAATACAAAAGGATGGTTCATATACTATACATTTACCTTCTGTTTTTAAAACTATTAATAAAAAGAAATAATAATTATTCTTTATCTATCATACTGCAAATTTTTTTTAATTTAAAGTTTTAGTCGTCGATGGAGTTTAACTACTGCCTCAACCGCGCCTTTTGCCCTGTCAATTCGTTCCTGAGCTTGAAGTCTTGTCATTCCCGGTCCTGAAATACCTAGTCCTACAGGTTTATTATATTCAATTGCTAAATCAGCTATCTTTCGGGTAGCATGTTGGATGACTATGTCATCATGTTCTGTTTCTCCTTCGATAACTGCACCAAGGGTAACAACACAATCAACATCTTTTCTTTCTAACAATTTTTTAACTGCGAGTCCCATATCAAAAACACCGGGGACTTTAACAACTTTACAAATTTCTGCACCAAGAAACTGTGCGTGTTCTGTTGCTCTTTGAAGCATAGCCATTGTTATGTCGTAGTTAAATTCTGAGACGACAGCTCCAATTCTTATATTTTCTTTAACCATTTTTTCAAACCTCCTTAATAGATCCAGCATCCTTAAATCCTTGACGTAGACCCTTACCAGCTTCTTTTGTTAGACTTTCAGGGTGAAACAATAACTGGATAACATTTATTGCATGTTCACGAGTTCTTTGATCTGCCAACCATGCAAGTTCTTTTTCATCTCTTGCCTCATCCTCATGAACAAAAACTTCAATTATGTGTTTATTACATAATAACTGTGTTTGTATTAGACCCATACTTGCTTCATGGGCGCATTGTTTATCTATAGGTTGGGAACCGGGCATACCTAAAGCCAATACAATATCACAATATTGTTCTTCAAATAGCTTTTTGCAAGCAACAGGTAAATCCTTTATACCCGGTACAGTGTATCTAAATATTTTAAAACCTGTTTCATTAGACTTTAACTCATTTATTGCTGATTTTGCCATGTCGAATCTGGCAAATGTTGTATCTGCAATACCTATTTTTTTCATGTTCCTTCAATTTTATCCATTTTCTTTTGAAACTCATATGCGGCTATAATCTTTTGAATAATGCGACGTGTTCCATCTAAGTCGCTTCCACATTTATATTCCGATAGCCTTACAACTTTCGTATTAAGCTTTCTCTTTTTTAACTCTCGTCTAATTACGTTTTCATCGTGTATCTGATCATAACCTAATGCAATTATGTCTGGTTTAATTTCTTCTACAATAGCATACATATCGTCTTCATAACCTAAGTATGCCTCGTCAACAACCCTTACTTCCTTTATCAGATCTAATCTTATATCCTCAGTGTTTACAGGTTCATGTTTCAATTTTCTAACAGTTGAATCTCGCGCTACTACAACAGTTAGTATATCACCTAATTTTTTTGCTTCTTTTAAATAATATATATGACCCATGTGAAGTAAATCGAATGTTCCTGTTGCCATCACTTTGACCATTGTTTCCACACTTGTATGATTTCTTTTCCTTCTAAAAAGATAAATTTGTTTTTTTTAGCATAATTTTTGGCATCTAATTTAGATAATGCCCGACCATTATTTCCTAGAATTTCACAGCCACTTCCTGCAGGAATTAGTTCAGCCATTTGTAAAAGAGCAACAACAAGTTCGGTGTGACCTCGTCTTTTATTTAGAAGATCCTCTGAGGCAACACATAGTGGTACATGTCCTGGTGATCTAAATTCTTTGCCAAATTCCTTGACAGCTAATTTACTATCAATATTATTAGTTTTTTTAATTACTTCAGCAAATCTTTTCATGGTAAGACTTCGATCTTTATCAGTTATTCCTGTAAATGTTTCTCTATGGTTTATATAAAGAGAAAAAGAAGATTTTGTATCATAAGGAATGTCATAGGGTGCAAGTTTGTTTAAAACAGGGTATCTGTCACTAATATGATCATACATTTCAGCTAAAAAGGGTAATTGTAATCGGTCTGCAATCTCCTTAGATGTCATAATAAATATCAGGCCACCTCCATCTTTTCTCATTCTTTTTATTGATTCAGGAGATATAAATTGAGAGGCCATTACAAAATCTGTTTCACCTTCTCTGTTTTCACTATCATATACTAAAACAAACTTGCCATGTTGCAGGTCAGCTAAAGCTCTACTGATATTTTTTATAAACTCACCTGGTTTAATTAATAAACTATATAAAATAAATTTTGGGTTACTACTCAGAAATAGGTCTATGGTTTTGCCCTTTGTGTTTAGAAGCTAAGTACCGAGTGATATATCCAGCTATCTTGTTTCTCATCAATTTACTACTAACTTCGGTCATCTTTTCAACTATAACTTTATTATGCTCAAAATCATCATGTTTAAACTGATCTGAATATTTTTTTGCTAGTTCAATTGCAATGTTTTTTATATGTGTATGTCTGATATTTCCCAGATAATCACCTTAAATTGTAAGGGGTTGAAATATAGTTTTTATATATAAAACAATCGTTTGACTAGACTTGTATATTTTAAAAATCAGCAATGTATGATTAATTTCAACAGATTTATTTCAGATAGTTATACTGATTCTCTAATAATCATACGGTTCTTTTAAAGGATGCCAATCAAAATTAATCCAAGGTATTATTTCAGATGGTTCTATACATCTAAATATAGGATTTGGGCCAAAACCTCTCCAATTATCCCAATAATTACAATCCCAAGTATCTTTCTATGAAAGTCTAAAAAAATAAAAAATATTTTGTGTTGTGGAAAGTAATTTTTTTAAAAAGTTAAAAATTGTTGCGTTATTCCTGCATCGGGATTCAATCTCAATTTTGGGACCATTTTTTGATAAGATTTACAATTTCAAAATAACATAAGTTTCATTTTGAAATTGTTATTACAGTTTTTTATTAATTTTGAATAAAAAACCATAAGAATTATATACACTTTTAATATTGGAACCGCAGGAGTATCTTATTGAAAAATAATATTTATTGTATAAGTGGAAATTGACAGTATGCTCATTTGATAGTAATTTTTAAAGATTGAGTGGGGTAAAAACAATGGTTAAGAGATCAGAGAAAGCTAAAACGATGAGGAAATTAATAAAGGCTATATGGATTTTTAATTGGTTTAATTCCTGTGGGTTT